>Ga0190337_1000197_pt1 | contig 11542 bp, 9 predicted proteins | sample 4872041011_MG_FD_161677 | JGI IMG/M metagenome (GOLD analysis project Ga0190337, IMG submission 161677) | Hydrothermal vent sediment bacterial communities from Southern Trench, Guaymas Basin, Mexico - 4872-04-10-11_MG | ecosystem: Environmental > Aquatic > Marine > Hydrothermal vents > Sediment ...
ATTTAAAAAAAGAGGGAAAGAGCTAACTCACGCCCAGCACAAGCGGGCCGAGCACGAAGCCACTTGCTGTTGCTGTCTTGCCTCCAACAGTTGCTGTTATCGTTGTTGGACCAAATCCAAATACTAAGCCAGGCCCTACAGTTGTGCAGTCTCCCGGATTGAGTGTATCAATTGTGCCTTCTGCATGCTTGCCTAAGAATACCAAGCCAGTTAAATCAACGCTCCATGGCACATTCTGTGCTGCTTCCGTTCCTTCATTGCATACATTTGCCTTTACTCCAAATCCTCCGGAAATGCTTACCTTTATTATTGGTGCTGGAAGAGTAGCGAAATAAATATCGTTGTTTCCGTTCCTGTTATCCACCCATACAATACCCTTGCTGCATATATCTACATAATTTTCTCCTGCTACAACGCTTTCATCCACATCATTTATCTGCTCTGGCTCGCTCCATGTTGCTCCGCCGTCCTCGGATTTTACGAGGTAAAGGTTGCCTTCCTTGATGTAAGCTACATATACTGTATTGCCCATCATATAAACAGCTGGATATGTTTCATCGACTGGATGCTCTCCTGCTACAACACTTGTCTCCCATGTCTCGCCATCATCATTGCTGTATGCGCATATGATATCCCAGTCACCATAGATGTTATCGTTGTTCATATAAACAACGACAAAGTTACTGCCAGAAGCAGCCACACTGGGATGGGCTGAATCTCCGTTGCCCTTTCCGAGATAACCCTGCCATGGCCATACTTCAATGTCAGCATACTTGTCCATTCCTCCTGGGCCTCCTCCTGATGTGAGGAGTAAGTCAAGATCTGTCACAGTCATCTTGTATGCAATTTCGCTGTGGCCTGTAGTTTCATTGTTGTGTTGCATAACCATAATCATTTTGTTGGCACCAGTCGCCATTTCTGGATCAATTGAAGGAGCTGTTTTAAGTATGGACTGTCCGTCATAATAGCCGCCGCCTATCTCTGTTGGATGATCCCATTCTGGTGTCCAGTAGATGAGTGTGGGTACACCCATCAATCCGCGACCTGGTTCATCGCACAGCACCATCTGCAGGAAAAGATATTCCACACTTGTGCTGGCGACATATTGATAATTCTCGCTGTCCGTCCATCCCCATCTTATACCATCATATGTTTCTGTATCTGTAATATCGCCGATATACCATCCATGCACTGCATACTCGTTTGTGGCCGGGTCAACATAAGAAAGTGTTACTTTACCTGTTCCCGGCATGTAATCGAGATATGGCGATGCTGCTACACCGCTTTCTGTATATACATAGGCAGGGAGTTCCCATGTGCTGCCATCTTCTGAGTATGCAAGATAGATATAGTGCTCCAAGATACTCGCTTGTGATAGATAAGCTACCACTACCCTGCCATTTCCATCAACTGTTATTGTTGGTGTGATATCATTTTCTTCTCCTGCTGATATCTGTACGTTACCTTGCAGATTAGATGTTGCTATTGTTTTATGCAATGGAACAATGCATGTATCTTCTATATACGCATCTCTCGTGCCGTTTGTTCCATTGATAGCACTTGTCATGCTTGCCACCAATACCAACACTCCCACCAAAGCTACTATCTTCCTCATTTTCATGCCTCCAAGTATATAATGGAGGAAGTGTTTATAAATTTAATTTTCAGGTTTTGGATGTAGCACAACAATACTTTTCCGCTATCAAAAGTTGCTACAATATGCTCATTTGGTTTTAAGAAACAAAAAAGGAGTGGGAAATTTTGTGAAGAGATGCATTTATCTTCACTTTAAGCCAAGCTTATGCTTGCTTATTCAAAAAGCATATATATGGAAAATGCTTTCACCATCCCGCAAATGAAATCCAACAGAAAAAAATTTATATATGGCGGTATATGCAACAGTGGGGAAGGGCCTGTAGCTCAGCTAGGTAGAGCACCTGGCTTTTAACCAGGTGGCCAGGGGTTCGAAAGCCTGTTTGCGAGCAAACAGGCTCGAAAATCCCCTCAGGCCCATATGACCCACAAAATTAAAATATGTGGGCTGATAATAAGGGGTAGGAAAGATGAAAATGGATATATTGAAGCACAAGCTCGTGCCGCATCACGAGATTTTAAAAGAGGAGGAAGTAGAGAAATTATTGAAAACCTATGGGATCAAAAAGGAGCAACTCCCAAAAATATTAATTGATGATCCTGTAGCAAAGGCAATAAATGCCAAGGAAGGAGATGTTATAAAAATTGTTAGGAAGAGTCCAACTGCTGGCATAAGTGTGGCGTATAGAGTTGTAACAAAGGAGATAATATGAGAGAAGTAATAGATGCTTTTTATAGGGAGAGGAGTATAGTAAATCATCAGATAGCCTCCTATAATGATTTCTTGGAAAGAAGGCTGCAAAATATAGTGGATTCCACAAGAATAGGAGAAGGAGAGGGACTGGAGAGAGGCTACATCCATCCAGAAATAGAAGGATATAAAGTGAAGCTGGGAAGAATAAGGGTTGGAAGACCGATGGTAAAGGAGGCGACGGGCGAGGAACATCCCATAATGCCCATGGAAGCGAGGCTGAGAGATTTAACATATGAAGCTCCGGTATTTCTTGAATTTATTCCAGTAATAGATGGAAAATTAAGAGATGATTTGGCAGAAGAGGCAAAAATAGGGCATTTGCCCATAATGGTGAAATCCAAAAAATGCAATATATCTCGAGAGGCAATGGAGGAGGAGGCAGGGAGAAAGCTGAGCGATGAAGAATATGAGAAAAAGTTGATAGAGGCACAGGAAGACCCGCTTGACCCGGGAGGATATTTCATAATAAATGGCACAGAAAGAGTTTTGATAACCCTTGAAGATTTGGCATCAAATAGAGTGCTTACAGAAAAAACAAATAGATATGGATATGAGGTTGAAACCGCTCAGGTTTTTTCACAGAGAGAGGGTTTCAGAAGCTTAATCGTCGTTGAAAAGAGAAAGGATGGCATATTGATGACTACCCTGCCAAATGTTGCCAGCCAGATACCTCTCGTTATAATTCTCAAAGCTCTTGGTTTGGACAATCCAACGATATTTGACAATATGGCTTCATATCCTGAAACGGAAGTATTCGTTCTCGCCAATATAGAGGCGTGCGAAGAAGAATATGAGGTAAGGACTGAAGAGGATGCCATAGATTTTATTGGTAAAAAAATAGCTGGAGGGCAGGCAAAAGAGTATAGGAGAGAAAGGGTGAAAGAGCTCCTGGATAGAACCATACTGCCTCACCTTGGCAATGAAACAAAAGACAGGATAAGAAAGGGCATTTTCCTCGCCAGGATGGGGGAGGCGGTGCTGGAGCTGGCGCTCGGGTATAGAAGGGAGGATGATAAAGACCATTACGCCAACAAACGCCTCAAGCTTGCAGGAGACTTAATGGAGGATTTATTCAGAGTTGCTTTTGTTGCACTGTGCAAGGATTTAAAATACCAGCTGGAGCGTTTGTATGCAAGGGGTAAAACTCTGGAGGAGTTGAAGATAAAGCCTCATGTAAGGCAGGATGTATTTGACCAGCGCATCCATCATGCCATGGCTACAGGTAACTGGGTTGGTGGAAGGACTGGAGTGAGCCAGTTGCTCGACAGAACATCAAATCTTTCAACAATAAGCCATTTGAGGCGTGTTACCTCGCCACTAACTCGCTCACAGCCACACTTTGAGGCAAGGGATTTGCACTCAACACACTGGGGAAGGCTTTGCCCAAATGAAACGCCAGAAGGACCCAACTGTGGACTCGTTAAGAATCTTGCCTTAATGGTTGAAATATCAGAGGGTTATCCGGAAGAGGAGGTGGAAAAGCAGCTTCGCAAACTTGGAGTAATGGAGGTTAAGAAGGGGCTGAAAGGAGCGAGAGTATATTTGAATGGTGACCTAATTGGCATTCACCCGGATGGAAAGAAGCTTGCTGAAGAATTAAGGGAAAAGAGGAGGCGAGGAGAGATAGACAGGGAGATAAACATATGCTATTATGAGGACAGCAATGATGTTGTTGTCAATTGCGATGCTGGAAGAGTCAGAAGACCTTTATTTGTTGTAAAGGATGGAAAATTACTCTATACAAAAGAGATGAGGGAGAAAGTAAAGAAAGGAGAGCTTTCATGGAGTGACTTGATAAACATGGGCGTCGTCGAATACATAGATACAGAGGAGGAGGAAAACGCATATATTGCATTGCGTGAAGAAGATTTAACGCCCGAGCATACTCATATGGAAATCGATCCCCTGTGCATCCTTGGTGTGGGAGCAAGTTTAGTGCCATATGCAGAGCATAACTCATCGCCCCGTATCACCATGGGAGCAGGAATGGGCAAGCAGTCGCTCGGCTTTGCAGCAGCCAACTACAGAAAAAGACCGGATACACGTGGCCATCTCCTTCATTATCCACAGGTGCCTATTGTCAAAACCCATTCTGCCAAGTATATAAACTTCCATCGCCGCCCTGCTGGGCAGAATTTTGTTGTGGCGGTTTTGAGCTATCAGGGATATAACATGGAAGATGCCCTTATTATGAATAGGGCTTCCATAGATAGAGGGTTGGCAAGGAGCACATTCTTCCGAACATATGCGGCGGAGGAGCAACGCTACCCAGGAGGACAGGAGGATCATTTTGAAATTCCTGATCCTGAGTGCAGGGGAGTGAGGAGTGAAGAGGCTTACATTCATCTGGCAGAAGATGGTATAATAACGCCTGAATGTGAGGTGAAAGGAGGGGATGTTTTAATTGGAAAAACATCTCCGCCTCGTTTCCTTGAAGAGCCAACAGATGTGCTTGTGCCCCAGAAAAGAAGGGAAACATCGATAACTGTAAGACATGGAGAGAAGGGATATGTTGATAACGTTGTGCTATCAGAAACTCTAAGCGGTGCGAGAATGGTAAAGATAAAGGTGAGGGATGAGAGAATACCTGAGCTTGGAGACAAATTTGCATCGAAACATGGGCAGAAGGGAGTGCTTGGCTTGATTGTGGATCCAGAAGATATGCCATTTACTGAGGATGGCATAGTGCCAGATTTAATAATTAATCCTCATGCTATTCCGAGCAGAATGACTGTCGGCCACGTTTTGGAAATGATTGGAGGAAAGGTTGGCTCGATGGAGGGACGCTTCATAGATGGAACCCCATTCTCTGGTGAGGCTGAGGAGGCATTGAGAAAGGCACTTGTTAAAAACGGCTTCAAACATAATGGCAAGGAAGTTCTTTACGATGGAGAGACGGGTAAAATGTACCTTGCCGACATATTCGTTGGAGTGATTTATTACCAGAAACTGCATCATATGGTAGCGGGTAAAATACATGCAAGGAGTAGAGGTCCTGTGCAAATACTTACAAGACAGCCAACTGAAGGAAGGGCAAGAGAAGGCGGTTTGAGATTTGGAGAGATGGAGAGAGATTGCTTAATAGGACATGGAGCATCAATGACCATAAAGGAGAGGTTGCTTGAAGAATCTGATTTGACCATACAGTATGTTTGTGAGAATTGCGGTCATATAGCCTTCAAAACAAGGAGGGGCTTCTTAAAATGTCTGTTGTGCGGTGACGATGCAAAAATAAGTCCAGTTGAAATGAGTTATGCCTTCAAGTTATTGCTCGAAGAGCTTCAATCACTCATTATTGAGCCAAAACTTGTATTGAGGAGGTTGGTGTAAATGATAACCACGTCAAAGAAAGAGATAGATAAAATCGTCTTTGGCTTGCTTTCCCCAGAAAAAATAAGGAAGATGTCAGCAACCCGTATTATTACACCCGATACATATGATGAGGATGGTTTCCCCATAGAAATGGGCTTAATGGATACTCGCCTTGGTGTAATAGAGCCTGGCTTACGCTGCAAAACATGCGGGCAGCGTGTAAAAGATTGCCCGGGTCATTTCGGCCATATAGAACTGGCAATGCCTGTCATCCATGTTGGATTTGCAAAAATAATCTATGCCATTCTCAAATCAACTTGTCGTGGCTGCGGAAAATTATTGCTTGATGAAAAACAGCTGGAGAAGTTAAGGAAACTTTATAAGAAGGCTGTTGAAAGAGGAGAAAATACCTCCTATTTTGTTAAAGAAGTCGTGAAACTTGCAAGTAAAGTTACGCATTGTCCATACTGTGGAAGGGAAAAATTGCCGATAGAATACGATAAGCCAACAACATATAGGGAAGCAGGGCACAAAATGACCCCATCTGAAGTGAGAGAATGGCTGGAGAAGGTAAGCGAGGAGGTGGGCGACGATTTACGCCTCCTTGATATAAATCCTGAGGTTGCCCGCCCTGAATGGATGGTTTTAACTGTGCTGCCTGTGCCTCCCGTGACAACACGCCCCTCCATCACACTTGAGACAGGAGAGAGGAGCGAGGATGATTTAACTCATAAGTTGGTGGATATAATAAGAATAAATCAGCGTCTTCAGGAGAACAGAGATGCTGGAGCGCCCCAGCTAATCGTCGAAGATTTGTGGGAACTCCTGCAATATCATGTGACAACATATTTTGATAATCAAACGAGCGGAATTCCACCAGCCCGCCACAGGAGCGGGAGGGCTTTAAAAACTCTCGCCCAGCGACTTAAAGGAAAGGAGGGGAGATTCAGAAGCAATTTATCTGGTAAAAGAGTGAATTTTTCCGCCCGTACTGTTATATCACCTGATCCCAACATCAGCATTAATGAAGTGGGGGTGCCAATTGTTGTGGCAAGGGAACTAACGGTTCCGATAAGAGTCACACCTTACAATCTTGAGGAAATGAAGGAGCTTGTGAGACGAGGACCAAATCCGAAGCCGCCGGCTGGAGTTGTTTATATTCCTGGCGTGAATTATGTTATACGCCCCGATGGAAGAAGAATAAGGGTAACGGAGGAAAATGCTGAGAATGTTGCTGAAAGGCTTGAGACAGGAGCAATAGTGGAGAGGCAGCTTCAGGATGGAGATATTGTTCTTTTCAACAGACAGCCTTCATTGCACCGCATGTCAATGATGGCCCATAAAGTTAAAGTGTTGCCATACAAAACATTCCGTCTCAATCTTGCAGTATGCCCACCATACAACGCTGACTTTGATGGCGATGAAATGAATTTGCATGTACTGCAAACAGAGGAATCGAGGGCGGAAGCAGAGATTTTGATGAAGGTGCAGGAGCATATACTAAGCCCAAGATTTGGCGGCGCAATCATTGGCGCCATCCATGACCATATATCTGGCTGTTTCCTGCTCACATACAAGCAGCGAGAATTCAGCAAAGACGATGCCATGCGAATTCTGGCGGCGGCGGGCTATAGGGGAGAAGTTAAGGAGAGGATGAATGGCAAGGAAATTTTCAGCAAAATATTGCCCGAAGGATTGAATCTGGAATATAAAGCTAAAGCCTGTATTGGATGTGCAACTTGCGTTAAAGAAAAATGTCCATATGATGCATATGTCATAATAAAGGATGGGGAGTTACTTCATGGAGTTATAGATGAAAAGAGTATAGGAGCATTTAAGGGAGTAATTATAGAATACATAACAAGGAAGTTTGGAAATGATGCTGCAAGAGATTTCATAGATAGGGTTACAAAACTTGGCATCGCCGCCATAATGGTAATTGGTTTTACAACAGGTATAGATGATGAGGATATACCTGAGGAGGCAAAATTACAGATAAATGAGCAACTTGAGAAGGCAAAAAGGAAGATACAGGAGTTAATCAAAGCATATGAGGAAGGCGAGTTGGAGCAGATTCCTGGAAGAAGCCTTGAAGAAACGCTGGAAATGGAAATAATGCGCGTTACGGGAAGAGCAAGAGACCAGACGGGAGAGATAGCGAGCAAGCATCTGGGTATGGATAACTCTGCTGTTATAATGGCAAGGAGCGGGGCAAGGGGAAGCATGTTAAACTTGTCCCAGATGGCCGGTTGCGTTGGACAACAGGCAGTTAGAGGAGAGCGTATTCACAGGGGCTACAGGAATAGGACTTTACCGCATTTCAAGAAAGGAGATTTGGGAGCAGAGGCGAAAGGTTTCGTATCATCAAGCTATAAGAAAGGATTAACGCCCACAGAATACTTCTTCCATTCCATGGGAGGAAGAGAGGGCTTGGTAGATACGGCAGTGAGAACTTCAAGGAGCGGTTACATGCAGCGCCGCCTTGTCAATGCGTTGGAAAACGTGAGGCTTGAGGATAATGGAACAGTCAGAACAACAACAGGCGAGATAATTCAATTTGTATATGGTGAGGATGGCGTTGACCCAATGAGAAGTGTGAGAGGAAAAGCTGTGGATGTTGATATGATTGTCAGGGAGGTGAAAAATGAGTAAAACAACAGTAAATGCACTCATTAAAAGAGGATTGAGTAAAAAGCTCGCCGAAAAAGTGGCAGAAAAATATACGCTTTCTGCTTTAGAAAAACTTTCAGATGCAAAGATAAAGAAAGAGTTCGGCAAGGATGCCGAAAAGATTCTCAAGGCGCTGGGAAGGGAAGTAAAGAAAGAAGAAAAGGAGAAAGAAAAGAAAAAGAAGAGAAGGGGGAAAGTAAAAGAGAAAGCGAAAAAAATAGAGGGCATAGACGCTATAAAAGAGGAAATTCACAGAATAGTAAAGGAGAAGAATGAGTATCTCCCTTCCGCTGTTATTGAGGAAATTGCAGAGAAGGTTGAGAGAGAAAATCTTACAGATAAGATTGAAGCAATAGTTGAGAGGGCGATAGAAGAATACAATAGCCACCTGATGGACCCATATGAAGCATGTGGAATGGTGGCGGCGCAATCCATAGGCGAACCAGGCACACAGATGACTATGAGAACATTCCACTATGCTGGTGTGGCTGAGATTAACGTAACACTCGGCCTGCCGCGCCTTATAGAAATTGTTGATGCAAGGAAAGATCCTTCTACGCCAATGATGACTGTATATCTTGAGGGAGTTTATAGAGTAAATAAGGAGAAAGCCAAGGAGATTGCAAACAAAATCGAGGTTACCCGCCTCATTAATATTGCAGAGGTAGAAACAGACATAAGCAATATGAAGGTTGTTGTCAAACCAAATGTGAAGTCGATGCAAAGAAAAGACATTACGATGGAGGATTTGCTTGAGGCTCTTAAAAAAGTTAGTAAGGTGCAGATAAAGGAGAAGAAGAATGAAATTGAAATAACTCCTCAGGAAGGAAATGAGAATTATCGAGAACTTCGGAGAATAAGCGAGGAGGTAAAGAATATCAAAATAAAGGGCATTGATGGAATAAAGAGGGCAATAATAAGGAAAGAGGGAGATGAGTATGTGATATATACGGAAGGGAGCAACTTTGAGAAAGTACTTGAAATAGAAGGCGTTGATAAAACACGAACCATAACCAATGACATCCATGCCATATATCATGTGCTCGGCATAGAGGCGGCGAGAAATGCAATAATCAACGAGGCATATTCCACATTACAGGAGCAGGGTTTAAATGTAGATATCCGCCATATAATGCTTGTTGCCGATTTAATGACTGCAACAGGAGTAATACGTCCTATAGGGAGGCAGGGAGTTAGTGGTGAAAAAGGCTCCGTTATTGCGAGAGCTGCGTTCGAAATTACCGTCGACCATCTCCTTGGAGCTGCAAGGAGAGGAGAGGTAGATGAGCTCAAAGGAGTGGCAGAAAATGTTATAGTGGGGCAACCCATTAAGCTTGGCACCGGCTCAGTTGAACTCGCAATAGATGTTAAAAAGTTGAGTAAGATGAAGGTGAAAAAATGATATCGAAGGAAATATTGAGAGCCATATCTACGGGCAAGGTATTGTTTGGTTACAAAATGGCAATTAAAAAGGCAAAAGAGGCGAAAGCATTCATAATATCGAGGGATTGCCCAAAGAAGAATGAAATAATGGAAGCTGCATCAGATAAACCAGTTTATATATACAAGGGAAATAACATGGAGCTCGGCGCTGCCTGCGGAAAGCCGTTTGGAGTGAGTGTTTTAACCATAATAGATGAGGGGAAATCGAATATAATGGAGATTATCAAAGGATAGTATGAAGATAAAACTTACACAACAAGAAATGCATTACATTGCAGTTGCAGAAGTTATGACAGGAGCCACCATTATAGATTGCATAGAGCGGGACAATAGAATAACATTCATTGTTGCTAAAGGAAAGCTGGGAAAGGCGATAGGAAAAGAGGCAAGAAATATCAAAAAGCTGGAAAGCATTTTTAAAAAAGAGGTAAGGTTTGTGGAGTATGATGAGGACAAAAAGCAATTCATAATAAATCTGTTCAAGCCCTTTAAACTGGAAAAGATAGTGATTAATGAGGAGGAGAATAGAGTCAGCGTTGTTGTGAATGCAAGAGATAAAGGAAAGGCAATAGGAAAGGATGGAAGGAATATAAATATTCTGAGAGAGATAGCAAAAAGGCAGCACGGCATTGAAGAAATAAAGGTTCTCTAACCATCCTATTTCTTTGTTATTTTTCTATAATACTCGCTCGCCTCCCTGCACACCTTCTCAAGTAGCTTGTGCCTTATATATTCACTTTTTATAACCTTAAAGAAGAAAGCCTGCAGATTATACGATTGCTTTAGATATTTCCCCATCTTTCTTTTAATTGTTTCATCAAAACCTCTGAAATCAAACTCATTAAAATTTTGTTTTGATGCTTTTTCTATAAAATCTGCAGCGATATTTGCAGCAATCATCGACGGCATTATTCCCTCACCCATAGCTGCATATACATGTGAAGCAGCATCTCCAAGCAAAATAGCATTTTTGCCATATGGTTTGGGGGGCTTGTCCAGCGGCACTGGCGCACCCCGCCATTTCCTTGCCTCTGGATGCTTTGCCTTGAATTTTTTGAATGCTTCCTGAAAATATTTTCTCTTTCCGCTTCCTACTCCAATGTTCCACTTATCTTTTTTTGGAAAATACCATGCATAGCCGTATTTAACAAGGCTATCTCTCAGCACTATGTGGCATTTGTCCATATCATAATCTATTTCCTTGCTATAAGCTTCCACACCCATCCCGCATCTCGGTTTTCTAATGCCTATGTAATCTCTCACTATTGAATAAACTCCATCCGCCCCAACCATAATTTTTGGTTTTATATTTTGAGGTAGAATGACGCCATCTTTTATTTTTTCCACTTTCTCTCCCATTAGTATTTCTCCCTGTTTTTTCGCCTGTTCCGCCAGTTCTTCTTCAACAGCTCTTTTATCGCTAAATGCCAGTGGCATCTCAAGAGATATGGTGCCATATTTTGTATATATATTCGTCTCCCATACCTCTCTTTCAATACCCTTTTTGCTTCCATACATTTCATAAAAATCATAGCCGAGTGTTTTGAGTAAAATTCCTTCACCACATGGCTTTTTGAAAAATTCGGTATGCTCTTCAAAAAGGATAAATGGTATTCCTTTTTCTGCCAGAAATTTTGCTAAACTCAAACCAGCTATGCCTCCGCCAATTATAGCTACATCACATTTCTCCACAACAATATTTTTTCATGCATATTTAAATATGGCGTTGTAAAATTTGGATAAGGCTGCAAAAAATGTGCGATAACTATT
>Ga0190337_1000203_pt1 | contig 11427 bp, 10 predicted proteins | sample 4872041011_MG_FD_161677 | JGI IMG/M metagenome (GOLD analysis project Ga0190337, IMG submission 161677) | Hydrothermal vent sediment bacterial communities from Southern Trench, Guaymas Basin, Mexico - 4872-04-10-11_MG | ecosystem: Environmental > Aquatic > Marine > Hydrothermal vents > Sediment ...
ATCCTGCCAGCTTTTATAAGCGCAAGCATTGTCCATTATTATAATTGGTAATTCCCATAGGGATAATATCCTGCCATTCTCGGGATTAAATGGGTGAAACGGATGGCATGTTCCCCATCTGAACCCGATATCTGTGACGAATCCCAGAGAAGTGTCATACGAGAAACCGAGTTTTTCATGATATTCCCATGTTAATGGTATCTCTAAATTGCAGTAATGTTGCGAAATGCCGTGAACACTTTTACCCAATATCTCCTCAAGCGTCTCCTTCTCCTCTTTCATCATATCAAAATCTCGGTAGGAGTTATAAGAGCCATGAACTCCTATTTCCCAACCTTCAGCATCCAATTTCTTTATCATCTCCACAATCCTCTTATCTTTTATATCATATCTTCCCCGATATAGTTTCCATTCGTTTGGCGAGAAAATGCACGCCTTCTTCTGCTCGTTCAGGAAGAAAAAAGTGGATTTCACCCCTAAATTCCTTTCAATTTCCATTATCCTATCAAAATTCCAGTAGGGTTCATCTCCATGCAGTTTCCTCGCAACAGATGTGATTTGGTTCATTGCTGAGCGAAAATCTCCTCTTCTTATATTTCTTACAAAATGAGTGATATATTGGTAGGATTTATGCACACGGTCAACATCATGCGTCAGGCAAACTGCGAATTTTTTGCCATCAGGCCAGAAAGGTTTGTATTTCAAAGAGAGATTCAATCTTTGGGAGGCAAACAAGAGACAATCAAATAATATTTTCTCGTAATAATCCACCATGGGTATCTTTGCAAGTTTTTCATGTTTGTTTTCTTTCATTTTCCAGAAAAGCTCTAAATATCCCGTCAATATATGCCCCACTTCATTAAAAATATCAAAACCGACTGCTATACTGGTATTATTTAGCACCACACAGGGACATTCATCACCTTTGTTATCAACAAACACCACTAAGTTATCGCCACTTTCATCCAGTCTTATGGGTTTCTCAAATAAAGGCACTTTTTCATCCTCAATCCTCAAATAACCGCAAATACCCTCCCCCAATTCATTTTTGCTTATGTAAATATTAAATCCATTTATACCTTGAGAAGTGTCTCCATACACGATATTTATTTTAGATTCAGTATTGAAGCTAAATTGAATTCCATATTTTTGCATAAAATGGTTTATACCGTAGATTATATAATGATCAATGTGGTCATAGTGTATTGAAACAGTATTACTTTCGTTCATTTTCCCCTCCCAATTTTTAGCAACTCGCTTATTTGATGAGCATCACTCCCATTTACAAACTTACAACCTATATTTGATGCAATTTCTTGGAATAAGCTATCTGGAACATCATATTTCATATTTTTTTCAATTAATACCTTATATTTCAAACATAAATTTACAATAGCGAATATATCCTTATAATTTAATGTGAATTTATTCTTTTTTGCAAAGAGTGTTGGATGTGCCCAGATGTCTATATTTGGATTTGACAGCATTTTTTTTAATGCTACAAGATATGCATTTTTGTCTATGGGTTCAAACCTATGAAATACACCTAAAACAATCTCACATTCCTTTAAAATATCATCTGAGACATCTAAAGTTCCTTCGCTATCTAATACTTTTACCTCGCATCCTGCTAATATCTCCAAATCGAATTTATCCTTTGCTGCATATACATCTGCTAAAAACTCATCGAAATTATAATCTAATTTTTTTCTAACATGTTCTGTAAATGCAATGAGTTCTAATCCGTTTTTTTCTGCCTGTTTACAATACTCAAATACTGTATTCTTTCCATCTGTGTAGTTTGTATGCACATGCCAGTCTCCTTTCAGAAGATATTGCTCATATTTGTGCCACCGCTTCATGTTCTCACCCATTCAACTTATATGAACTACCATCGGGAGTTATAAACACTTCTTCCCAGTATCTTATCATTTTTGTTCCGTATTTTGGTTTTATTTGTGGTATTTCTTCACCTAAAGCCATTTTCACACCAAGATAGGGCATATTTACACCAGCACCAGTGCATAACACAATAGTCCCAGATACTCTTGGATTGGCTTCAATAATTTTTGGTATCCCTTCACTTGAGTATTTTAATTGTAAATTTATATTGTAATCCAAGCCTATTGCTCTTACAATTTTGTTTGCCATCTCTCTAATCTCTTTGTTGTTTTCCACAGTCCCAATAAACGAGATCCCAAGTTTCGTTAAATCCCTTGACCTCGGAATTGTTATCAATGGTTCTCCCTCTTTCACAAGCAAATCTACACTATACTCCTTTCCTGGCAAATACTCCATTACCACCAGCTTTGGAAACGGATTTGCAATCTCGAGTATTGAAATGATGTCCTCAAGTGTCGTAATCGTGTTATCTGGTTTGTAGTTTATAAGTAAATCCACTTTATCTATATCTTTTTTTAATATTCTAAACCCTCTACCTCCTTTGCTAATCTGTGGTTTCACACATACAGGAACATCAGGATACCCCAGCTTAAATACAGCTCTTTCAAACTCAGCCAGGCTATTGACCATAATGGCATCAGGTGTAGGTATTTCTTTCTTTCTTAAAAACTCATACAACTTACCTTTGTTGATTGCTATCTCTAATGGTTTTGGATCTGAAACCATTACTTTCGCGCCAACACGCTCAAACTTAGCTTTATTTTTTGAAAGAGGTATAAGTTCATATGTAGATAGTGGAAGCAATACGTCAACCTCTTCTTTTTCTGCTATTTCTAGCATTCTAGGAATGTATTCTGTTGATGCGCCAGGTGGAACAACATAACCCTTTTCTGCAACAAATAATCCACAAGATTCTGGATTCATGTCTGTTGTAACAATTCTGATTTTCCTTTCACCATTCAATCTCAGACTTTTTATTATCCCAGGAGCGCCAGGAGCGCCTGATGCCGTGACCATCACAGTTATGTCTCTCATCATCTGAACACCCATCTTATTACCTCAAAAGCTTCCGCATATTCCACTTCTATCTGCGTTCCTCTCGTTCTTGCAAGACTCCTTATGAAATCCTCATTCAAATAGCTCCTGTATCTCTGCGTTTCATAGCATCGCAGCGCATCTATCTTTTTTTTGATATGCCTTTCCTCGAGAGGAATGAAAGATATTGTATTAAAGCTTATATTGTTCCAGGGCATCTCATAACCGAGAATTGTAGATTTCTTAAATGCCCTGATTCCTTCTTCCGCTATCACCTTGTGGTCTTGATGCAGATCATTTGGAGAAGGTATAAAAACAAGATCAGGTTGTAATTCCTTTCTCAGCGAAATAATATCTTCAAGGATTTCCTGGCGATGATAAGAGAATGTTCTGACCTCATATTTGTATATTAGCAAGTTACTTTCCGAAACTCCAAGAATTTTCATTGCTTTTTTTACTTCTATCTCCAATATGTTCTTGGGAAAACCTTCAGGAACAGATTTCTCAGCGACGGAAAAAGCAGCATAATACACTTCCTTCCCCTCTTCAATGAATCTCGCAATCGTCCCTCCGCAACCGAGTTCACCGTCATCCGTATGCGGTGCTAATATCAAAACCCTTGAGAACATTTATTCTCAAGTTCTTTCTCTCTCAATTCGTAAAAGCTTTCAGGGAAGTTTTCAATAAAATCTGTTATAAATGCAGTGACATCTATTTTCTCTTTCAGCATTTTCTCTCTCCTTTGTCTCCATTTTCTCTTTGAATCGGGGTCTTCAAGTATTTCTATTGCTTTATCCAATGCTTGTCTATCATCAGAGAATGTGTAAATGAGTCTGTAATTCTTATGCAAATCTTCAAAATTTCCACAATATTTCGCAGTGCTGGAGACATGTATGGAAGGAGTGCCAAGAATGGCAGCTTCGGTGGCAGTGGAACCCCCTTCTCCTATATATAGTTGTGCATAATAGAGTAGAGAGTGGAATTTCTCCGGTTGTATCTTTAGTTTATACTTCTCAAATTCTTTCTTCAGTTTCTCTTCTGCGACGATAAAAACTTTACCATATTTTTCTAATTTCAAAATATATTGCATCCTCATTGCTGGACTTATTCCATATTGCCCAACATCATGACTTGCTTTCCATGCAACAAATCTGAGTATGATAAACCTATCATCTTTGCTTAATCCTAAATCATCCAGAACGCTTGTGTCAGGCTTGAAATATTTTGGATGTAGGTATGCGAGCTCTTCATAGCCATTATATGTTACATGTTTCTTCGGGTTGATTTTTCCTTTGTAACAAGATGGCGTAATAATTACATCAGTGAACGGGAAAGATAACCAATTGGCAAGAGTTGCATGTTCGGTATCTGTGAAATCTATATGTGGTTTGCCAATTAACGCGCTTACATGTGCGAGATAAGGACCTCCCCATGCCAGTATATCGGGTTTGAACTTTTTAGCAACTTTTAATGCTTTGATGTCGCTTTCAAACATACCATATGCCTTTTTTATTATATTTTTGTAGTTTTTACCTACTATTTCATATTTGAACCCGTATATATCCAATAAATATAGGGTTATATCCTTACTTCGTGCTACTATCTTTACCTCATGTCCGTCTCTCTCCAAATTATTTATAATATTCTTACGAATATGCACGTGCTTTGGGTGTCCAACTCCTATCATGATCCTCATAATCTCCTCCCCTCTTTTACTCGTTGTTTATCAATATACATCTACAGTGCACAGCACAGTCCAGGGTATATGTCTAGAATCATAATTTCTGGCAATTTGATCCCAATAATACTTCAAACTCATCAGCTCAGTCTCACCTAATCTCTTTTTCGTGCAAATTTTAATTTCATTCCCCTCTAATTATTATACTTGTTTTAGATGCCCTACATCTATTAAAACCTTATTTCAACATAATTTTCTTAATAATATTAGCAATTTTTATTAACTCACCTTTAGTAAGAGTGTAATGATTAGGTATTGTCATCACCCTGCTCGCAAATTCCTCTGTATTTGGACAGTCTCCTTTATACCCGTATAATTTTTTCGCCACATATGGCGTTGTACTGTATAATTTTGCAGAATCTACACCCGCTTTTCTCAGATATTTATAAACATAGTCCCTCTCATCTTCACTTTCAAAAAGTATTGGAAAGAGAAAATAATTACACCATGTATTCTTTCGCTCATAAGGTAATTTCAGATTCGTATCTTTTAACTCCTCCAATAATATCTTGGAATTTCTCCTCTGCCGTTCCACCTTTTCTTTAAAAGTTTTTAATTTCCTTAAAAACACGCTCAAATTGCTCCTTCCAATTTTTGATACTCTGAACACTCTTTTGCGGGCAATATCAACTTTTCTCTCCACAAGGGATCCCATATGAAATGCGAACATTCCAAACCAAGGTCTATGGTAAAGAAAAGAATACATATACATGAAAATAGAATGTGCGAGTTCTTTAAAATTTGAAGGATCATCCAATGAAGATATTTCCCGATTCAAGCTGTTTTCAAAATTTTTGAATCCATTGTTCAATATAATCATCCCGCCATCTCCTGCAGAGATGTATTTCGCAAGGCTGAAAAAGGAAGCATCACCCAATGTCCCTGTTTTCTTACCCTTATACTCACTCAATAATGAGTGAGCGCAGTCCTCAATAATTGGGACATCTTTCGCTATTTCTCTGATTTTATCCATATCTGCAGGATGTCCGAATGTATGTATCACAACAACGGCGCTTACATCCTCTATCTTATCTCTTAAATCCATAGGATCCATTGTATAAGTATCAATATTAATATCAATGAAACGAGGAACAAGACCAGCATTGACAATCGCATCAAAAACAACAGTGCATGAATATAAAGGAACCCCTATTTTCGCTCCTTTTGGCAGATTTAAAGCGCGCAATATTAAATACAATGAGCTCCTTCCATAATTTGTGAACAGAAACTTCTTTTTACCAAAAAGCGATTCTAATGTTTTCAAATCAAAGTGATTCCCCGAAAAAATAGCTTTCATGCCGTATATCAAATCACTGAATCTGTAATCCATATTGAAACGAGGTATCAAACTTGGCATGGGTCTCATTTTCCACAGAGAACTATCTCTCCTCTTCAGGACTGAACTTTGGCTTACCTGATCTAATGAAGTTCATTATAGGCGTTAGGAACTCAATAATTGATGGAAGTGGGTCGTCAAGAGATATATCATCATAATATTGCCCATGGAATTTAAAAAAATCTTTCAATATCTCCTTTCCTCTCTCCGTTCTGATATAATCAATAAGGGCTCTCAAATCTCCAAGCATCCATCTCGTTTTCACACCAGCATTATATGTAAGTACGGGATGCACATCACCTTCAGTTGCGATCTTGTAGAGCAGATAGGGGAAATCTACACCCGCACAAATGGCTTGATTTAAAGAACCCCAAAATCTCGGATTAATCTCCATCAAAACAGGTTCTTTTGTCCTCTCATCTATTCTGAACTCAACTTCCGCAACACCGTGGTAGTTGAGCTCTCTAAGCAAAATTATGGCATTTCTCCTCATTTTATCATGTTTGATGCTTATTCTTGCAGTACTTGGTCCACCATAGATTGGATATGTCCTGATATTTTTATATATACATATCGCCCTCGGCTCCCCACAATTGAATATTAAGGAAACTCCATAGCTATCACCCGGAATATATTCTTGAATTATGGGATATTCAAACGGTTTAAGATGAAATTTTTTGATTACTTCTATATATTTTGCTATTAATTCATCTTCCGAATGAGCAAAACGCAGTCCTTTTGAGCCCACGCCTTCTACTAATTTGATCACAGCAGGATATTTCACTTCTTTTGCCACACGCCTCAAGTCCTCAAGACGCTCAATTTTCCATGTTTGAGGGGTTTTTACACCAATCTCATCAGCAAAATTCACCAAATAGTAATTATTATTAGCCTTTTTAAGAGTCTCGTAATCGGCTACAACCATATTTACACCGTTAGAAAATTTCTCTCTATATTTTGAAATCACAAAAGTTTCTTCGTATATTGGCATCAAAACCTTTATATTTTTCCGTTCAATAAATCGCTTCAGATATTTTATGAACTCTTCAGGGTATAATTTGTAGGGAGGGTATATAAAATATGATGAAGAATACTTTGAGAAGAAGGAAGTGGCTGGATATATACTATCTGCGGTCGTAACTTTTATACCTCGTTTGCCTAAACTTTGAGTGGCAACTAATGCACTCCTTACTCTTGCATGCGTTATGAGGACGCTCATGCTATTTACTTATTCCTACTCTTCGATATAATCCAAACCCTACTCTCGCTATTTTCATCTTTAAAGGAGAATAAATCTTTGTGTATCGCCCATAATTTACCATTTTTCCGCCAAACCTCCTTTTGAATTCCCGCACACCATATTCTTTATATGGACTGCCAGCACCGCCAAAATCAAAGGTATGATATTCACTATTCGCTCCTTCTTTCAGAATATACCATACTAATGCCTCATTTACATATAACGATAAATAATCGGATAACGCACCCGCATACCAATCGTAAATTAATCCCCTGTAACATAAAACAGCTCTCGCACCAATATATATATCCTTATATTTTGCCATATAAAATTTTGCCATGTGCTTTGGAACTAATAATTCAAAAGCAGATTCAAATAAACTAATATCTGCCAATGGTATATTTGCATTCTTATACGTTTCTTTTATTATATCATAAAAGATGGGAATAAGGCTTTTATCTCGTAACTCCTCAATAAATACCCCCTTTTTCGCCGCTCTATTAATACCTTTCCTCCTCGACTTGTGAATATTCTTCCATATTTCCTCTTCCGGTCTGTTCAAATCTATCAAAAAATTGAGATGCTCTTTATATTCATAACCTATACTACTAAGGATGCCCGAGATTTCTGATGTGTCCCACATATTCCGAATTTGCGTATAAAGTGCCTTCTTCTGTGCTATTTCATCATAATATTCTATTAATATCTTAAGTGCTTTAATTCCTTCATTTTCAATAAATAAAGGTCCACCTTGTATAATTGAGCGTGAGGAGAATGCTTCAAAAATACTACTCTTCTCCTTTATCACTACCGCTTGTAAAAGAGCAATAATTTCATCGGTATCATCCACGACTGCTAACAATATTGGCTCGTAATTCTTTGCTCGCTTGTAAACTTCAGCCATTTCTGGTGTTTGGAAAATATTTCCATGTGAATGATTATATACAAATTCACGCCATCTCTTCTTACTTATATTTTCTTTCACTCTCATTGTGATCCATCCAGTTTCCAATAAGTCTTCAAGCAGGCTTTCCCCGCATTTCTAATCTTTTGTATCACAAGCCATTTCAACCAATCTCTGAATTCATCCCGCCAATTTGGGGGATGCGTCAAAATGACCATTCGTTGTATATCCTCTCTTTCTATAATTCTAATTAAATCATCGGTATTTCTTATATATACATTCGTATTCCCATCAACATAATCGTTCAGTCTGTGTTTAGTGTTTGACCAACTTCTGTTTGTATCTGAAATATAAGCAACATCGTTGAAGTTAATAGATAAATATGCATCTCCAATTATCCTATATTTTCTGAAGTCATACTTTTTCCATAAGTCCTTGCTCGCCCATGGCACGAAGACTTTTCTCATTCTGATCACATTCCCCAATATATGTAGCATACCAGAGATTGTAGCAGCATTCATTCCTTTTATAAGAGGTCCACCATGCATGGAAATTGTTTTGACATCATATATCCGCCGTAGTTTTGCCAGCTCTTTTTCAAATAACATAATAGCTTTATCATAATCTCCCTCAGCCTCTCCTAATACATCATAGTGATATCCTATCTCATGCCCCAAATCAGCAATTTCTCTTATAATATCCGGTTTGAAAACATCGTCGTGTGTGCGAAAATAATATGTTGCAGTGACACCTATCTCCGCTTCTTTTCTTGCCATTTTCAGCGTATACGGCAAATCATTACCATAATCTACATCATGACGAATGATAATAAATCTATTTGGTTTATTCCGTAATGTGAAATACTGCTCCATTGTCAGTAATATATAATTTGAATCCAATATCCTCCTACACAATTCTAAATATTTAGCAAAAGTGAAATCTCTTCCTAGCATAAACTATGGGAGATTCCTTCTTATATGCGGTCCTATTACCTTCGTCATAGGAAGAGGAAGTTTTCTCCAAAAGTTTGAAAATATCTTTCTTTTCAGACTGTTTCGCCTCAATACTGGCAGATTTCTCGTTTTATGCATATAAAATTGGTAGTATAGCTGCTTAATTATGGCACCACCCCAAGCCCTTTTGAATCTGAAAGTCCCTGAATCCTTCTCACTGCGTCCAAAATCAAAGAATGCATATCCCTTCTCGCATCCATATCGTAGTATTTCCCACGTTAACAAGCTATTAGGGCTTATTGCACGATATCTTCTATCTGATGCAGCCCATCCGGATATTATCCTATCCTTGAAAAATAGCAGAAATTTCGCTCCTATTATTTTTCCTTCCTTTTCTGCGACCTGAATATTTGCTTGATCTTGAAAAACAGATAATATGTGCTTGAAAAAGAGATAGCTATGAACAGGTGTCCCCAATTCCTTGTTTCTTTCAGCATATATTGTGTAAAAATCATCAAGATATTCATGTCCCATTGAAATTTTCACATTTTCTCTGAGCGCTTTCTTCACTGCTCGTCTTGCTCCTTTTGCTGTCTTCCTCCATAATATATCTAAATCTGAATGCAGAGGTATAATAAAGGTGACATACGTATAGTCTGTTCTGAAATCGCTATTGCTTTCCTCCTCTTGATTTCTGAGTTCTATGTAGCTCATTCCACGCTCTCTCACAATAGAGATAGCCTCTTCTATCAACTTTTTTTTCACAATTTCATCATCTGCACATACACCCCCATAAGGAGCAAAAGGAATGGAAACAGCTTTATTTCTGATGAAAAACAAAGGTAGGATTCCCCTTATCTCCCCATCCTCTTTCGCAATCATGTAATAAGATCTGTGTTTATAGGCATTTTCAATAACATACTTCCATCTTATTTGATGATAAAAAGTGGAATTAGCTGATGAAAAAACGAATTCATCCCACAATTTTTCATCTTTTCTCCTCAATTCACAGATTTCAATACCCATTTTCCTCAGTCATATCATATATCTTTTTATATTTTCTCACGCTTATAAACTCAGGCTCATTTTTCTTCACACTTTCAAGCAGCTCATCAAGCAACCTGAGTGCAACCCCCCCTAAGTTCTTTAATTTCAATTTTTGTCTGATGACATCAGCAAATATATATTCAAAGAAATTTTCAGAACGCCTCGTTGGAACAATTTCACCCCTAACTTCCAAACATTCATTTGGATGTATCAAAAATACTACGGGTTTATTAGTGATTTTTGCCTCAAAAAAGAGATATTTTTGGAGGATTTTTGTCAAAAATGGGCTTCTTCTCATTACAGTCCCGCTATAAGAAATGAGAAAAGCAGATATTGGAATCTCTAAAATACTTGATTTTCCTCTTCTTACTGTGGATTCATACGATAAATAATAAGGTTTCCTCGGTGCTGTTAACCATTTCAATTTCCGTCTTGACCCGAATGTGAAAGGGCCGTCAAAACGCTGTGATGCCACTGAGCTATCCGTCTTAAAACCTGTCTCTTCTAATGCCCTCACAGTATCCTCATTTATCCTCAACATCGGCGCCCTGAAAGATTCCGTTTTTCCCGCAACATCTTCTATGACCTTCTTCGCTCGCTTCAGCTCTTCCACCTGCTCCTCATATCTCAACGAATCAAACGCTCTTTGCGGTGAATGGTCATAGCCGTGACATCCTATCTCGTGACCCGCATCTCTCACTATTTCCACCGCTTCGGGAAACATCTCCGCCATTTCGCCTGTGAAGTAAAACGTGCATTCGCAATCATGCTTCGCAAACAAATCAAGTAAAGATGGGAGCCCTTGCTCATAAACGCGCTTTCCCGTCTCATAATCACACCTGTTCAACGGAATCGAAAAGCTTTCCACATCCACAGTCATCAGAAAATACATTTTAGCTCACAATCACATCGGCACTTGAAAGAGACCCCTCACACTGCTGTGCGGTCTGAAAGATGATTTGCCATCATACACTTCTTCATGAGAAAAACTCATTGTTTTTTATTGCATTTTCGTAGGCATTAACCCCAAGCCAGAATCTCGACATGTAGCGAGCATCTTTGAAATTTTTAAATCTTGAAGTTCGGAAAAAGCCTGTGATATCAGTGCATAGTGCATCTCATTTTTCATTTTCAGGGGAATACCACCTCTTAATACCTTCAATCTGAACGCAGGGTCTATGTCTTGAAGCTGAATGACATCCACAGATATGCGCAACATCTGCTCTACATTCACATTCAATTTTATGAACTCGCTAAATGAAAATGCAGGAA
>Ga0190337_1000205_pt1 | contig 11381 bp, 8 predicted proteins | sample 4872041011_MG_FD_161677 | JGI IMG/M metagenome (GOLD analysis project Ga0190337, IMG submission 161677) | Hydrothermal vent sediment bacterial communities from Southern Trench, Guaymas Basin, Mexico - 4872-04-10-11_MG | ecosystem: Environmental > Aquatic > Marine > Hydrothermal vents > Sediment ...
TTATATCTGAGTCTTCTATCTGCCAGGTCACTATAACAACCGATTCTTCCTCATAGAGTCTTACCCCTTTGAGATGGTCACTTGAAAATTTTCTGTCTTCTATTTTCTTGTATTTTATATCCCCTTCTTTATTTTTCCAGAGAAGGTAGAGGGTATCGTATGCATCTTTTTTCGATCTTCCTACAATGGCACAGATATCTTTTCGGTTTTCAGGGTAGATCGATTCTACTATCTCATAGTTACGCAGCCATCCGTCTTTCTCGAAATAAAGCTCTAATTCTTTTTTATCTATTTCTCTTTTTTCACCCATTTTATCACCTCCTCCCCTTTGGGGATATATAATTTTAACAAAAAGATTTAAAAACTTTTGCACATTTATTACTTAAAAGTTAAAACTAATATTAAAAATAGAAATTTTTTAGAAATTTGTTTTGATTTTAGAATTTGGGCGTGCTGGACATAGCCCACTTTTTGTTACCCCCAGCCAAAGGCTGACGGGGTTGGTAGCATTGGTCTAAGCGCGGATGCTTGCACCCCTACAGCACCGAGCCCTTTCATCTGCCTTTCCCGTCTCGGTTCAGCATATCCCTCCGGTCACCCGGAGAGAAATCTGCATCCTCACTCAGGGAAGGCAGGAATTTCTGTTCTCGGTGCAGGCCTCTCGGCCTCTGCCTTTCGGCAGTGTAGTCAGGGACCCAGCTTTTCCAGCCGAAGTCCCTGATGGGTGAGTGGAGCTTCCTCCGGAAAAACCCGGAAAGCTACCTGTCCAGCTCGCCCAGGAGGTGAGGACCCTTTTGACGAGCAGGGATACTCAGGGATTGGGAACCGTGGGCTGAACACCTCGCCGAAGCTTGGTGCTTACACCCCGGTCCCATCAAACCCGTCGTCTACGGGACCTTTGACTCCTCACCGCCAGTCACCTGGCAGTTCGGAGTGTGATCGCCTAGTTTCGGGGACGGTTTCGCGCTTAGTTAGGCCAGAAGACGGTCTAGCCGTCAAACTGAATGCCTTCAGCGCTTACCCGCTACGGCGTGGCTACCCGGCAGTGCTCCACAACCGGTACACCAGAGGCCGCGGCACCCTGTTCCTTTCGTACTAAGGGCACCTTCCCCTCAGGCGATCTCGCACCCCCAGCAGATAAAGACTGAACTGTCTCGCGACGTTCTTAACCCAGCTAACGTGGCTCTTTAACGGGTGAACCCCCCTACCCTTGGCCGCTGCTGCACGGCCAGGATGAGCCGAGCCGACGGCGGAGAAGCAATGTACGAGGTCGATAGGGACTCTCGCTCGCCACCACTCCGTTATCCCCAAGGTAACTTTTCTGTCAGACCGGGCCCTCAATAAAAAGGACACCGGGGATCGCTAGGCCAGGCTTTCGCCTTAGGATCCCTTGTTGTCCAGGATCCTATCAGGCCAGCTTTTGCCCTTACACTCTACCCCCGATTTCTGACCGGGGTGAGCCGACCTTAGGGCGCCTCTGATCTCTTGTCAGAGGTTGCCGCCCCAGCCAAACTGCCCACCTGGTGCTGTCCTCCGAAGAGTTAGCGATACAGCAGCGAGAGGGTGGTGTTACATTGGCGCCTTAGCCAGAGCTAACGCCCTGACAGCATCGCTCCCACCTACGCTATACACCCACTGCCGTACCACAACACCAGGCTGCAGTAAAGCTCTATGGGGTCTTCTCTTCCCGCTGGGGGTCCCCTGAATTTGCGCAGGGCATTGATTTCGCTGGGTGTCGGCCCGGGACAGCGGAGACCTCGTTAAGCCGTTCATGCAGGCCGCCAATTAAGCGGCAAGGGATTACGCTACCTGTACCTCTGAGCGGCGTTTCATCGCCAAGGCTCAGATGACCGACTCAGTTAAGACGGTCAGAGTTTGCAGCCAGAGACGGCAAAGCCGTCACCGGTTACCGCCGCCGTTAACCGGGGCTTCACCTGGTTGAACCCAGGCTTAACACACCGGCACTGGACAGGCCTCAGGGGCTCTACGAAGCCTTTCGGCTTTGCAGCCCCCTACGTTTTTGTTAAACAGTCGGGTCTCCCTTGTCACTGCGACCTACTGGTCCCTGCCGAAGCAGGGGCAGTAGGCACCCCTTCTACCGAAGATACGGGGCTAGATTGCCGAGTTCCCTGGGCCGACGCATCCCAACACACCTTCGCCTTCTCAGCGAGGGGCACCTGTGTCGGTTCTCGGTACGGTCGGAAGGGATCCTTCCCGACTCCATCTATGAGCTGCTGCCTTTTGGCAGGCAACTTTTCACGGGCTCCAGGAATCGGCCGAACTTTCTAAGGAAAGCCTCTCCGCCTTCACCTGCTTCTCAGCATTACGCTCCACAGGTTTCAGCGGCAAGCCACGTGGCCGTGGTCGACCTATCCCGAAGCGTCTGGAGTCGGGCTTGCGTCGCCGCATGTACCCTTCCGGTGCCGGAATATTAACCGGCTTCCCTTTCGGCATGCTCCAGTTAGGGCATGCCTTAGGACCGACTAACCCTCGGCCGATGACCGTTGCCGAGGAACCCTAGCCCTTTAGGTGGCTGGGATTCTCACCCAGCTTCGCTGCTACTTTCGGCAGGATTCTTGCTTCTGCAGGGTCCATCTGAGCTCACGCCCAGACTTCTGCCCCTGCAGAACACCCCTCTACTCCTGCTTTCGCAGGCCAGGGTATCGGTGGCCCGTTTAGTCCCGTCCATTCTCGGGGCCCCCAACCTCGGTGGGTGAGCTGTTACGCACTCTTTCTTTCCTTTCCGTTAACGCTTTTCGCGTTAGCGAAAAGGGTTAAAGGATGGCTGCTTCTAAGCCAACCTCCCCACTGTCTGGGGTTGGGGACTCCCTTCCTCACTTAACGGGCACTTAGGGACCTTAACCCTGGGCTGGGATTCTTTCCCTTTCGGAGGACGAGCTTACCCCGTCTCCTCACTCCCGCCATCTACGGTGGCAAGGGATTCGGAGTTTGACAGGATGACTGGGAATTTCTTCCCTTGGTCACCCAGTCAGTAACTCTACCCCCTTGCCCACCTCCGGCGAGGCTGAGCTAAGGCTCATTTCGAGGGGAACCAGCTATCGCCGAACTCGATTGGCTTTTTACCCCTAGTCCCGGGTTACCCCAATGGTTTGAATCCCAACAAGGGAAGCGAGCCTCCACCCGGCTTTCGCCGGGCTTCGCTCTACCCAGGACTAGATCGTCCGGCTTCTGGTCTCATCCCTGTGACTTGGGGCACTTTCATACCCACCTCCCTCGTAGCCTTAAAAGGCTACTGCGGAGGATTCGCTTTCGCTACGGCTCCGTGGCCTTAACCTTGCCACAGAGATGAACTCCCTGCCTCATGTTTCAAAACGAATGGTATGACCCGTTTACCCCTTCTCTTACTCCCTGCTCACGCAGGTTTCATTCGAAGGGTTGAAAACAGGCCATACCCACCTGTAGCTGCATGGTTTCAGGCTCTTTTCACCCCCTGTCAAGGGTGCTTTTCAGCTTTCCGTCACCGTACTAGTTCGCTATCGGACTCGGATTATATTTAGGATTGGAGGTTATTGTCCCCCAAATTCCTACCGGATTTCCAACCGGCAGTACTCAGGATACCTGGTATCGACCTCCCGTCGAGCTCCTACGGGGCTATCACCCTCTCTGGCTGGGCATTCCAGCCCAATTCGGATTGGACGGGTAGGCCGAGCCCAGGTCCTGAAACTCCACATCCCTTCTGGCTCTCACCAGAAGGTTCGGTTTGTCCTGTGCCCTTTTCGATCGCCTTTACTAAGGGCATCCCGATTGGTTTCTTTTCCTGCGGGTACTAAGATGTTTCAGTTCCCCGCGTACCCCTCAGGAGACCTGATGCCAGGGGTTTACCCTGGCAGGAAGTCCCATTCGGGGATCCCGGGTTCAAAGCCTGCATGCGGCTACCCCGGGCTTACTGCAGCTTGCCACACCCTTCTTCGGTATCCGAGCCGAGCCATCCACCATGCAGCGTAGCAGTCCCTGCTCATCCGACAGCCCTAAGGCTGTCCGGATCTATCAGGGTCCTCACCTCCTATTTCATCTGCTTCAAAGCATCTTGGCTCCTTGGGGTTCACTTCCTCATCTGGGATCGGATGACAGTTCCAAGTTCATCGCCCTATCACCCCCCTATCCTCAGATAGGGAGGCTCATCCTGATGACCTTTCCAGCCTTTTAGGGCTGGGAAGGCCGAATGGACCGGGTGGGATGCTCAACAAGGTCGAAACCTTGTTTTTGAACCCACGGCCTCCCGCTTGCAAGGCGGGCGATCTTCCGCTGATCTACCGGCCCATTCCGAGGCAGGCCCCTTTATAGAAAAGTAAAAAGGAGGTGATCCAGCCGCACGTTCCCGTACGGCTACCTTGTTTGTCGAGTAGAGAGATGCTGCTCCTGTCATTTCTGCGGGAATCTGAGTCAAGCCTTGGTATCTTCATCACCCGCAGATCTAACTGCCCATCTCACTACTTTACGACTTAGCCCCCCTCGCGGAGCCCTGGCTCGATCCTGGCAATTAACCAGAAGCTCGCCAGGCCTCCACTCGGTTGGCTTGACGGGCAGTGTGTGCAAGGAGCAGGAACATATTCGCCGCTAGATGATGACCAGCGACTACTAGGGATTCCGGCTTCACGAGGGCGGGTTTCAGCCCTCGATCCGAACTGAGACCGGGTTTAGGGATTAGCTCCCCCTTTCGGGGTCGCAACCCTCTGTCCCGGCCATTGTAGGCCGCGTGTTACCCAGGGGATTCAGGGCATACGGACCTGCCGTCGACCGCTCCTTCCTCTGGCTTATCGCCAGCGGTCCCCCATGAGTGCCTCAGCCGAAGCTGAGTCGCAACATGGGGCGCGGGTCTCGCTCGTTACCTGACTTAACAGGACGCCTCACGGCACGAGCTGACGACGGCCATGCACCACTTCTCAGCGTGTCTGGTAAGGTCTTCAGCCTGACCTTCAGTACAGGCCGAGACGGCATAAGCCGTCACGACTTTCTGCTGTCGCCCCTGGTAAGGTTCCTCGCGTTGAGTCGAATTAAACCGCAGCCTCCACCCCTTGTGTGCTCCCCCGCCAATTCCCTTAAGTATACTGCGAACCCTCACTTTCTTTCCGTGAACGCTTTCTTTGTGGAAGCGTCAGCTCCTGGAAAGAAAGGGTTCGTTTCAGCCTTGCGGCCGTACTCCCCAGGCGGCCCACTTAACGGTTTCCCTTCGACCCTGGCAGCCCCCTTGAGGCTACCAAGATCTAGTGGGCATCGTATCCGCAGAAGACGGCATAAGCCGTCAACCTTTACGGCTGGGACTACCGGGGTATCTAATCCCGTTTGCTCCCCCAGCTTTCGTCCCTCACCGTCGGATCCGTTCCAGCCGAGCGCCTTCGCCACAGGTGGTCCTCCCGGGATTAAAGGATTATAACCCTTTTCGCTAACGCGAAAAGCGTTAACGGAAAAGATTTTACCCCTACCCCGGGAATACCCTCGGCCTCTCCCGGTCCCAAGTCCGGCAGTATCCCTAACCAGCCCCACAGTTAACTGTGGGATTTCATTAGGGACTTACCGGACCGGCTACGGACGCTTTAAGCCCAATAAACGTGGTCACCACTTGGGGCGCGGGTATTACCGCGGCGGCTGGCACCCGTTTGGCAGCCCGACTGCCAAACCAGTCAGGCACTTGCCCACCCCTTATTCCCCCAGCTTTTTAGACTGGGGAAAAGCCCTTGCCGAAGCAAGGGCACTCCGAATCCCTCCGTCGGGCTTGCGCCCATTGCGGAAGTTTCGCGCCTGCTGCGCCCCGTAGGGCCTGGACTCTTGTCTCAGAGTCCATCTCCGGGCTCCCTCTCTCAAGGCCCGTACCCGTTATAGGCTTGCCAGGACGTTACCCTGGCAACAACCTGATAGGCCGCAGTCTCATCCTGGGTTCGGTCAGGGCGCATTCCAGCCTCCCTGACCTATCCGGTCCTCGGCCCCACTAGAAGCTGACTGCCCTCGGCAACCAGCTGTTTCCCGGGATTGGACCGGGCCCCAGGGTAGATTGACTACGTGTTACTGAGCCGTTCGCCCTGCGTTCTAGAAACTAGAACACAGGACTTGCATGGCTTAGTCGGATTCGGATAGCAGTGACCTCCGGCGGGATCAGCCGGAATTAAGAATTGGCGGGGAATTTTTTCTACAGGGCCTGCCTCCATTAAACTTAAAGCTTTCGCTTTAAGTTCTCATAATCTAGTCATCATTAGTCGCCTAATTCCGCAATATAAATTATGTTTAAAGGGTTTTTAAAGCTTTAACCGGCAGCCAGGCTGCCGATTTCATCTATTTAGAAATAAGATTTCAGTATTTAAATAGTTTTTGTTACCAGAAAGTGACTAACAAAACTCATGAATTTATGCTTAATATTCCTTCAAACTAACTAAAAATTAATTAGGATGTCAAAAACTGAGATACAGATAAGACCGATTAACATACAGGGTATTATAATTTTAATACATCCGATTTTCCTGGCTCTGCTTTCCGGGTGGTGGGAGTATCTTTATGTTTATATTTTTATCATACCTGGTGTAATATTTGGGATCATTTTTAATTTGAAGACAAAAGTTTACCTTGAAAGAGATAGGCTGATTATAAAGACCTGGCCACTAAAAAAAGCCGTGATACCCTTCAACAAAATAGTAAAGGTTTCTTTTGAAAGAACATTTTACGGCGGTTCTAAAGCCCTCATGATAAAAGTGGACCCTGCTTATTTAGCCAAACACTTTCCAGATAGGGTTATAACAAAAAGATGGCATTTTATAATAGGCAACATAAAAGAAAAGGATGCACAGAAAATAATTTCCCAAATCAAAACAGCCTCTCCTTTGAAGGAAAAGGTTTCAAAAATTTCTGAATCGAAAATAGAAAAAAGAGCAGATTTGGTGTTAAAGTTAAATCGGATAGGATTTATAAGCGTTATATCAATGATTCTAATTTTATTTCTATTTTTAAAAATCTGGCCAATAGGTTTTTTTTATCTATTCCCAGGAGTATTTTTCGTAATAGGGATAAACATGATAGTTCGAGATTATCTGATTTATAAAAAAATCGGTGTAGAATACGGACCAGAGATATGGACACCATCCCAGCTGAAAAAAGAGCGGGGAATGGTAAGGGGGAAGTGGGCTAGAACAACAAGTTTGGTTGGTATGTTTTGTGGAATCGGTATGATTTTGTTATCGATAATGTGGTGGATTTTAATACTATCAATGCTATCAAATCCGTAAGATAAATGCCAGTCTGAAAATTTAAGGAAGATTATGGTGATATCCGCTTCGGGCTGGAAACCCCCGCGTCATGCTGTATTTTCAGGAGTCAAAACCCGGCTGATAGCCTTCGATCTGATGGGTGTTATTTTCACAGAGTCCCACATAATCAAAAACGGCCTTTTCCTGCTTCTACCAGAACCCAAGGATTACCGGCAGGTGAAAGCCGTTTACAACCTCTATAATCTGGGTCTCATCACCCGTGAGGAATTTTGGAAAAAGCTCGGCTGCGATCTCGAAAGGGAGTTCCTAGAAAGCCTCAAGCTCGACCCAGAAGCCCGGGATGTTCTGAGCTATCTGAAAAACCGTTACAGGCTTGCCGTCCTTTCGAACCTACCGGCGGACTGGGCAAGATGGCTCCTTCGCCATCACCAGCTCGAGGATTTCTTTTCTCCGATCATCATAAGCGGAGAGGTGAGGATGAAAAAACCCGAGCTCGGGATTTACAGCCTTTTAAAGCAGAAATCCTGTCTGCCCTTCAACCAGCTTGCCCTGGTTGACGATAAGAAAAGCTGCCTTCAGCCCGCATCCGCCCTCGGAATGAAAACGATCTGGGTCAAAAAGGAAGATGACAAAAAATTCGAACCGGACTTCCAGATAGATCGGCTTTCCGAGCTGAAAAGGCTACTTTAGGATTTTTCCTGTTTTCAGGTACCAGAGCCAGAGGTCCAACTCTGCCAGGCTCATCCCGAGCCTTCCTGCCAGCTTCCTGAGCTTTTCTTCATACTCGAGATAAAGCCTCTTATTCAGCTGTTTAGGGACCCTGGGTATCATCCCTTCCTCTGCCATAAGCCTCAGCACATGCCTGTCCAGGATCGCAAACTGCCTGAATCCCACATTCCGCAGAAAATGGCTCGCCTCCTTCCACCCCAGCCCCTTTATATGCCTGACGAGCCATTCCCTCGCCTTTTCGGGCCTTTTTTCCGTCAGGATATCCTTCAGCCCTTCAGCCCATTCCCTGCTTTCCAGTATGAATTTCGCCCTGGTCTTCGGAAACCTATATCCGAGCCTCTTCAGCCTTTCAGCCAGGGCTTCCTCGGAAAGCCAGAGAAAACCCTTCCCTACCCTTTCCTGAATTTTCATTCCGAGTTCTGCCGAGCAGTTTGCCGTCAGGATGCAGAAACAAAGCTCAAGAAACCATTCTCGAGATCCCCTCTCCCCCATCCGCTCAAACTCAGAAAGCCTTTTCGCGATCCTTTTCCTGAGATTTTCTTTTTCTCTCAGCTTACAAATCCGTTGAAAAATCTTCATAAATTTTTAAAGATAATTTGATAAAAGAATTAATGACCAGGATCATTTATGCAGATTTGTTTGTCGGTCTCTTTGAAGAGTTGTTTTCATATTCCTATGTGCTTTTGATACCGATAATCCTTCTCGAAGCTGTCGTTACATACTTTCTCGTCAAACACTTTTTGAAATTTGAAATAAGTTTAGTTAAAGCCCTGATAATGTCTCTATCGGCAAACCTTTTTTCCTTTGCTGTGGGTATATACCCTTTAGGCCATGTAATGGGATATAAAAAACATATGGATCTTCTCATCCAATTGGTAATCGGATACTTTTTAAGTTCCGGACTTGAATTGCCAATCGTCTATGTTTTCATCAAAGGGCACTCAAGGAAGTTACTGAAAGATTCATTCAAGATATCCTTCCTGATGAACCTTTCAAGCTATATGCTTCTTTTAGGATTTATTCTCTTCAATCTTTTTGAGTTATTAGGAAAATTCATAGAAGGCCTGAAAAGATTTCTCTTTCCACCAAGAGCCGGCGAAGTTGTCATAGAGTAGAGATAGCTTTTCGCAACCCTTTCAGCCGGTGGGTGCTGTTAAGGGCCGCAGCTGGGATTCGAACCCAGACCAAGGGCTCCACAGGCCCGTATGCTACCATTACACCACTGCGGCCATAAAATTATTTGAAAATCTGATTTTTAAACATCAAACCTTTCAGGCTCAAAACCCCTCTTGGTCCTGTAATCATTCCAGCCCCATACACCCGGATATCTTCCAAGAGCTATCTTGTAATAAGCTTGAGGATATCTTTTCAGGAATTCTTCAAGCTTCGGCGGTCTTCCAAGTTCTTTGGTAAGCTTGTCAAATGCCCTATCGATGTCCTCGGGTGTCCACTTGCTCATTTCAAGTTGCGGGGGGTGGGATTCCCGATTCCGGTCCGGATGGGTTGATAAGGGCGGGGAAGGCGCCCTTATTTTCGAACCCACGAAGGCACTACTGCCACAGGATCTCTTCATCTGGCTTTCAGCTCTTAAGCCGAGCTTAAGTCCTGCCCCTTTGGCCGCTCGGGCACCCCCGCAATAAAATATTTTCTTTTCATTTTTAATATGAGATGCCGGATATGTGGAAGGGAAGCCGTTTATAAAGAGTTGAGGTTTTGCCCCCAGCATTTCCAGGCTTTCTACCTGAAAAAAATCAGGAGCTATCTGGCATCCCTGAGAATAAGAAACCTGAAAGTCCTTCTTGCGGTGAGCGGGGGAAAGGATTCGGTTGCTCTTGCCCATGGTCTTTCCCAGGTAAAATCCGAGTTCGGATTGAAGCTGGCGGTACTTTTCATCGATCTCGGGATTCCCGGATACTCTGAGGAATGCCAGAAGTATGCAAGGGGGATAGCAGAAAATCTCGACCTTCCCTTTTGCCTTGTGAGACTTTCGGATTACGGCAAAACGATAGCGGAAATAAGGCATGAAAGGATCTGCGGGATCTGCGGAACTGCTAAAAGATATCTTATGAACAGGTTCGCATGGGAGAACGGCTTTGACTATATAGCAACAGGCCATAATTTGGACGATGAGCTTGCATTTATCCTGAACGGACTTTTAAGCCAGGACCTACAGATGGTCCTCGGAGCAGAAAAGTTCTCGCCTACCCGGAAGGAGAAAAAGCTCATCGGAAAGCTCAAGCCCCTTTACTATCTGACAGAGGATGAAAACAGGCTTTACTGCGAGATTAACGGTTTGGACTACTGCCGGGCAAAATGCCCTTTCAGCCGATCGGCAAGGCAGCTCGAGATAAAGGAAAGGATGAAGTCCCTCTTCAAAAGCAAGCAGGAAAAGATAAATTTCGTCAAAACGATCAGGAAGATCAAGAAACCTCAAGAGGAGCAGCAGGTGAGGCTTTGCGAAAAATGCGGGTTCCCGAGCTTCCAGCCTGTTTGCAAGTTCTGTTCCCTTATTGCTGAAAAATGAAAATCGTCACTGGTTATTCTGTCTGGATCATACCACCAAGGGACATCCGCAGGAAGCTCTCACAGATCATGAACAGATTGAGTAAGGAATTCAAGGCACCAAAGATCACATTTCCGCATGTGACCCTAATAGAGGGTCTGTTAGGGAATGAGGAAGAGCTTAAAGAAAAAGCAGGAAAGCTTGCCAGAAGTATGAGACCTTTCAGGATCCGACTGACAGAAATAGAGAAAGGCAAGCATTTTGGAAACCTTGTGATCCTGGCTGAAGGAAGAGGTTTGGAAAACGCCTATCTCAAGGCAGAGAAAATCTTTGGACAAGGTCATGTCCACAAACCCTTCCATCTAACACTCCTCCTTAAGGATATAAGCCAGAAACAAAGGCAGGAGATACTTTCAAAGATTGGAAGAAAATTCGATCTCGAATTTGAAGCCAAAAGTCTTTATCTCGTCCCAATCGGCAAGAGACCAGAGAGATGGCTTCCTGTAAAGAGATTCAAAATCTAAACCTTTGCCAAAAACCGCTTTACCTTTTCCTTTGCCTTTTCGAATTTCTTCTGATGCTCCTCAAGGAACTCTATCAGGAGCTGGCTGCACTGCTTCTTGCAATCCCCGCAAATCCTCTTCCCTGTCCTGCATTCTTCATAAATTCGCAAAAGTTCTTCTTCCTGCTTGATTAGATGGTACTTGAAAAGATCGAAAACCGTACAGACATCAGGATTGCCTCCTTTTTCTCTCTGCTCCTTCACCGTCCCGCCACCACCTGTAAATGCTGCCATCAGCTTCTTTTTAGCTGTCTGAGGATCATCGTTAAGGCTTATATAAGAGGCAGGATCGGAGCTCGACATCTTCCCGCCCTTGAGACCCCTCATGAACTTATGATAGGTTGATGAAGGCCTGATAAATCCGAATTCCTTG
>Ga0190337_1000206_pt1 | contig 11380 bp, 10 predicted proteins | sample 4872041011_MG_FD_161677 | JGI IMG/M metagenome (GOLD analysis project Ga0190337, IMG submission 161677) | Hydrothermal vent sediment bacterial communities from Southern Trench, Guaymas Basin, Mexico - 4872-04-10-11_MG | ecosystem: Environmental > Aquatic > Marine > Hydrothermal vents > Sediment ...
CAATTCCACTACATTTGGCTATTTCATTTCCTCACTATTTCACTACTCACTGATTTAATGTTTTGGCATTTAGACATTTGGATTTCATTTGGCATTTGGATTTTGAAATTTGGATTTTTTATTTTATTAAATTACTTATGGCCTGACTTTGACGTGGCCCTGGAAAGTGCGCTTTTTTATTTCGTGACTATGACGTGGTCCTGAGGGTAGTGTAAAATTTTAGGATTTGTGCTAATATAACAAAAGAGGGAATGAAGAAGAAAAAAATTATTTTTTTATGTTTTTTGACTTTATTTTTCCTGTTCTCTACTACCCAGGCACAAATGGCCAGGGTAAATGTCTCATTTATTGATTGGGAGAAAACAGGTTTCTTTTTGGGTGAGGAAGCAGTATATTCTCTTTATTCAGTTAATGCCAAAGTGCAAAATCTAGAGAAAACAGGAGAGGTACATGTTGTTCTTCAGGCTCTGGACCATGCCGGTAACGAAGTTGGCAGAGGAGAAATTTTTGGATATATAGAATTTGGTGATACCAAAACCCTCACTAGGCAAATTAAAATTTGGGGAGATCCGTGGATTAAAGAGTGGCGAGTAGAAAGGACTTATGTTATAGAAAGGTAGTTTTGATTAAACTTTAGTAACTGTAATGACCCCCTCTACAGGCTGTTGAAAAAAATCAGATGCACATTAAGACATTTTATTCCTTTCAACCAACTCTACAATGTTTTTAAAGATTAACGCCTAAATTCTGAAGAAAGTCCTGGATAAGTGGAAAACACAGGCAGATAGCTTAATAGAGAGAAAAATGAGCTGAGGTCTTTTTTTTCAGAATAGTTTGAGATGAAGTTAAAGTGGCTGGTTCTAAAATTTTCTTATTTACCCACAGTTTTTGGGTTAGCTGGTGATTTAAGGCATGACCTGCCTTATAGGCATCTATCTTGGCTATCAAAGGATGACCCAAAAGAGCTAAATCACCTAACAAATCTAAAATTTTATGCCTCACAAACTCATTTTGATATCTTAGTCCTTCTTTATTTATGACTCTAAACTTATCAATTACAATAGCATTGTCTAATGAACCACCCAGAGCTAGCCCTTGTGACCTCAAATACTCTACATCTTTCAAAAATCCAAAAGTTCTCGCCCGACTGATCTCCTTTTCAAATTGATTTGCTGAAAAATTAAAGGTATACATCTGCTTTTTTAATAATGGATGGTCAAAGTCTATTACAAAATGTATTCTTAATCCTCCTTCAGGAAAAGGTTTCATCCGAATCCAACTATTCCCATTCTTTACCCTAATCGGTTTTTTTAAAATTAGAACCTTCTTAGAGGCCGACTGAGCCTTAAGCCCTACACTTTTTATCAGATAGACAAAAGGAGCGGCACTACCATCCATGATAGGAACTTCAGGTGCACCTACTTCTACAATGGCATTATCCACACCCATACATAAAAAAGTAGCTAATAGGTGTTCTACCGTGCTAACAGTAACACCATTTTCACCAATAGTAGTGGCCAACCGATTATCAACTACATTATCCCTTAAAGCCTTAACTTCTGGTTTCCCAGGGAGATCAACGCGTCTGAAAATAATACCAGTATTTGGTGGGGCAGGACGAATCTTCAAATCTACCTTCTGACCCGAATGCAAACCTATTCCTGCACAGCTAATTTCGTCTCTTAATGTCTTTTGGGCCCAAATCATGTTGCTTCTTAAATTGCAAAATAAATGCCTAGTTTTTTATTTGTTTTATAATCCGCATTTATTGCCCAATTCTCAAGTCAGCCCTAAATTTCCTGTAAGAAAATTCACACAAAATATATAATTTTTGTGTTTTTTTTAACACAACTAAAATATGCGGGCAAAAATTTTATCTATATGACGCAAGCAATACTTTAAATCAAAAATTTTTTCTATTTCTGCTGGGGTGAGATAAACCTTTATTTCTTTATGAGATAAGACTTGGGTCTTTAAGTCTTGTTCTCCCTGCCAAACTCTCATGGCACAATCCTGTATCATTTCATAAGCCTTTTGTCTAGGCAGGCCTTTTTTGACTAAGGCCAATAACAAACCCTGGGAAAAAATAAGACCCTTAGTTAAATAGATATTTTTTAGCATCCTTTCCGGATAGACTTCCATATTGGCCAAGATTTTTTTAAGACGATGTAACATAAAATCACTTAATATGGTGCTATCTGGCATAATCACCCTTTCTACCGAGGAATGGCTGATGTCTCTTTCGTGCCACAAGGCTATGTTTTCTAAGGCCGCTATAGCATTGGTGCGAACCAGTCTAGCCAGACCACATAGATTTTCACATTGAATGGGGTTTCGCTTATGGGGCATGGCTGAAGAACCTTTTTGACCTTTAGTAAAAGGCTCTTCTACCTCCAATACTTCAGTGCGTTGCAAATGCCTTATTTCTAAAGCAATTTTCTCTATAGTTCCAGCCAAAATAGCTAAGGCAGTAAAGTAATGGGCATATCTATCCCTTTGGATAATTTGATTAGTAATAGGAGCTGGTTTCAGCCCTAATTTAGGGCAAACATATTCTTCTATTTCTGGTTCTAAATGGGCAAATGTTCCCACTGCCCCAGAAATTTTTCCATAACTTATATCTTCTTTCGCCTGTTGTAACCGTTTTTTATTTCGCCTCATTTCTTCATACCAAAGGGCCAGCTTTAGACCAAAGGTGATGGGTTCAGCATGGACCCCGTGAGAACGACCAATCATTGGTGTATCTTTATAGGCAAATGCCTGTTCTCTTAAAATAGACATAACTTCTTCTACATCTTCCAAAATAATTTCCATTGCCTCTTTTAATAAGACGGCATTAGCGGTATCTAAAATATCAGAAGAGGTCAGACCTAAATGTAAATATCTTCCTTCTGGTCCAATATTTTCTTCAACATTGGAAATAAAGGCAATTACATCATGTTTCACCTGGGTTTCAATCTCTGCTATCCTCTCCACAGAAAAACTAGCCTTTTCCTTTATCTTAGCTAAGGCTTCTTTGGGGATAACTCCCTTTTCTGCCCAGGCCTCACAAACTAAAATCTCTATTTCTAACCATTTTTGGTATTTATTTTTTAGTGACCAAAGTTTCGCCATTTCTGGGCGAGTGTAGCGAGAAATCATTTTTATTTAGCCTCCTTTTTTATTTCTATTTTTTCTCCTATATTGGCTTTTAATGTCTCTTTAGCACTACCCATAGACTGGGCAATTTCTAAGTGTTCACTACTACCCCAAATAGCTAAAATTTCTTTAGGTGGGACAGCAAGGTAATGCGAGGCAATAGTTTTTAAAACCACATTTTTTATTTTAATAGAAAAACCGTAATTTTTTACAAATTCTTGAAATTTTTGTCTAGAAATATTGCTGATCAGATTCCCAAAATGGTCAATATAAATTACTTCTCCTTTTAAAACATAGTCTTTTACTTTGGGTAAAGGCCATTCTAGGCGTTGAAAATCATAAATCTTTTTGCCCATTTCTTCACACCGTTTACCTAAAGAGAGATAACCAGCTATAGGTGCAAAAACATCTCGGCCGTGAAAGGTGAAACTTATTTTAGGTAAAAAATATTTTGGATTATTCAAATGGAAGACCTCTACTGGTTCTGTTTGGTAAATTAATTCTAAAACTCCATTATCTGGGGCAATAAAGAAATAGCTTGGTGTTTTTACTAACAGTGGCCGGCGCTCACTGCCCACCCCCGGATCTACTACGGCTACATGGATAGTACCTTTTGGGAAAAAGCTATAGGCAGTTTTTAATAAAAAGCTAGCCTGTTTGATAGATTGAGGTCTAATTTTATGTGTTAAATCCACAATCTGCACATGGGGATTGATGTTTAAAATTACCCCTTTCATTATTCCTACATAGGTATCCTCCAGGCCAAAATCAGTTATAAGGGTGATGATAGACATCTTATTTTAAGCGCCGGACCCTTAAGGCTTCAGCACCATAAGCTGTAACAAGAAGGAAGGCACTGAGAATAAACCACATAATATCACTTTCCCCTAAAAAGCGAAAAAAATGCATGAGCAATTTTGCTCCTACAATACTAGTCACCAACCGAATAAGGAATTTGATATACCAAGGCATCAAAATTGATTAGTAGTTTTACATCTGGCGGTAAGGACTTGGGCCTAGTTCTTTCAATTGTTGAGTCATTTCAGTCACCACTTTAGCGAACTTTTCTGCTTCTGCTGCTGAAATCCATTCTAAACGAAACCTTTCTGGTTCCAGCCCGTAGTCTTCTAACATTAACTGAATGGCCTCTGCCCTATCCTGTGCTCTTTTATTACCTTCCAGGTAATGACATTCGCCCAAGTGTCAGCCCGCCACCAGAACCCCATCTGCCCCTTTGGTCAAGGCTTCAATGACCAAATTGGGGTGGACCATGCCTGAACACATTACCCGAATAATCCTGATACTAGGTGGATATTGTATCCTAGAAGTCCCTGCTAAATCTGCCCCAGCATAAGCACACCAGTTACATAAAAAACCAATGATAATCGGCTCAAATTCCTCAGCCATAACTGACATCCTCCCTTAGCATGTGAAATAGCATTTTCTTTATGACATAAACTAACCCCTTTCGTCAAGGTTTTCTCTGTAAAATAGTTAAAATATCCTTTAATTCTCTCTTTATTTCTCTTAAAACAGACTGTTGTTTTAAACGTTTTATCAGTTGTTTTTTCGCTCCTTGAACAGTGAATCCTTCTTCATAAAGTAATCTTTTTATTTCTAAAACTATTTCTATATCTTTGGACTTATATAGCCGATGAGAAGAAAAACGATAAGGGCGAATTTCTTTAAACTCCTTTTCCCAATATCGCAATACATAGGGTTCAACACCTACTATTTGACTTACCTCACTAATTTTAAAATACTTTTTATTTTTCTCTGCCATAATTTTTTCCTACCCAATTTAAATCAATTAGTCAAATCTTTTCAACTTGACGTTCATCACTACTCAGGCTATCTTAAAAGACTATTTGGTTCTTCTGGAAGTTGGAGTATAGAATAAAATGGCAAGAGTGCTTATTGCTAATCGTGGGGAAATTGCTATCCGGATTATGAAGGCTTGTCAGGCCTTGAACTTGGATTTTGTTATAGTGTATACTGAAGAAGATAAACACTCCTTGCATGTTAGGCTAGGATTGCAAGAAGGAGGGAAAGATAAAGTTTATCGGATTGCTAGTTATACTGATCCCAACGAAATCTTAGAAATTGCTGATTATACTAAGTGTGACGCCATTCATCCTGGTTACGGCTTTTTGGCAGAAAATTATAGATTTGCTCGCCGCGTAGCCATTAGACGACGTCCGTTAAAATTTATTGGTCCCCGCTGGGAGGTAATTAGAGAACTAGGAAATAAAATCAATACCAAAGCACTTGCTACTAAACTTAATATTCCTGTGATTCCTGGGTCTGAAAAGCCTATTTATAACGAAATCGAAGCAGAAAATATAGCCATTGAACTTTTCCATAAACAATGGGAAGAAGGGATCAAAAACCCAGCAATTCTAGTGAAGGCTTCTAGTGGTGGGGGAGGCATGGGAATTGAGGAAGTAAGACACCTAGAAGAATTAAGAAGTGTTTATCGCCGAGTAAAAAGATATGCTAAACGACAATTTGGAGATGAGTGGGTTCTTTTAGAAAAAAAGTTTCCTGTGTTCAATCATATTGAGGTGCAGCTGGTCTGTAGTCAACATGGAGAAAGAGTCCACTATAATACTAGAAATTGTAGTATCCAAAGCATATCTAGGCAAAAACGCATTGAAGTGGCACCTGCCTTTGACCCCAACTACTCCTATAATTTTAATCCTGAGGAGATAGAAAAGAAAATTATTCATTATTCTTTGAAAATAGCAAATTATTTAGATTATGATAATGTGGGCACCTGGGAATGGATTGTTACACCAGGTGGTGAAGTATATTTACTAGAAGTCAATCCCAGGATTCAGGTAGAAAGTGGTGTCTCGGGTCTAATTGCCCAAATAAAAAAACAACCCCAGGGAGTGGATTTAATTAAGGAGCAAATAAGGCTTGCTTTAGGAGAACGGTTGAAATACAAACAAAAACACTTAAGTTTTAATGGTGCCAGTATTGAATTTCGTCTAGTAGCGGAAGATACAAAACATGGTTTTAAACCTTGGACTGGAACTATTAATCACTTTCATTTACCCCAATATGAATGGTTACAAGTCCATACCCATGTGCCTCAAGACAGGTCATATTCTATTCCCACTGATTATGACCCAAATTTAGCCCTGGCCCTTATATGGGGAAAGGATATAGAAGAAGCCAAACAACGTGGGGAATGTTTTTTAAATGAACTAGAAATTGACGGAGAGAATAGTAAGGGAGAAAAAATCGTTACCAACATTGAATTTTTGAAAGAAAAATTAAGCCAAATTCAGAGATTTGTTTAATGCTAGTCTTAGAAAAAAAGCTAGATGTTTTAAAAAGGAGATTAATCTATCTATCTGATATTAAAGGAGAAATCTTTGGAGAGAGAATTCAAACTTTGGAGAATTGGCTAAATAATATTTCAGAACGCATTTATGAACTTTCTGAAGAAGAAGTAGCTGAGCAGTTGGAGAAAATTGCTACTCAGATTTCTTTTTATGAGAAAGAGGCTGAGCAAAAACTTACTCCTCTAGATTATGTGCGTATTGTTCGTCACCCATTTCGGATGACCTTAAAGGATATTTTGGAAAATGTATATGATGATTATGTAGAATTAGGAGGAGAAGAAGAATATAATATTGACCCTGCTGTAATTGCTGCCCGTGCTACTATAACCCGTCGCATAGGAAAAAGGGTTTACACTCACCAGGTGATGGTTATTGGTCATGAAAAAGGGCATGGTGAAGAATTTAGAAATGGTGGAAGTGCAAAACCTTGGGGAAATGAAAAGGCTTTAAGATTCATGCAAGTAGCAGAAACAGAAGGTATTCCTATCCATACTTATATTTTTACTCCAGGTGCCTATCCCATAGAAGACTATCCTGGGGCAGCTCAACAGATTGCCCGCAATCTATATGCCATGGCGGGGTTAAGGGTACCCATTATCTCTTTTATCTCTGAGGGAGGTTCAGGGGGGGCAGAGGCCATTGGTTTAGCCGACCTACGGTTAATGTTTTCACATGGTTATTATTCTGTAATTTCACCTGAAGGTGCGGCTGCCATAGAAGGTAAAGTAAAAGAAGGGGAGAAAGTTCCTCTTGATTTAATCCATTTTTGTGCTCAACAACTCAAGATTACAGCCATAGAAAATCTTAAATTAGGTACCATTGACAGAATTATCCAGGAGCCTCCTTTAGGAGCAAGAAGAGATGATTATGAGTTTTTTAATCTTCTAAAGCAAGAAATAATTAGGGCCACAGACGAAGTTTATCTTTCAGTAAAAAGTTTAAGTAGATTAAGGGCACGTCAGCTTAAAAAAAATGGATTAAAGGATACCACCAATATTTATGTGCATTGGGAGCTTGATAGTAAAGAGATTGAGAGGCTTTTACAAAAACGCACCCTGAAATATAAAAATTTGACTAAAAATTTTTATGCTGACCTCCGCAGTTTTTGGCGAAAAAACATGGATAAAATGGAGCTAAAGTGGTTAAGATTGAAAACCTTTCTATTTTTTAACATCTTAAAACGCCCCATAAAACGCTTACAGCACTTTATAGGAGATGTCAAAGCAGAACTACAGGTAATTTCAAATTATGTAATAGCTCCTTTTTTAAGATTTAAGGAAAAAATTTTACCAAAGAAGAAAAGAATGATATCTTTAATCTCCGAAACTCCTGCCAAAGAAGAGGACAACTATTGGAGTGAGATTTATGTCAGTCCTCTAGCCAATGTGGATAAAACCGTGAGCTGTCCTAATGCTGAAAAATATGGTTGTTATGATATCTGGGTGCCTGATTTATATGGAGAGTTATGCGGTATTTGTCCTAATTGTGGTCACCATTTTCCTTTAGAATATCAATGGTATCTGAATTGCCTGTTTGATAAAAATTCAGTAAAGGAATTTTATAAGGAAATAGCCTCTATAAATCCTATCAATTATCATGGTTTTGATGAAAAATTAGAAAAAACTAGGGAAAAAACAGGGCGTTATAGTGCGCTTATCTCATTTGATGCAAAGGTAATGGGTATTTCTTTAGTAGTAGTTATGCTTTATAGCGATTTTAGAAATGGCACAGTAGGAGCAGCCGAAGGAGAAAAATTTATATTGGCATGTGAGAGGGCCAAATTATTACGCCGTCCTTTACTTGCTTATGTTCATGGAACTGCTGGCATCCGGATCCATGAAGGCACAGTTGGGGTAGTCCAAATGCCAAAATGTACCATAGCGGTGAGGGAATATATTAAAGCTGGAGGACTTTATATTGTGGTTTATGATAACAATTCCTATGCTGGTCCGGTAGCCAGTTTTTTAGGCTGTGCACCCTATCAATTTGCTATTCGTTCTTCTCGGATTGGCTTTGCTGGTCCTAGAGTGATTCGTGAAACTACCAATCAAGAAATCCCACCAGATTATCATGCTGCTAAGAATGCCTTAAAACGTGGTCACATCCAAGGCATCTGGGATAGAAGAGAATTTAGAAAAAATTTGTATATGGCCTTACTTACTATGGGAGGAAAACACCTTTATTACCGTTAAAAATGGAAAATATAGACAAAATTATTGCTGAATATAAGCAAACTCCTTTTGAGATATATGATATTTTTACCCCACACACAGGTATAGTCTCACTTATGGTTAAAAAGGGAGAAAAAGTTAAAGGAATAACGAGAGAAGGGTCAGAAAAAAAGGGAACTTTAATCTATACTATCTTGCGACAAGGCAATTTAAAAAACATTTATGCCCCAATTGATGGGGAAGTTGTAGAGATACTAGAAAAAGTGGATAGGCAGTTTGTTGAGGCCAAAACCAAAATTATGTCTATCAAACACACCCTTAGTAAAGAAGAAGTGGTCAATAAAGCCTTGGAGAGATTTTTATATATCTTTAAGGCTCCTGAAACGGCTAGGTATCACTTCACTCAGGAACTAAATAAAAAAATTGAGCAAAAAGGCCTTCAGGGAGTGGTTATCAATCCTGGAGACGAAATTTTAATTATGTCTAGAATGAAAAGAGAGATTCCCCTCACTTATGAGGAAGAACCTGGAATTATTTATGCTGTTTATTTTAAATCCAATGTTACTATTATGCAGGGAATGCCTCTTTTGGGAATTTGTCCACCAGATAAGGTAGAGTTTATATCTAAATTAGTAAAAAAAATCCAATTAGAATGGGAGAAAGACACCACTTGATAAATGGTGGAAGGCAGGACGTGGGTTTTAATTTCGTGGAAAAACCAAAAATTTGTCATTAAATAAGCAAAAATTGTCAACATTGTTTAACATTTTTTTAAAAACCCACCTTTTAAAATGGATTTAATGTGGCATAAAATTTGCAGTTACTAAAAACTGCCAAGTCTATTAAAATATGGAAGGTTTAATTCGGGATAGGGAAAGGGAAATAATCCTAAAAAATATGGTGCAGAAACTGAAAAAAGAGGAGTTTGAAAAAAGATATGCAAAGGAGAAGGAAGCAGAAAGAATTTTGCGTCGAGGTGAGATGATTGGTGCCAATCTCTGGTGTTACCATTCTGTTACTCGAACTATGGAAGTAGCCAAAAAGTATATTGAAAACTGTTATACTTTAAGACAAACACCTTATTCTGGCACAGTATTTATTGCCCAAACAGTAAACCAGGCCCAAGGAAGGTATAATAGAAAATGGTATGCTCTTCCAGGAGGATTATGGTTTAGCTTTATTCTCTATCCTGAAGTAGAATCTCCATATATTCACCTTTATCCACTTTCTTTGGGTATAGCCTGTTGTGAGGCCTTACGGGAAATAGGGATTAATGTTTGTATTAAATGGGTCAATGACCTTATATTTAACAGACACAAAGTAGGAGGAATTTTGAGTGAAACATATATTTCTTCTAGAAAAGAAACATACCTTATTTTTGGTGTTGGAATCAATGTTAATAACAGTTTCCCATCCACATTGGATATTCCTGCTATCTCCTTGAAAAAAATTACAGGAAAGGCGTTAAATATAGATTTACTTTTTTCCTTGATATTGATAAAATTAATTTGGTATGTTGGATTAGTTCATGAAGCAGAACTGAAAAAAGAAACGCAGGAAATTATTGAGATGTGGCTTAAATATACCAATATTTTAGGTCAAAAGATGTATTATGCTGAGGATTTGAAAATAGACAAAAAAAGAGAAGTAGAAATATTAGGACTAGACCCCTTTGGAGGGTTGATTGTTCGTTTTTGTGATACAGAAAGAGTGGAGACACTATATAGTGGTGAGCTAACTTACATCTAAGGGGGAAAAATGGCAAAGATAGACAGTTTTTTTAAATTGATGCATGAGAACAATGCTTCGGATTTGCATCTTTTAGCTGGTTTCCAACCCATGGTTCGCATCCATGGAGAACTTCAAAAAGTGAAATATAAAGTTCTAGAAGATAGTGAATTAAGGGGAATACTTTATGAAATTATCACTGAGCCACAAATAAAGTTTTTTGAGGAAAAAGGAGATTTGGATTTTGCTTATGAAGTGCCTAACTTGGCTCGTTATCGGGCAAACTATTTTATGCATAAAGATGGAATAGGAGCAGCTTTTCGTGAAATTCCTGAGAAAATTATGACTATAGATGAATTGCGATTGCCTCAAGTTTTAAAAAGTTTCGCCTTACTTCCTAAAGGATTTGTCTTAGTGACAGGACCCACAGGAAGCGGTAAATCTACTACCTTGGCAGCTATTATTGATTATGCCAACGAAAGGAGAAAAAGCAGGATTATTACTATTGAAGACCCCATTGAATTTGTCCACCAAAATAAAAATTGTGTTATCAGTCACAGAGAAGTAGGAACGCACACCAAATCTTTTGCTGCTGCTCTCCGCAGCGCTTTAAGAGAAGACCCTGACATCATTTTGGTAGGAGAAATAAGGGATTTAGAAACTGCAAGGTTGGCCATGGAAGCAGCCGCTACAGGACACTTGGTATTTAGCACCCTTCATACCAGTGGAGCAACAAAAACTGTGGACCGTCTTATAGAAATGTTCCCCACGGATGAACAAGAGTTTATCCGTTCCCTTTTGGCAGACGTCATTCGAGGTATTATTTCTCAGACTTTATTTAAACGCATAGACAGACCGGGAAGGATTGCTGCTTTGGAAATAATGGTAGCTACTTATGCTGTGAGAAATCTCATCCGGGAGAACAAGACCCATCAATTATCTTCTCTTATTCAAACTGGCAAAAAATATGGCATGCAGACTTTAGATGAC
>Ga0190337_1000211_pt1 | contig 11295 bp, 12 predicted proteins | sample 4872041011_MG_FD_161677 | JGI IMG/M metagenome (GOLD analysis project Ga0190337, IMG submission 161677) | Hydrothermal vent sediment bacterial communities from Southern Trench, Guaymas Basin, Mexico - 4872-04-10-11_MG | ecosystem: Environmental > Aquatic > Marine > Hydrothermal vents > Sediment ...
TCTCGTAGGTTGGAGTTGAACGCACGTCCAACCCATCCACTATAACTTCTCCTTTTAAGTCTCCACCATAAAAGTGGGGGATGAGTCCGTTTAAAAGCCTGCATAGCGTACTTTTACCGCAGCCAGAAGGACCTGTAAGAAGAACAAACTCTCCTTCCTTGATTTCTAAATTTATCCCTTTAAGTGCTGGATTATTCTCTCCTTCGTATGTGAAATATACATCTCTTAGCTCTATCAGCGCAGTCATACGCCTCAGCGGGAAGTAACGATCTTGATAACATCACGGTGTTTTAAGGTATAGTCGCCCGACAATTTCCGCTTAGTTCTGGCGTCTATAGCGGCTATGAACTTTTCGCCGAGCTCTGTATGAACAGCGTAGGCTAAATCCTTAGCCGTGGAGCCTTCAGACAGCAGGAAAACATCAGGCAGTACACGCCCCTCATGGTCTGTTAGCTTAGCCTCGTTCTCTACAGGAAATACCGCTATAAAATGACCCGCATCAAATACAGCCTTATTTATCACTTCCTGCACACCTGTAGACCCCCAGCGTTCCAAAACCTTCTCCTCAATGTACCTAAGCGCATTTCTCTGCCTCTCATTAAGTGTCTTAAGAATTTTAAATTCACTATCACCCGGAACATAGTCTATAAGGCCAGCTGCAGAAGCTCGTCGTAGAGCAAGTTCCGCCTCAGCCGAAGTAGGAACTACAATGTATCTTTTACTGAGCTCTTTTTTCATCCTTTCAACGTTCTCGGGGGCCGGATCAACATCTATCTTATTCGCCGCTATAACTATAGGCTTAGACAGTTTTCTAACCTCTTTAACAAATGCTAGAAGGTCTTCATCTCTCCATTTTATAGCGTTTTTACCGTCTAATCCGAGTTGTTGTAGACTTTTTTCGATAGACGTGGGGTCTATCTCAAGGCCACTAAGCCTCTTAGATAGCTCCTTGACTGGGTCGGACCCCGCAAGGCTCATAAGCTTAGCAATCTTATTCCAGTCTTTTTTTAGTATCTGGAATATCCACATATCAATCTCATTTTCTAGGAAGTCAATATCCTCCAATGGGTCATGCGTTCCCGGCTTCAGGGGTCTACCCTCAATATCAGTGGAACCAGACGCATCAACCACATGAATAAGTATTCTAGCTCTTCTCACCGCGTCGAGAAACCTGTTGCCAAGCCCCCTGCCCTGCCAAGCTCCTGGGACTAAGCCAGCGACGTCGATAAGCTCTACCGGTGCAAAACGCCAACCCCTTACACAGAAGGAATTTCTAGGCTGATCTTGAACTCCAAGCTCCTCGCATACGCACTTAAATTTAACGTATGCAACGCCCCTATTTGGCTCGATGGTCGTGAAGGGGTAAGGAGCAATTTTGACGTCAATTAGCGTGGCTGCTGCAAAAAACGTCGACTTTCCAACGTTCGGCTTACCCACCAGCCCAAGCTCTGGCGCGCCAGGCAAAAAATCCACCACTTTTATAGTATGAGCTTAGTAAATATTTCCGCCCGCAGAATATTCAAAGTGGTAGCAATGGGTACTGAAGTAACGTTGAAAGGCGAAAATACCGGAGTCACTTCATTTCTTAAATGGTACAGGTTTCTAGACATTAAAAGTCCTATAAACCTACATACCGAGTCTAAATGGATAGGAATAAAATACTCCATGCTACCGCTTATAGCAGCAGGGTTAAAAACTCCACGTGATGCGGGAGGCATACCAGTTAAAGTCGCTAAGCTTCTCTATCTTTTAGATGGCGATGGCGAAGAGTGCAAATCGGGAAATGAAGCTGGAACTAAATGGCGCATCTCTTTTCCCACCGCAAAGTCTAAACTTAGAAGTAAGAATGTCATAGATGCTTTAAGCATCGAATCGGCACTAGAAGCTAAAGATAAACTGCTGAAACTTTCAGGCGAAGTCACCGTATACGGTGGATTTGAAGGCCTAATAGCAGCTGACGTTCTCCAAAAAATCGGTTTAAAGCCTAGGCTCATCTATGAAGGCAAGCCTTTCACCAACATTTTCGATCCTGACATGTCCGCTATAGCTACGTCTATTATAGAGAGAAAAGGCTTAGAAATCATTCCTCTGCTAAAAGAAGATAGAACGCCTATTTTCCTATACGGACAAGGACATTACATAGAATTTGCACACACAGAGGAAAATTTAATTTTAGATCTTATAAAAGAGGCTTGGGGATTCTTTAATCTTCCTCTAAGCGATTATACATACGAAAAACTCGGCTTTACGGCAGCTCATTACATTAAAGGAATATATGTTTCTGTGCCCCCACCATCAAGATATGCTTACTTCTCCGACACAACGTTCCTTTCAGTCGGCATTACAGTTCAAAGGGCCAAAGGTTTCGACTATGCAGCTACTAGGATATCCATAAAGAGAAGAGGAGAGCGCGTGGGGGCCATTAAACTCGTAGCTGATAGACAAAACCTGGTTCTCGTAGGAGCTCAAGCTATAGTACCTATGGAGGAGAAAGGCTTGTTAGAGCTACTTTACTTAGCAGTTTCAGCTAGAATTCCCCTCATGCTTCTAACGCAGTCTGCTGAAAGCGGAAGCATTACAGACGCGCTAGCAGAGGGTCTCTGGAGAAAAGCCTCACTCAAGTTCTACAGAAAAGCCTTCAAGAACTCGAGAACTTGAAGTAAACGAGACTTTTCCTTACGAATAGGCACAAATTCGAGCTTTCTTCCTGCCTCTGTCGCAGCGGCTGCAAGTGCTTGGAAAGGCACCCTCGCACTTTCCTCGTAGAAAAATATTAGATCTCGGTAAAAGCTTCCATATCGCCTAATAAACCAAGCTATATCGTTCCAGTACTCTCGCCCCTCAAAAGTAGCTGCCTCATATTGAGAACACGGATATAGTTCATCTAATTCAAGCGGTATAATGCCGTAAATGCGGGAATAGACAACAAGATGGTAGCCGTTAATTTTTAACTCTTCAAGCCTTTTTTTAAGCTCGGCGATCCAGCCGTAACGAGAGAAGGGTTTCTCCGGGGTTTCCGGAAGCAGCACCAATACTTTCCTTGGAGGAGGAGTGTAGCGGTCACGAAGCCTAAGAAAATACCTGTAGATAGAAGGTCTGTACCTGCTCTCTTCGTCATAGAAGAACTCAGCTGACACGTTAACATGCGTGACAGGATCATGCTTCTCAATGAAATGCACATATCTTCTAAGTTGTCTCATAGCATCGTGAAGAGAGGGGTGCGCGCGGGACTTAGCTTCAAGATAATTCCATAGAGTCCCTTCTTCAATAGCCTGCCTAGTAGCCCTAACCTCTTGAAGCAAGACATAGAGATTATGTTTGGCAACAAGCTTTTCCCTCTCAGCCTTAGACATTGTTTTAAGATCTTCAGTGCTTATGTTTGAGCACACTGGGCAGCTGCATGGCAGCTCTTTTAACCTCTCTAAGCGGATCGTCCCATAAGGAGTCATGTATCTATCGCCCATAGCGTACAGGGCATAAGAAGCCGAGTCAAAGAGGTCAACTCCGAGCGCTACCGCAAATGGAATTATGAGGGGATGTCCAGCGCCAAATAGGTGGAGCGGAGACCCAATGGGCAAGTTCATTTTTGCAGTAGCGATAAGCTTGATAAGTTCTCCGAACCGATACTCCTTAAGCAGCTGGGTCGGGCTGCCAACAGCATAGATATCGAAATCCATCTGCGAGAGCCTTTGAGCAGAGTAGGCTACAAGGTCTAAATATGTACCCCCCTGTACAGGCCCAACCAAGAGCATTTCTCCCCTATCAAAGCTCAATGCTTGCTGGGCGCGCCGCAGAGTTTCCTCAACCTCTCGCTTAACTACATCTCTGCTGGATCCAACCTTGGTCGGTATATCCAGTATAACGCCGATATCCGACCCTATCTTTACTTGGTAATCAAGAATTTCCTCGGGTTCAACATCTACTTCCCCGTACATTAACAGCTGATATGCGCCCGAATCGGTCATTACTGGTGTTTCCACTCCCAGTATGGAATGTACACCCACGGCTTCAGCTTCCGCGCCAAACCTTCTCTTTATTATATACGCATTTGTTATGAGCAGGTCGTAACCCATCTCCACTATGGATGAGGGAGGTACTGCATTTTTCACTGGGTTGATAACTGGCACTAGCGTTGGCGTTCTAACGACGCCGCTCTTTGTGTAGAGTTTTCCGATCCTGGCTAACAGGTCTTCGGAGACTATTTCGAAGTGATCTTCCCGCGTCTTCATTCTTTTTTCATTCTCTTCTTGCGCCACTCTTTGACGTATGCCTCAAACATTTCCCTTATCTTGTCGGCAACGGGTCCCCCGCCTTCGACGCCTTTCTCGGTTATCTTTATTCGGTCCATTACGGTTATCAGCTTGGCTTCCGGGTAATACTTAACGTTGTGAGGAAAGATCCCCTCTAGCTTCTTGGCAAACCCCTCTAGGTCCAGCGGCTCCTCTGCCAGTATAATTTCGGAGACAAAGTGACCGCTTATTACGACACGGGGAAACTTGTTTCCCTGCGAATCCTGCACGTCGCCCAACATAAGCGACAGCTCGGGGCTCAAGTAGCCCAATAAAAAGCCTTTATACTCCCTGCCTGTCGAAGTCTTCACTACTACCCACTTGTCCAAGAACGTTGAAAATTCTGAAGCAAATCTCCGGGTTGCTGGGTCTACATAGCTCATTTTATTCGCCCCTTGCCTTTACACGGCGCGGCCTTAAGTTTTTAGCGGGTGGACTCGGCGTTAATCGAAAAACCAGGAGAATAAAACAATGTTTAAAGGCAGCTGCGAGATACTTTGTAAGGGGGCTGGTAAAATGTTTGAGTCCGAATTTGACGAGTGGATTAAAAGGGTAAGGAAGCTCTTCGAGGAAATGGATAAAACTTTTGAAGAGATCTTCAGGGAGCCGATGATAGAGGAAGAGAAGGGAGGAGACGTAAAGCACAGAGTATATGGGCCATATTATTACGGCTTTTCGGTCACTGTGGGGCCCGACGGGATACCGCGGATCAGAGAATGGGGCAATATAAAACCTGGTATTGGGCGAATAAGAGTTTCAGACACGATAGAGCCGTTCACCGACGTAATGGAAGAGGAAGAGGAAATCAAAATTATAATGGATCTGCCCGGCGTGGAGAAGGAAGACATAGACGTAGAAGTATCGGAAGAAGAAGTACGCGTATCCGCAGAGAGAGGTGATAGAAAATACTTTAAGCTTGTCAAGTTGCCAGCTAAAGTTAAACCCGAAACCGCGAAAGCACAGTACCGCAACGGAGTCTTCACTGTAACGATTGAAAAAGTAGAGAAAAGGAAGAAAAAGAAACGAGAGAAAGTCAAGGTAGAGTAGCACTGGTGCAGGTAATGAGCGAAAGCGTAATCTACATCGGGAATAAGCGCGTGATGAGCTACGTGTTGATGGCTGTAATGTATTTTCAGAGAGGGGATCAACGAGTAGTTTTTAAGGCAAGGGGGCGGGCGATATCCAAAGCTGTGGATGCCGCGACCATTCTTACTTCAAGGTTTTTGCCAGACGCAGAGGTAACTAATGTGAAGATTGGAAGCGAAAAAATGGGTGAAGAAGGCAACGAGCGTTTTGTTTCGACAATAGAAATAACCGTGGAAAAACATCAAACCGTCTAAGCTCTATTCTTTTTCCGTCCAATAATGGTATATGATCACCCAGAGAAGGAAAACGTCCATTACGGTTGTTGCAAGGCATATGAGAACTTTAAAACTAAGTAGCACTGCAAGCAAATAGATGTTAGCCAAGAGCGCGGTAACTATGACTGGCTGGCTGTACTTCAAGAATTTTATTCTAGCCTTTTCGGAGCTATTCTTCAAAATAACGGGGGCTATGGTGGAAAGTATTGTTGCAAGGGAAGCTAAAGCTACCGCTATAAGTTCCAGCATCTCTAGACCTCCACAATTACAGGCTTTTTCTCCAAGTTAATTATAGGGATAGATACTCTCCCCGGCTTGGCTCCTGCACTCACGTTTACTCTTTCGCTGGTTTCATCAGAGTCCAGAACTAAGTAATTGCCTTCTAGAGGTTTCTCTAGGACAATGTGATAGAATAGCGGTAAACCGTAAAGCTTATAATAGTCTCGGAATATCGCGAATACTCCGTAGACGTGAGCCTCGTTCTCGACGAAGTGGACGATGTAGGTTCCGTGTCCCATTGTAGCCATGGAAGACGCGAACCTAGCTAGATCTTCCAGCGAGGTCAGTTTCACTCCTACACATTTTTCAATGTTCTCAGGCATTCGGTTCAACCTCAAATATTACCTTTGCGCCGTGAGCTATTATTCTTTTAACTTCTTGGATAGGGCTCTCTATTCGACCCATAAGAACGGCAGGATATCTTAAATGCACATCATTTAAAACAATGCCGTATGCCTTAAGAGTTGGAAGAGCTAAAAAATCGCCTTGTTTGGCGTCGCGATATATAGTCTCCCTTGGCAGATCGAAGCCGACAACCATTTGATAAATATTTGGAGTTGATTTAAATCCTCGCGCAGCGAAAGGTACCTTTTCCAAAATTAGCCTTACATTTCTAGGAGCCCAGCTTCCCTTAAGCATTACAGTTAAACTTCCAAGCGAAGTCTTAATTTTCAGCCGGTATTCAGAAGTTGCGCTAAACTTTTTCATCATAGAAAAATCGCCAACATTTTTATATAACCTTGTTTGCGCACGTCAGTCTACGTGGTCTTCCGCAAAATTCAAATCTCACTGAAAGCGTAAAAAAGTAGTCAGGTTTTGCGCATTTTAGCCGGGGGCCGCTCGTGAGCATAGACAAGTCTCTGGAAGAAGTGTTGAAGAATAAGCTACGGGAAGATGAGGAAGCCTTAAGCTTAGCTCTAAAACTATACAAGGCTTACTTAGAAGGAGGCAAGAAAAGAATACACGAAATAATACTTAAAGAATTAAAGAGGTACGCTGGCGATGAAGCTATACATAAAGAGCGTTGACATAAGGGGATTCCGAGCATTTGAGCGCCCCTTAACCTTAGAATTTCAATGCGGCATAAACCTAGTCGTAGGCCCCGTGGGCTCGGGAAAAACGTCCATTTTAAAAGCCATCGAATTCTGCCTATATGGAACAGTTTCTGAAATAAAAAGGAGAATTTACAGAAAAGCAGACATAATAAACGATTTTTCAGAAGCAGCAGAAGTTACAGTTGAGCTGGCCTCATCCGAAAAATCATTTAAAATAACTAGAACCTATATACGAAAAGGCTTCGAGCAGCTAAAAGTACAGGTTGGGGAAAAACTGCTCGAAGGAGAACCTGCAGAAGCCGAAGTACAGAAAATTATAGGACTAACTCATGAAGACTTCGCTCGACACGTCTTCCTCGACTACCATAGGCTACAGGAAATAATTTTCGGCTCACCCGCGACCCGCTCATTAGCCATAGACAAACACCTCGGACTATATACAATAGAACGAGTCTTCAGAAGTATACCCCTAGGGCTTGTTAAGGAAAAACTTGACATGCTAGCAGCAAAAGAAAAAGAACTAAAAGAAGAATTAGACAGCTTGCCTGACAGGGAAGAACTAGTGCGCGAAATAGGAGAACTTGAAGAGGAAGCCCGCAACTACGACAGGACCATTCCAGAGCTGGAAGAAAGAATAAAGAAACTTAAGAAAACCCTAGAGGAACAAGCTCAAAAGAAAAGGATCTACGATGAGCTTAAAACAAAACAGGAAAAAATAGAAGCAATTATAGAACACTACCGCAGAACGCGAAAAATAGACCCTAAAACAGCCAGCGACCTACTATCTGCACTTTACGAAAAAATCAAAGAAAACATATGCGAGGGATTTAACCTACTATACAACTTAAAAAAATGCGAAGAACTCACTCAAAAACTAGAAGAAAAAGGCACACAACTAGAAACAATAAAACTCTTCGAAAAATACTACGAAGAGCTAGAAAAAGAATTCGACCGTTTCTCAACGGAAATAGAAGAACTAGAAAGAGAACGTCTCTCAAAAGATATAGCTTTAAGAAACATAGAAAAAGAAATTAGCGTTTTACAGGCAAGCAAGCTTGAATACGAGGAACTAGAAGACGAGCTCGCGCGTCTCACAGAGAAATATGGAAGCGAAAAAGTACTAGGAGAAAAACTGAGCCAGCTAGAACGTGAAATAGAGCGTTTAAAGAATAAAATGAGAAGCGAAACTTGCAAAGTTCTTCTCCAGAAAAGTGTGCTGGAAGGGAAGTCTGATACTTGTCCTATATGCGAACAAAAAATAGAAAATATCGATGAATTTAGGGAAAAATATAGAAAAGCCGTAAAGAACCTAAGCAAGCTTGGAAAAGAAAAGCTTGAATCAACCGAAAACAAGCTAGAAGAATACAGGAAAGCCTACGACAGAATACGGCTGCTCAGGCGCCGCCTCGTAGAACTCGAGGAAGTTGTCGCAAAGTATGCTGAGCTAGAGGCTACACTGGAAAAAGCTAAAAAAGAATTAGAAGAACTCGAAGAGACTCTAGAGGACAGGAAAAGACTGCAGGTAAAGATTAAAGGCATCTTAAGGGGGGCTAGAGCCTACATTAAAAAGGCTTCTAGCCTAGCCACCGCGCTAGCAGGTTGGAAAGACATTACAAGACTCCAAAAAGAGCTTGAAGCACTATCTAAAAACATAGACAAACTCAACTTCGATCCAGCAGAGTACGAAATCCTAGAAAACGAGGTTAAAACTTTAACCAGCAACCTAGAAAATTATAAGGCTAGAAAAGAAGAAATCATTCAAACATTAGAGGATAAAAGAGGAACCCTGGCAGAAATAGAAAGGTTAAATGCGGAGCTTGCAGCTATATCGCAAAAAGAGAAAGAAATAGAAAGATTCTATAAAAGACTTCTAAAAGTAAGAAGAGCATTGAGAGAGGCGCAGTCCGAGCTTCGAAGCCGCGTAATAGAAGAGCTTAAAGAAAGAATAAACGAGGCTTTTCGAGCAATATACAGATACGGAGATTACGAAGAGCTAGATATACGCGTAGAAAATATAAGAACAGAGAAAGGCTATCCGAGAAGCATATATAGACTGCTTGCTAAACGCACACGCGATGGTCAATGGGTTCCCATCCTGCCCAGGCTAAGCGACGGCCAGAAGTCTCTCATAGCGTTAATATTCGCAGTAGCAGTACATGGCTTGGCCGAAAACAAGCCAGATTTTGTCATACTTGATGAGCCCGCCCCCAATATTGACGAGGTGCTCAAACGGTCCGTTGCCATTGGCTTGCAAAAGCTAGGAATGCAGCAGGTCATTATTGCGACGCAAAGCGAGATACTAAAAACCGAAAATGCCAAGATAATAAGCCTAAAACAGGAAATGCGGAAAGAATAACCTTAATACTGTTCTGCAACTAGAATAGTTGAATGAAGAAGGTCTGGAGCTCTGAAAAATGATGAGTAGAACCCTCACAGATAGTTAACTACTTTTCACTATTCTTCTTAGTCTTCTTTAGAACATACAGCCAAGGATTTCCGCGTATAAAATCGGGAAGCCCCGTCTCCTCGGCCAATTCGCCCTTTTCAGCGATAGCAGACAAGTCGGGAATGCCTGGTTCGCCCTTTAAAGGCAGCAAGGGTTTGCGATATAGCTCTCCAATTCTTTTCTCGTTAGCTTCTACGCGAGCAAATATTTTCGTTAACTGTGCTTCTAATGCAGCGATTCTCTTTGACAGTTTTTCGATTTCCATAGAAAGTTTCGATTCGAGTGCTTGAGCGGAAGAAATGTCTAAATTTTCTAACTGTGTCTCTACGTTTAGCAGCCTTCTCTCAATATCTGACATCTTTTCAGCAAGCTTTCCTAATTCCTCGCCTAAACGCCTCAACTCTCTGCGCGTCTGCGCCTCTAGCTTGTACCGTATAGGGCGCGGGGGGATTTTTTCTACTATTTCTTCGCCGCTTATCTCGATAAGTCCTATGCCTGAAGCCTCAAAAAACTTTTGGGGAGGTAAGTTAGCTATTTTCAGGGAATGTATGGCTAAATAGGCTTTATCAGCATATTGTGGCATCTCCCTAATAATTTTTAGAATCTCCTCCTCCACCTTAGACTTATAGGACGTTAAAGGTACATTTTCCATGTTAAGAATCTTTACAGCAATAATGTTGTTAGCGTCACGGAAGAAGAGAAAATTCTCGCGCTTGGAAAGAGGCTCGGGAACCTCAATTTCCTCTAAGCCTTTACTTAACATGTAAGCACGGACAAGGCTCCTAAGCTTAGTCGGAACAGCGGTCATTGCGACGCCTAGTAGTGCACGCCCCTCTTATACCAGCCCTCCATCCTGTTCCAATCCCAAAGGTAGTCATCTGGCAGGGCTATGCTGTAAACTATAGCTCCCTTCCATACGGAATACGCCGGGTCGCTTGTCAGCTCCGCCCTCACTTCGAGTTCAAGTTCCCTCATTTGGAGATAAATTTTTGTAGCAGCATCGCAAGCCACATCCTCGAATTCAGGAGGTACCTTCCAGGAAAAGTTGCCTCCGCTCAAAATAATGCGCTTGTAGAGGTAGGGTTGAAGCTCCACCGAGGTTTTGCCAACCGAAATAGCTATAGCATGCCCAAGCTTGATAATACCCGGTATTTTCTCGTCTCCAATGACTGTGTCCCGAGGCCTAGGTAAGCCCCTTCGATAGTAGCTTTGGAAGATCTCGTGCTCTGGGTTGAATATTATTTCGCCAATTAGGAATCGCATCCACGAGTTTTCCTCCAAATCTATTTCAGTCAGAGTTCCCGGTACCTTGTAGTACGCCTTAAACTTCTCAGGGTTCTCTTTAGCCTTACGAATAGCTTCATCAAGATCCCGCGGAATAAGTCCAATGTTCTCTTTAACCATTCTCACCAGTTTTTCCTCGCTGGCGAGGTCTCCATACCCCGAGTCTTTTAAGATTTCTCCAGTAATAGCGTCTGCCTCGGCGCCACCCCTATTTAAAGACACTATTGCACCCCTTATAGGGTACTGAGATATCGGAGTTATCTGAGTATTTCCATGTCCCGACTCAACTACAGTGCAGGTTACTGCTTTCTGAGCAATGGCTACAGCGAGAGGCTGAGGTATAATCGTTACCGCCTTAACCGCTCCCAGTTCCTCATCTAGAGAGGCGTGCATCTGGAAGAACTCTTCGTACATGTATTTTGGGGCCACAGCCGATAACGCGGCAGTCACATAGAAGCCTTGAAAGTCTTTAGCTTCTTGGGGCATGGTTTGCTCGAAGCCGTATCGCGTTAATTCTTTGAGAACTTGCCAGGCGCGCGTGTCACCTCTCCTGACAATGCCGTCTCTCATCGGATAAACAA
>Ga0190337_1000212_pt1 | contig 11287 bp, 15 predicted proteins | sample 4872041011_MG_FD_161677 | JGI IMG/M metagenome (GOLD analysis project Ga0190337, IMG submission 161677) | Hydrothermal vent sediment bacterial communities from Southern Trench, Guaymas Basin, Mexico - 4872-04-10-11_MG | ecosystem: Environmental > Aquatic > Marine > Hydrothermal vents > Sediment ...
ATTCTCCCCTACGATTTTTCTGTACCAGCGGAGGTAATGACAGCTAGCAGTCTCGCTGTCAACTACGCAGTTCATGCTATATGGACGCCACCAATCCGACAGAGTGCACACCTCAATAACATTGATTCCATCCTTATCCCAAAGCGTCGTGCATGTCTCTGTACCTCCGTTCCCATCAGGAGGACAGCCAGAAAAGTCGGGAGGACAGCCATCGTATGCACATGGACAATAAGTCGGATGAGTGGCCACCACCCGGAAGTGATTCACCTGGGAACCGAAGATGGGAACGTTAACATTATCTTCCTCTGCGCATGTGGTACTATACGACCTATTTTCTGCCCAATAATTAACTAAGCGGATATCGTCCAGATAAAAGACTTCCTGGCTTTCCCCCTTAAATCCTCCAAGCAGTAAAACAAGTACAATACCGGTGAGTGCCAGCTTAAAAATTCTCTTGTTAATCTTTTCCTGAAGGTTTTCCATAGCTTACGTCCTCCTGTAATATTTCTCTAAAAAGTTAAATAAATTATGGAATCTTTGTTCTTCGATAGCATTTTTATCTATCAATTGCATAGCCCTTTTGAAAAAATCTCTGGCTGTTGGAGAACGAAGAGATACCTCAGACTTATCATATCCTGCTGATGCTCCAGCCCCGAGAATATACACTTTTCTCATAATTATTTACTCCTTACTTTTATAGATATTTACGTTATTTTTCAACAAAGAAAGCGATTTCAATTTTGCTCTCAGTTCTTTCTCTGAAGGCAATGCTAATTTATACTTTGAAGCAAAGACTTTATTGTTCAAACCTCCCAGGACATATTTAGCAAAAATATCGTCTTTCCTGGCACAGAGTATAAGACCAATAGGGTCATTTTCTTCTTCGGTCTTTTCGTTTTCTTTAAAATAGTTTAGATAAAAATTCATCTGACCTATATCGGAATGGTCAAGTTCACCGGTCTTTAAATCTATCAAGATAAAACATCTCAAAATACGATTATAAAAAACCAGATCAATGTAATAATGACGATTAGCAATGGTTATTCTTTTCTGCCGGGCTACAAAGGTAAATCCTTTGCCAAGTTCCAATAGAAAATCCTGAAGTTTATCAATAAGTGCCTGCTCTAACTGGCTTTCGGTATAGGCAGTTTCTTCTTTAAGGTTAAGGAATTCAAGAATGTATGGATCTTTAATAGCATCTTCGGGCTTTTCTATAATTTGTCCTTCCTTTGCCATCTTCATTACTGCCTTGGTATCTTTACTTAAAGATAATCTTTCAAAAAGCATAGAATTAATCTGTCTTTTTAACTCTCTCACAGACCAGTTGTTTTGAATTGCTTCTTGTTCATAAAAAGACCGAGCAAGTGGTTCTTCTACTTTCAACAATTCGCAATAATGAGACCAGGATAACCGAGGTTCAAATTTGTCAGACGGTGCTTGACCAACTTCAGACTCCGCAGGCAGTGTCTGCAATTTTTGGGCTTCTTTAGATTTGGCAGACAGTGTCTGCCGAATTGGGAAATTAAGATAAAAGGCTCTCATATTCCTTTTGGTGTCCATGTAATCTGTAAAAACAAAACGGTGTTTTGTGCTGCTTGATAAAAAATCATAGGGGCGAGTTTTGGGCTTGACTTTTATGACAGTGTCTAATCCCCAATGATTCGGAATTAGATTGGTTAATGAAATTGCAAAGCAGACTGGCTACAAAGCGATTGAGCTCTGCTGGATGACCTGGCTTATACAATTAAAGTCTGGTGTGACTAGAATTAAGAAGTATTCCACCGCATTGGGAAAAAATTTGATTAGTGCCCTGTCTAATTTTTATGTATACCTTCTCAATCTAAAATTTTTCCAATTGATGTTCTTTGAGAAGTAACATTCTGTGATCTTCCAATAACATTACAGCTACATCATCTTTTTTATAGCCAAATCCCCCCATTGGAATAATTGTCACAACTTTACCGATTAAATGTCTACCTTTCTCAGGCATATCAATTATTATAGCCTTATCACCAACTTTAAATTTTTTCATTGTCCTTAATTACTATTGTAATATTTTTCAGAGTCCTGGAAGATTTGCTTTAGTTTTGGAAGGTTTCTAAGTCTTTTCTCTAAATCAGGTGGAATTGAATTTTGGGCTAAGGGGTTTACAAAAAAGTGAAAATTGTGCTGTTGTAACGGTTTTCTTTCTCTGGTATAGAATAACACTCCGCTTACCTTCTTAAATTGTTTCTTTTCCTCTACTGTTAATTTTTCTTTTGGGTTCGGTGGATCATTTAATATCTGGTTTCTACATGTCCTAAAATCATCTTTACCAATTTTTTCATCTTCAGACCAGACAAATACCATTCCAATTTCGCCTTCAGGTAATTGTTTTGCTTTTTCTAAAATATCCCTGCAAAGTATCTGATAGTCCTTTTGGGTTCCCTCAGCACCACGGCCGTAATTAACCAATTGACCTCTGTCTAAATATTGAAACAATTTTCTTTCCGTTATTGTATCTTCTCTGTAATGCCTTACTTCTACATAAAATCGGTATCCAAAACCTTCAATCAAAAGATCCGGACCTTGTTGATGACCAAGGTATGTTACATCAAAGCCGTTATAGGCAAAAATTAAAACCACCATCCCTTCAGTCAAAGTGTCTCTAAATGCGCCTTTTTTACAAATTTTGCTAAATAAATAGCTACTGAACTTATCATAATTACCCACGTTCCTCCTCTTTATCTCCTCTACAATAAAAACGGCATTAGAAATTTCTTCTTTGTTATATCCCCTACTTTTCATTCTCAGTTTTAGATTAACTGCCGCCATTTGTAGAAAGCTCCCCTAAAGTTTTTTGTCTAATTTTTTGAAGTACATTTTACCCGTGCTATCTCTTGCATATACATGGGTAACATTGGCAGACATTTTAGCTATTTCTTTCCTTATCTTCTCCAGTTCCACTCTTACCCTAAATGATTTTCCTTCTTGGAGTTCTCTCGGCAATTCCCATTCGTAAGGAAAATAGGAAGCTAGCTGCCCGTTGTCGAGTTTTAATCCAATACCCGCTACAGTGATAGGACGCCGACCTTTGTTTACTACTTCGATATGCAAACAGATAGAACCATGGCCTGATGGACCACTTGGGAAACCTAAGTTGGCCTTTAATGCAAGCTTGGGTTTATCTCTCCAAATACTGTAGATACTCCATGCAGCATTGATAGTTGCTATCACGGCTGCATAAATTGCAATCCAACTTTCAACGGTCATGGTATCCAAAACTCTTTCTACATCCGCAGATGACACGACAGGCAGCTTCATGCCACAGCTACCTCTAAAAGCGATGTAAATCTCTCAGCCGTCCCAATTTCATCAATTTCTTCAAGCATCCCCAATTCCTTTGCATTTTCTAAGTAAAGCTCCACAGCCTCCTTTAAATTTTTTAAAGCCTCTTCTACAGTATCACCAGCACTCGCTACGCCTAATTCAGGACATTTGGAGACATAGCCCTCTTTTTCTTTCCAAATGACACTAGTAAACTTATAAGTCTTCATTTTTTAACCTCATTTTATTTCATTCACCCAATCATAATACACTTTTTTAAATTCCTCTACCAGTTTTTTGCTTAGTATATTTTTTCTCTCAGTAACTGAGAATAATCAAGCTTAATAGAATGGGCATAATTTTATATACTGTTTTGGGAAGAGATAATCAATTTATCTTTTGGTATTTTTTTGGTGTTTTTCATAAATATCTCTGAGAAATTCATAGCCTCTGGAGCCATAGATATTGCATATTTTATTGGAATAGATTTTTGGCCTTATTTGTTTTCATGAGTTGGAAATATTAGAGTGCGCCAGAATTCTGGCGGTAAAGGTGAACGATGTTTAAGGCATGCCAGTATAAAAACCGATAAAGGAATGTCTGTAGGCATCTGCCACCGGTATTTTTTTCTAACTTCTAGAATAAAATTGGTAATTTTGGAGGATAATGACTTTTCATCCTGAGGTATAGATTGAAAATTGTTTGTGGTGATTGCTATTCCATCCAATACGCTTTCTTTCAGAATTCGCTTAGACCAATCTTCTGGCGGGACCCATCCCATTAAATCAATCTGATTTTCTGTGAATGGCTTACCATCATCACCTATACCCTTTATAATCCTGCGATAATATCGGTCTATGAGCTCATCTCTCTTGTCATCATCAAGACAAAAGCAAATTTCTAGAATCATCAATAGTAAATATGAACTTGTATCTGTGTATTCTACCGGTCGTCTGGATGTAGCTGCATATTCAGCAACTAGATCCATTCGATTTCTAGATTCGATAAATGGGATATTTGTTTTTCCAAGACGTCTAATAAGTAAATACGATTCAAGCTGCACAAGCCATTCATAAATGTCTTTTTGTCGACCAGCTTGCCAAAGAATAAGCCAAGTTAAGAATAATTCAATATGATTCAAATCAATAAGTGGCCGTAAAGCTGCTGGATTTACACGAAGGCACCTCACAACCCAATCGGCCGAACGATTGATTAAATTTGAGATAAATTCCCGATGTTTTGCCTCCTCTTGAATGACAAACTCCTGAGGAGCAATGGTCAAAATGCCTAGACGGCCTAGATGCCAGTAAGCAAGATAGGCATCATTTATAGCAGAAACCCCGAACCCTCCTTTACCAGTTGAAAAACCGTGTTCAATCGCAAGAACAGGCTGTACTTCAAGAAAATATTTTTCCAGCTCGAGAATATAGAATTGAAGCCATATTTCAACTATGATTTTCTTCAATTTTTTGTTTTTATTATTATCCGATAATCTTTGATAGCATGACCAGATTGAAAGCATAGCCCATTCAACCAAATCAATCCATCCAGGATATGAATTAGGAGTTTCTTTCCGATAATGATTAAGTATCAGCAATACTACTGGAATTAATCTTAACTTTCTTTCATCAATGGGATCTTGAAGTGCTATGTTTAAAAAATTACGCCAGTTGGGAATAAGCTGATGCTCCCATTCTTCAGAACCATAATCAAAATCCTTTACCTGTGAACATATATATCGAAATTGGCCAGATAAGTATTGTGGCAATAATTCTGGTGACATCAAATGCGATTCAACTTCTTCTACAATTTTAGTGAGGTTCCATCGCTCGAAAGATAAGGAGACATTATTACCAATTTTTTGGGGGAGTGAAGCAATAAGTCGTTTATATAATTCAATACCATTTTGGTCTTCATCTTTATTATAAGCAAGGATAACCTTCACCGAATTAACCATTTCAAGACCTTGTAATTGTAAATCGGGTGCAGCTGCCATTCGTATATCCCGATCAAAATTATGCCTTGTCCAATTTAGGTTAGTCAAAGCTTCGTCTTTCAACACAAAAATATATAATTCTTTTCTAGTAGGTGATAAGAAAGATAGATCCACGCCAAATTCTGCTTCAGTTTTTGTTTTAACAACACCCTCAGATTGTCTGAAAAAAGGCAGTCTTATTGGTTGCCAATTCTTTGCAAGTGCTAGTTGATAAATTAGCCAATCAAAACCAAGTTTAATACTCTTTTTTTCAATTCTTGTTCTCTCCAACAAACTGGAGATATAATTACTTAGAAATAGGGTGAAAGAACCATTATTCATCTTATTCCACCTTTATGGTTTCTCTATTGGTTTAAAAGGCCCATATTTTCTTTCAACATTTTTTATAACTTCATAAGCTTTTTTTACAAAATTAACACATTCCACTGGTTCTATTTCAGGGTTTGCTAAGATATTTTTTATATCTTCTTTAAAATTTATTACCATTCGTTCTGCAGCACTCATCCTTTGCAATATCATTCTACTTACCTCAGAGTCTTTAAAATATCGCCTATGTTGAAAAAGTCTATCTGTTATTTCTTCAATATCCCACCTAGATATGGGACGTAACAACAAATGACCACCAATCTCACTTTCAATCTTAACCCGTTCTCTTTCAAACCGATCTATTGCTCCTCTATATCCCTCATCGCCATTATGAACAACCACCACAGTGCGCCGTTTCCCTTGATATTTCTCAATTTCCAGGTCGATAGTCATAGCATCTCTCATTTGCCGTAAGATACCAAAAGGACCATCCAAGTTTTCTTGCAATGTTCCTCTTTTTATGATGTATGAGCAATAATCTCCAGATACCTCATTTTCGATTGCCACGATGTCTTTACCCTTCTCACCATATGGACCTCTACTAGGCGACATTATAATCCTATGACATAAGACATAACTGACATAATCCTTTATCAAGACGTCTAATTCTCCGCTTTCTTTAAGTTTACACAAGAACCATCGCAAGCTATCTCTGCTTAACCACGGATCAACATGGACCATGCTTTTTTTCTAAATCCTTAATTTGAGCAGATGCCTGAAATCTTCTTAATACCATTCCTTCAGGATCTATTTCTTCAAGCCTTGGAAATTCCACTAAAGACTCCCATTGATTAAATGGAGCATCTTCTCCAAGCTTACCCTCCACCAATATGTTCCACCTTGAACCGTATATGATCTCTACATTTTTTGCTAGGTTAGCAAATACCGACCGTTTGCGGGCATCTTGGACAACCTGTGTTGAAAATTCACGATAACTTCTTTCTATGACAGTTTTATATTCAGGAAATGAGAAACTTCTTGCTGGAGAATCTTTTATCTTTTTAAGATTATTGAAATACGCTTCTGCAGATTTAATCACATCTTGTAACAACTTAGAAGGATTACTGATTTTTTTCCAATTTTCTAAACAGGTCCCGGGATAATTTATAGCTTGGATAATCATTTCTTGTTTAAATTCTTCTCGTAATTGGGGACTAACATTACGAAAGTGAGGCTCCAGCATAAGGAAAAACTGGGAGGTTTTATCACCTAAAAATGGGTTCCGAATAAATTCCAAAAGAACAATCTTCAACTGGATTTCACCTATTTTAGACAGAATTTTTTTAGAAAGGGATGGCAATTTTATTTCTTGAAAAAGAAGACGTCCAATTCTCCGTTTTCTACAATCAAGAGAAACAAGCCAATTTGTCACTAGCTCTTTGATATTAGACTTAGACATTTCAGATTTTAAATTATCAAATCGCTCTTCCAATTGCGTCAAAAGTCCTTTAGAATTGGCCTCGGTTAACTTTGTCAAAATACCCTCAAATACCTCTACCCCTTCATGTAATCTATCAACCAAATAATATTCGATTTGATGCCATGTTCCTAGGTTATCATCTGGGATAGGTTGGATCGCAATAAGTAAGTTATTAGCCTTAGAGACTTCAACTAGTCTTGATTCTTTTCTTCTGGGACTACAAAGGCGCCACACAGAGTCCACCACACAATATTTTGCCAACGGAGGAATATGACTTGACGTATTTTTGGAAAACCAATTCATGGCAAATCGCACAAAATCCGGGTCTGATAGTTTTCCCAATAAACACTGATAAACCGTGTTAAATGCTTCGTCTATTTCTTCCCCAATACCATTTAACATTTCAGTCAATTTGGTATCCAATTGTTCAATGGAGACTGTTCCCAGGTCAAATGAAGTCACCCATGATTTATGATAACAGAGTCGAAATTTGGTTTTGGGATGATGCTTAAGTTGATTCTCCCATTTCTCAATAACTTCCTTTTTAATACGTTCTTGGAATGCACTGGAACGAAGCGCGCCAAATAAATTTGCTGCTAAACTCAATCTTGGCTCATCTAAACCTTCTGAGACATATTGTTCAAAGATTCTCAGTCCAAAACTAGGAAAATGGTAAGCATATTCTTTCACCGCCTTGAAAACATACCCACCAGCTAAGTCACCTTTTACACGTTTCGCAAGTTGGACAAACCATGTCGCAGCAAATTGCGGTGCTATCTCAACTTGGGAACAAAATTCAGGAAGTGAGTGAATAGCACGCCAAAATCCTCTTACATTTTCATTGAGCAGGGATTGAAGCATTTCTATCTTTTTATCTGGCGAAAGACAGTTGTAAGCATTAATCCAAAGGCATTCTATAAGTTTTTGAGAAATTGGCTTAAATCCAGTGTAATATTCTATGTCCGCTAAAAAGCTATAAAAACTACTATCAGTTGGAATCCCTTCAGGGAAAACAGTATCGAGGATTTTATCTATATCATTACTTGAAAGCGTGTTTATTTCTTTTTCAATCTCTGACTGCCGTCCATGAACCATTTTTTCTATTTCTTTACTCCTTTTTCCCTGTACTATAGCAAGTGCTATTTGTAAAAGATATTTCATGTTTTATACCTCACCTATCCTTTTCGTGAAAATTCATCTTTTTTGCTCAAATGCCACGTTTACAAGATGGTCTGCTAACTCTTTCCAACCAGGGCATCCAATAATCCTTGAAGCCCCTGCACCAATAAAAATTACTATTTTTTCATTCCAAATAGCTTCCCTTAGTCCAGAGGGAATGGAAGGTATAGGGTATATTTCATGTGCCATTTCTAAATCCCATAAATTTCTTCTACCTTCCTATATATTTGCCGTTGCACTTCTTGAAGTTCTTGCCACAATCGGGATTTTTCATCCTCATCCTTTGTGGCATAGCGTTTTTTGGATTGCATTACAACCAGTTTGTTGCACCAGCAACTAAACTTAATTCCCTCACTTAACACTCCTTGCCTTTTCCCGTCCATTTTTTACCAATTCACATACAGCCCAATAGACTTCTCTTCTCTCATCTTCAGTAAGGCCAAGGATGCCAAAGATAATGGCATAATTTTCATTTCTTACTTTCTTCTACAATCTTTATTTCTTCCTCTGTCAGCCCATAAAGCTTATAGACAATTTGGTCTATGAGCCAGTCGGTCTTGCGGAGCTTTTCTTCCCATGAATTTGTCAATCTCTGTTAGGGAAATCGGCATTATGCTTTTCCCACGATTCAGAGTCAGGCTTGTGTTTCTTTCGAAGGCGTTCGTCAATGGAGTTGAGGATGGTTTGGATGTCTGCCATTCAGTGCCCCTGGTTTTATTTATTATTTTTTAATGCTCTAAACACCTGAAATTAATTGCTTGGATATATTTTAATTGCACTGCAATAAAAATTTAATTGCGTTGCAATAAAATAATTGCATTCTAATTAGCCTAGTATATACCTTGCATCCTTCTTACCTCTACCAATTCTTTTCAACTTGCCAGAATGGATTAATTTTTTTAACACTCTTGAAGCCTTGTATTTATCCACTCCTAACAGTTCCCTTACTTGCCTGTTAGTAATGGAACCATAATTTTTCACATACTCAAGGATAAGTTCTGGATATCGTACTTCATCAATCCCCTTTTCTCTAATGTAACTTACTGATTCACCAAGCTGTTTGTATATGTTACTGCTTAATCTGTAAATCAGTCCTTTTTTTACACCACTTTTTTCTAAAAAACCGCGTTTTATCATTTTCATCAATATTTCGCGTGTTCTTGATACATCAAGCTGTAATATGCTAGCGGCTTCCTTCAAAGACAATTCTCTTTGTCTCCTCAAGACTGAGAGTATTAATAGTTCATCAAATCTTACCCATTTGCCTTGTTTCTCGCTTTCTTTAACGAATTTGACGAAAGGCTCATCAATAGTTCCATCTTTAATAATTACTTTTACAAAATGTTCGGCTGAAAAGTAAGAAGGTAGTTCTTTCCCTGAGGCTAATTGAGTATAAAACATTCTTTTGACACCCATTCCTGCCTTTTCTACAAGTCCTATTTTCCTTAACACCTCAGCAAGATACCTATTTCTTGGTTTTGAATCCTGTCTGAGGATATTTTCAGGGGTTATGCCTCCTATAAATCCACCTGGATTACTTATCTCAATTCGGTCATCGTAATGCTTTATAAAGACAGAACCAAGACTTGTGTAATCTCTATGGAGTATGGCATTAAGGATAGCCTCTCTGTATGTATCTTCAGGAAAGTCTTTTATTTCAAAATGGAAAAGTCCTATTTTTACCGTAGTAATCTTGTTATAATGCTCTATATTCCTGTAAATATCTTCAAGAAGGCAAAGTATTCCATTTTTACCATCTATGCGTTTGTCATAATTTATGTCATTTGCCATATGTAAATAAGTAACTTCATGAAAGTGAACATATTTTTCTATATCTTCTTCTTTGCCTACCAAGAGAAGACCTGCAATGGTAGGATAACCGTTTTTTATGATGCCAATTTGTTTTAATAAATCTCTATCGCTAAGCTTAAGCAAAGATGACTCAGGTTTTCTAGCCCTTAGGATATTTTTAAGTCTTTGTATTTCTACTTTATCTAAATCGTCATAAGATAACCCTTCTATTATTTCTGCTGTAAGATCCATAAAACCTAATTCAACCAGTCTTTTTTGCCTCATAGAGCCAGTCAACGGTTTACAGTCTTTGCCAATCCTTATTTTGCTTGTGCCACCAGTCGTAGTATGAATTCCTATACCTTGAGGAATATGGATGAGCAAAATAGTAACTCCTATGCCATCTATAAAAACTTCTTCAATATCAACAAGAATTTTAGGATCAGTTGCTTCATAGATATTTGTTTTAATTTCATCTATATTATAACCAGTACATCCAGTAATAGCCTTTTCTCTTCCCCTCGCTCTATCCCTCACACCCAGTACTAAAGTTCCACCTTTTTGATTAGCAAAACATACGGCATACTCTATCAACTTTTTATATAATTTTTTGCGATCACTAATCCATTCTTTAAAGTCTAATGTTTCTGATTCAAATTCCTCGGCTTTTTTATTTTCAAGTTGTTTCAAAAATTTTAGTATTTGTTCTTTTGAATGTCTCATCTACACACTCCCTCCCTTTTCCCGTCTGTTTTTTACCAATTCACACACGGCCCAATAGACTTCTCTTCTTTCATCTTCAGTAAGGCCAAGGATGCCAAAGATGATGTCATCCAAGGCTTTACGGTAGGCTAAAGCACTAATGGCAAAGTTTTCGAAATAAGCTTCGTTGAAGAGACGCTGCATAATTATTGGCCTTTATTTAGCAAGGATAAAAATCTCCTATCTCCAGATTACAAACATTAAATTAACTTAGCCTTCTCTTAAAGAATTTCTTCTAACATAACCCCATAGTCTTTTAATAATTTCGCAAGTTTCTCTCTTGGAATTAAATTCACGCCATTTGCTTCAGCAATTTGCATCGCTTGATCTGTAAATCTTTTCGCATTAGTAATGACAATTGTCTTGAATTTTGCATTATATTCCTGTTGATAAACGCCACATGCTGCTAACACTTCTTGAATGCCCTTCTGGTTTTGGGCTTTATTGGGATGAGAAGTATGTTTACA
>Ga0190337_1000215_pt1 | contig 11144 bp, 7 predicted proteins | sample 4872041011_MG_FD_161677 | JGI IMG/M metagenome (GOLD analysis project Ga0190337, IMG submission 161677) | Hydrothermal vent sediment bacterial communities from Southern Trench, Guaymas Basin, Mexico - 4872-04-10-11_MG | ecosystem: Environmental > Aquatic > Marine > Hydrothermal vents > Sediment ...
AGATCTATTAGAGTTCATGGAGAAAAGTTGACTTCAAATTTCACCTCAATTTTAAAGCCACACAAACCATGTTGAATTTACATGTAATATTATTGGTTGAGAGGATTGGAAGAATAATATTAGCTCCATTTGAATAAGTTTCTTCCTAAATCGATTATAAATAGTTAAAAACCAAAGTATATTTGGTGAAAAATATGATTAATATCGATAAGGAGCTATTAGATGAGGCGAAAAGCATACATAAAGAAAGCATTATAATCGACGCTCACTGCGACACAGTACTACAATTAGCTCCAATACGGTGGAGACCAGACTGGAAACCGAGAAGCCTCATAGAAAGAGGAAAATCTGGACATATAGATATTCCAAGACTATTTGAAGGAGGAGTTACATGCCAATTCTTTGCGATATTTGTTGATGCAACCTACAAACCTGAAAATGCAACTGAAAGAGCACTGGAACTAATAAGCACATTATACATGGAATTAGAAAAAGCAAGAGATAAGGCAATAATAGTAGATAAACATGAAGACATTATAAAAGCTAAGAAAGAAGGAAAAATAGCAATTCTAATATCATTTGAAGGAGCAGAGCCAATACAGTTCAACCCAATACTGTTAAGACCATTCTATAAACTTGGTGTAAGAGCAGTATCACTAACATGGAATGAAAGAAATATGCTTGCGGATGGTGTAGGAGAGAGAAGAACTGGAAGTAAATTAACGAGGCTTGGATTACGTGCATTGGAATTAATGGATGAACTTGGAATAATAGTAGATGTCTCACATCTAAGTGAATCATGCTTCTGGGATCTCGTAGAAAACCATAAGAAAACAATAATAGCTTCACACTCAGATTGTAAAGCATTATGCAACCATCCAAGAAACTTAACCGATGAACAATTAAAAGCAATAGCTGAGAAAAATGGAGTAATAGGAATAAACTTTTATCCCCGATTCCTCGTGAAGGAGGGAAAAGCAACCGTCGACGACTTAATAAAACACATCGAACACATTGAAAAAACAATAGGAATAAATCATATTGGATTAGGCTCAGACTTCGATGGAATACCCTCAACACCAGTAGGATTAGAAGACGTAAGCAAACTCCCCAACCTAACTGCAAAACTACTTGAACATGGCTATTCAAAAAAGGATATAAAGAAAATTCTAGGCGAAAACTTCCTACGAGTAATCAGGGAAATAGTAGGGTGAAAGCAGAGTGGAAATAAATAAGAAATAAATGCTTAAACTGTGGCAAACGTTTACCCTAAACTACAAATATCGGAATCGCTCCATATAACCCCTCCTATTTTAAAATTAAGAGGCATGGTAAAGTTAAACCGGAAACATAAAATATCTCACCCAAGTCTAAATATTTTAAGGTCTATTCAAATGGAGAAAGGATTCAATCCCATAATCTTAGGGGAAAAAGTTAGAAGAATAGTTGTTAAAGGCGATATGAGAAAGTATTATCGGCTGGTCAGAAAGGGAAGATGGTATGGTGGATCAGCCACATCGGACTGTTGCGGATGCAACTTGAAATGCATATTCTGCTGGAGCAACTATCCTAGAGACTATCCGGAAAAGGCTGGAAGATTCTATACTCCAAGCCAAATCTACAATGCACTGGATAAATGTGCATCTAGAAATGGATATAGATTTGTCAGGATCAGTGGAAATGAACCTACATTGGCGTTCAATCATCTGCTAAAAGTGGTTGAAATGGTGGAGACTTCTGGAAAATACCTGTTCATCCTTGAAACCAATGGAATCCTAATAGGATACAACAAGACATATGCGAAGAAACTTTCAAAATATAAATGTTTACATGTAAGGGTATCCTTGAAGGGAACATGTCCAGAAGAGTTTAGAAAACTTACAGGAGCATCTGGAAAATTCTATCAATACCAGTTGAAGGCATTGGAAAATCTGCTGGACTATAATGTTAATTTTCATCCCGCAGTAATGCTCTCATTCTCAACGGAGAAGAATATAAATGGATTGATTGGAAGATTGATGGAGATGGATCCAAGCATGGTGGATGAGATTGAGGAGGAATATGTCATCCTATATCCACATGTGGAGAGAAGATTGAGAAAGGCTGGAATAAAACCCAGAGTAGCATACAAACCGTAACGAATAAAAGTGGAGTGGAATTGAAAACATGTGTCCTAACAGTTTTAGGCATCCCTGAAATCTCTATAATTCATGATTCAAAATCTGGCTTCACCAACATACTCTCATAAACCATTATTGGCAAGTTTAGAATAGATATTTATTGGACTTCACCCTAATGGTAGCGGTGCTTAAATGAACCGTAAATATACTTAATTTTAATTTATGACTATATGAAAAATTCAGGGATAGTCTGCCTACGCGGAGTATATATTGGTAGAAAATTTTTCAACATGAAAAATGTTGCCGAAATCTTCAATGTTAAAGATGAAGAATTTCTAGATTCATGTGATTTGATACTTGCCTACAATGATTTTAACAGGCTGATTGACAACTACATTCTTCTAGCCGTAAAGCTGAACCATATAGATGATAAAGCTGATTTTAAAGAAGAGTTGAAAAGTTCGATTAGACATGTCGATTCGCTGATTAAACTCTATAATATAGGTTTCGACGCAACCTGTATATGGCACTACTTTGAGAGAAAAGTTGAAGAAGACAATATTAGGAGATTCTGCTCCTCAATTGACAGATATATAGAGAAGATGAAGCTGCCTGAACCCCTATTACTCAACGTGATTAGAGATGAGAAGCGGCTTCCCATCCAATATATGGATGAGAAAATTTTAAAGCATAGAGAAAAATTGAAGAATCTATTAGAACTATCCAATTCACATTTCACCGATCCGCCAATATAGATATTTGAAAATTAAATTCGACATGTAGGTTTCAAAGATAATGAAACCTGTGAAATCAGCATAAATCTCCAAACAATTCTATCCCCCTTTATATTTCATAGAGCATATGCATCGGCGAAAGAGATGAAAGTAGAGGAGAATAGAAAAATAATCCATATAATTCTAATAATTATAATAATTGGATTTGCAGCCTACATCCTATCAGAACATTTCAACACGAAGATAAAAGGAGAAATGGTGGAAGAATTAGATTTAAGTCGAATTCTACCTGAAAATCGTGAAGAAGCCGTTCAAACATGCCTTAAATCAAATAATATAATAGTGAGGAGAATTGCAGAATACTTCAACGAGCAGATTCAAACTGGAAGAATAATTGAAAACGGCTTCTTAACATTCAAAAAGCCAATACCATTATATAAGAATGGAGGATGGTTGACGATAAAAATAAAAGTGCTTGAAGCAGATCTCGAAGTCTACACGTTAACATGGATATTCGATGAAAACTATACTGTTCCTCTCGGATTAAGCAAATATGATGTGGGAGGAGTATTGTTCGAAGGATTGATTGACAAAGTTAATTTATCATATTGTTATAGTTCGGTCAATTTAACTTCCGGATATAAATGGCAGGGAATAGCATGTCTATGTCTCCCTCCAAAATATCAACCTAAAAATTTTCCATCTAAAAATAAATTTTTCACGATCACTTTCCCCATAATCTGCCATGAATTGGAGAAGGTAAAAGTATCATTTATACATTTCAGTGATCTTAAAGTTGAAGTAATCTCAATAGGCTATGTGAAATAGCCTTAACATATGATTCCACATGGATTTCGAAACTTCATCAATCTTCCACATTTAAATTTACTATTTTTATTCTTGGTCACTGTTCTCTCATGGAAGCTTCAAAAATGAAATTTATCGGAACAATTATAATTATAATGTTTAGTTTGGAATTTTCATTGCTAAATCTACCTTTAAGTTTAGGGGAAACTGCTACGAAAACATTTATCATAAATGTTCCAGCAGCTCCAGATCCTGAAAATTCAAGGGCGAGACATGCAAAATTCAACATTAAAGCCCATGTTAAAGACATCTATATTGAAAGCGATATGACAGGTGAAGAAAAAGCTTACTATAGTCTACATCTATTCGGCTATGAAATTTTCACTGAGGATTGGAGTGAAGGAGTAAATTTAAAAGAGCTTTCACTAGGTCCACTTACAATTTTTCTAAAGAATGTTGGCGGCTTGAAAGGTAAACCTGAAGTTGAAGTGAAGATTATAAGTGAGAATGAGCCTACCCTGCCCGACACTTGGTCGGCTGAAGCTGAAGCCAAAGCCTTTGTGAATGATGCTGGTAGAGCTGTCTGCAGTATTAATCCCCCCGACTACTGGTATTCTGAATTTTACTGCTATAGTTATCTGGAGGATTTCAGCAGTTCCAGCATTTATGCATATTGGAAATCCAATTATGGCGATACTTACAGTTCATTTTCCGACGATTTCGTCAACCCCTTCAAACTTGAGGCCAAATTTAAATATAGATATCGTGAATTGACCAGCTATATTAATGCATGGATAATTGTTACTCAACCTCCCACAGTAACGTTAATCGACTATACTAGAACCGTTAAAGTTTCAGTTAGAAGTTTAGATGGCGATAAACTGCCAATAACAGTTGAACTTTCAAATTGTGCTGATAGGGATGCCAATGGAAAACCTGAATCCAATATTATTATAACTGGTGAAGGCTACGCCAATTATATTTGGAGGGGAAGCTATACAGTTAAGGCTCCAATCGAAGTTTCAGTTAACTCTGCCAATTATGTTTTCGATCACTGGGAGTTTAACGGCGGAATATCTGTACAGTCAAGAAATGATTCGAAAACCTTGCTCACAGTTATTGATGATGGAAGTTTAACTGCAATTTACAGGAGAAAGCAAAATCCGATTCAAATCCACAAATTAAATGTATATTCATTTCAGATAAGTGGAGTTCCAGTTTCATGGACTTCGAACATTTTAGGTTCAGGTTCACATACAACTCCATTCCAGCTGGAAGCGAAACAGCCTTTCACCGTAAAGTTGAATGTGCCAATAAAAATTCAAAGAAATGGAAGAAATTATAGGTTTAATAAATGGAAAATTAAGTTTAACAATGGTTCGACGAGAACATTTACATCTAATATAATTATAGTTGATGTTAAAGTTAAAGTGGATGCAACAGCCATATATGTTGAGGAAAATCCTCCCAATCCTCCAAGCAGAATTCCATATTGGCAAGGATATGTTGAACACTTATATGAGAGATATAGAATTATAAATGTTAAGATCGATGCAGCCTACACTGATGTTTATGGAAATCATCATGGTTCAAGCTGTAATCATCTAATGCCGGAGGAATATTATTCAATCTTCATAAAAATTAAAGTTACACATCTATCCACAAAGAAAATAATCTACATAGCCAAATATTATTGGAATGGTCAATGGCATAACAATCCTCCGATAAATGGCCTGCTCACAGGATATAAACGCTATAAAAGTGAGGTTGACAAATATCCGGTAAATGGAAGAATAATTATAGAAACACCTGAATGGTCAAATTATGTTGAAAACTTCAGTGAAGAGAATGGTCCAAAACTTTCAAATAGAAGTGTAACGGTAAGTTTCAGCTCTATTTCGAAGGATGGAGAGCACGATTTAAAGGTAGGTTCATGGCTGATTAAAAGCAATCTGCTAAACCATTTAAACTATACAGGTAAAATTTTAACCGCCAAATATAGCTGGACTAACACTTATGGTGACGGTGGATCTGGAGAAGCATCATGTAAAATATATGTTTCAAGGATTCTTCCAAAACTTTACTGGCTGCCGATAAATGAAGACCAAACATTAATCATAGTTGCCTACAATTGGATTTCCGATGGAACTCCAGTTAAAGGCAGAAGATACTTGGCAGCTAAAATTGGAAATATAGTTTTAAGTGGAGCATTATTTGACGATGTGAAAGGTTTAATGAAAATTTCAAAAGTAAAATTGGATGGAAAAACTGCCATAAGCTTCAAAGTTATAGGTAACGGTGAAATTGAACAGCCGAAAATTAAAGGTGAAATTCCACTTAAACCGCAATTTAAATGGTCCTATAATATCAATGTAGCCTACCATGAACTGGCGATAATAATATATGGTTTAGAAGCTAAGCCTCCACAATTAAAGGTTAAAGCTAAATTAATCGATTGGACTTCAATGAAACCGCTAAATGGATGGATAATGATTAAAGTTAGAGATTTGGAGACTGATAAAACTGCAATTGAAATTGTAGAGGCAGAGCCCAATGTGGAGCAAACCATAACGACACCGATGAAACATGAAGTTTGGATGATGGGAATAGCTGAAGGAGTAAACGTGATTTATGGAAACCTGAAATATGGAAAAATAATGTTGGATAGAAATCCACCATTCTAATAGGGCTGAATAAAATTCTTCCAAATATTTTATGGAAATAAATATGAGGTGAACTTTTCTTTCAAAGCAATCTTTCAATCGCCAAATTTAAGCAGCAAAATCCTTGCCAATAATCCTTTTAAAATATATATGTCTAGCCCTCCTCGAGTTGAGGATGAATCCAACAATTCTGCCTCCATTTTTTCGCATAAACTGTATTGACATTGAATCCACTGTAAATTCATCTTTAACTGTAGGTTTAAGAGGTTCTTTAGGAGCATTTCTATATTTAAAGTACAGTTTACTCTTCCTCAAAATCAGACTGTAAACTGTTTCAAGCTCCTCGCTGAAATATTCACCCACATATTCTTTAAGCATGCTCAATATGGGTGAAACCTGTTTAACAGCCTTGAAAATTTCAGGTTTTCCATCCTCAATTCTAAGAGTCAACGTTGAAGATTTTCCATTGCAATCTCCAAATTCGACGTTGAAATCTATAGGAGAATTCACCGATTTAAATTGATTTTCAGATAAAGGTTTAAGCCTAATCCTTCTCCCCAAAAACTCCAACACAAGTTCATTGTTTTCAATGTAAGTTTTACATGTGAAGCCGTCTTCACCTCTGAAGATTCCAACCCTAACTTTAAGCTTCTTCAATGGAAGTTTAATGAATTTTGATTCAGCAACTCCACCTAAATGTTCAGCTAGATAGATGTCTGCTATACGCTTGGAAAGTCTGGTTGGATTTATACTGCTCAAATTTGCTAAACATATTATGGTAAATTTGAATTTGGGGAAGCGCATTAACTGGGTTCTGAAACCGGCAAATGATCCTGAGTGATAGATGATCCTTAAACCTCTATAGCTTCCAATTCTCAAACCGAATGCATAATTGATTTTCTCTCCATTTTTAAGTGTTCCAGCGGTGAGCATCCGTTCAATAAGCCTTCTCCCTCCCTCAAGTTTATTATCATAAAAGTTTTGATCCCATATATATAGGTCTTCAACGGTTGTGAAAATTCCTCCATCCCCAACTATGTCGAGATTTGTTTCATCAATTCTGAAACCTCCACCTTTTCTTGGAGAATATCCGACAGCCCTATTCTTAACTATCATGGTATGATCGTCGTGGAAATGTGTATTCAACATTCCCAGCGGTTTGAAGATGTTTTCATCGGCAAATCTTCGAAGAGAAATGCCGCTAATCCTCTCAACGATCAATCCCAGCAGAAAATAATTGGAATTACTGTATAAGAATCGTTCTCCAGGATTAAAGTTGAGTGTTTTCTGCTTTGAAAGCAGTTCAAGAACATCTTCAGCCGTATAATAGTCATCATCGCTTCTACCGGTTAAGCTCATAAGCTCCAAGTAATCTCTAATGCCACTAACATGGTAAATTAAATGTTTAACCCTTATCGGATGATCATATTTTGGAAGTTCAGGAATATAGATTCTAACATCATCATTTAAAGAAAGCTTTCCACGCTCAACCAGTAGAGCTATACAGGCAGCTGTAAACTGTTTGGAAACTGATGCAATGCGAAAAACGGTTTTAGTAGTTATTGGAACATCATATTCAAGATTTGCCATACCGTAGCCTCTAGCATGAATGAATCTGCCATTCCATATGATGCCCAATACACATCCAGGCGAATCGGATCTATTCCACTCCGCAAACAGTTCATCCACCAATCTTCTTTTACTCTCCAATCAACAATCCTCCAAATAATAAATATGTAATATTTAGTTTTAAGGGTTCAAGCGGATTAAGCAGTCAACCTGTAATATTGACGTTTACAATTCCATGTTGAAGTTGAACTGCTCCAATCAAATTTCACTCCAACTGGAATGATATGTTGAATTTTGGGGATATTATGCTTCCCAGAAATCTCTAGTCTCTAAATATTCCTTCATCGCTTCCCTTAAATCATCGATTAAATCGTCGAGATCTCTATGCATTTTGGCTAGAATCTGATATGCGGTTAGTGGTCCTACACCTCTAGTAGATAAGGCTAATACTGCTTTTTCTCCATACAGTTTTATTAGGTCTGCAGACATCTTTGCATAGGCTATCAGCGATTCCTCTTCTTCACTTAATTCTTCTTCGCTCCTCTTCTTCAACAGGGCCTTCACTGTTTCTTTAACCTTCCACTTGACAAGGGAAATGTTAGGGGAGGAGCATTTGGGACATGCCATGCCATCTCTATAATCTGCACATAGAATTCTCCATGTGTGGAGGCAGTCTAAGCAGAGAAAATTCAACACTCTTCTTCTAATTCTTTCAAGGAAGAGTTGATTGTCATCGGTTACTAATAAATCTCCAAGCTCAACTATAGGTTTACCTATCGATGTTGGAGTTGAAGATTTATTTAAAGCAACCACTTCCACTCTTCCACCTCTAATTTGATCTAACAGTTTTTTGAAGTTTTCGAAGTCATAGTGTTGGGTTAATTGAAATCTGAAGGCTTCCTCAAATATAGGAGTATCCTTAAAAATTTCAGGTAAATGTAGAAGATAGCTTGCAGATTTATAGTATGTTCCCTTTGGAAGAGCATCGAATTTTATGGCTACATGCCTTATAATATATGGATCCACATTTTCCCTTATAATGTTCAATGCATCTCCAATTCTAATTGAAGTTAAAATCTCCTCCACATCTCTAGGTTCAATTTCAGGCGAAGCCATAATTAGAATTCTATATGCATCCCATCTCACAGTGCATTCAGATTTAAATTTCCTCTTCAAAATGTCACCTACTATTCTAGCTATACATCTATTGACGCCGTGGCCGCTGCACGAATGAATTATAATGTACGGTCCGAAACCTTCAATTACAATTCTCCTGTCATGAGGCATTGGAAAACCTTGATCCAAATATTCAAGTAGAGGTTTCAAAGCCTCCTCTAAACCTTTCAATTCCACTGGATAATTTTTCGACAATTTTTCAGCTATCTGTAAAGCTGAATAACCGTTTCTCCAAAGCTTTTCCACCAGTCTTCTAAGCTTCCCCACGGATCTGGCTACAGTCCAAGAGGTTGGAAGCACTTCTCCCTCCCATCCTGGAATGGCTGCCGTATAATCGTCGACCGGTTTAACATAGATGTTAAAGCCTTCTATTCGAGATATTATCCACGGCCTCCCCCTCAAAATAATCTTAACTCCCAGTTTACCATATTCGGAGAAGAAGTCTTCCCCTAGATGTGCCACCTCCTCTCCAGTGGATTCATCTATTACAGGATATGTTACCTCTTCAGGTATCGTTGAGAGATGCCTATAATAGTATGCTCTGCTCCGCCTAGTCTTCACAGCATGTTTTCCTTCAATTTTAATTAAACCTAAACCCTCCATATATTTTAAAACTTTCATGAATACTTCATATTCCAATTCTTCGAATGGATGGCTCAATTTAACTATACTGTAAATTTTTTGAACTTCAACTTTTCCATTAAAGTCTAAAATTATCCCTACAATTTGATGTGCAAGTACATCTAGAGCGTTCCGATGAATCTTTAAATGTTCCAGTCTACCGTTCAACGCCATATCAACTATAACCATACTTTCAATTAGATCGTCGAAGCCAGCATTCAAAACAACTCCTCTGGAAACCTTCTCCAAGAAGTGGCCGCTTCTACCAACCCTCTGAATTAAAGTTTTAACCTGTCTTGGAGATAAATATTGAACTACAAGATCTATTCTTCCAATATCGATTCCCAATTCCAATGAGGATGTACAGACCACTGCAGATATTTCTCCACCTTTAAATTTCGCTTCGACAAGTTCTCTAGCCTTCCTTGAAAGTGAACTGTGATGGCTGAAGATGTTTAGGCCGGCCAATCTTAAACGGCTACTTATAAATTCGGCGAATTCCCTACAGTTAACGAAGATCAAAGTTGAAGTGGAAGTTTCAATTAGCTCCATAATCCTCCTCAACCTTGCTGCAAAACTCGGCTTACACATCAATTTCAAACTTAAATTATAATCTTCTTCACGTGGAATTGGAAACTCTACTCTAAAACTGTAAGGCTTACTCTCTTTGACATGTATTATTTTAACATCTCCATCTCCCATGAACTTGGAGGCAGCCTCTAAATCGCTTATAGTTGCAGATAAACCGATCAGTTGAATTGGAGATTCAGCATTTATTTTAAGCCTTTCCAATCCAATAGATAATTGGGTACCCCTCTTACTCTCAATGAGATCGTGAATCTCATCTACAATAATCCATTTAACACTTCTAAGCCACTTCCTCATACCTTTTGAGGGAAGAATAGCCTGCAAAGTTTCAGGAGTAGTGATTAAAACTTCAGGTGGATTTCTAGCCTGCATTCTTCGAACACTTCTAGATGTATCGCCATGTCGAATATTAACTGAGACTCCTACACCATTACAGATTTTAATCAGCCTTTTAAACATGTCTCGATTTAAAGCTCTTAGAGGAGTTATATAGATGATGTAAATTCCAGGTTTAAATCCAAATTTAACTTTAAAGTTTAGGTACATGCTTAAAACAGGTAGAAAAGCAGCTTCAGTTTTACCTGACCCTGTAGGAGCCACGATCAAAACATTACTTCCCTTCAAGATTTGAGGAATAGCCTCCAACTGAACCTTAGTCGGCTTCTCAAAAACAAATTTTTGAAGCCGACTGTTCAAAAGATTGAAAACCATACTTTAAACCCAAATATAGAATTTACAGGATAATCTAATAGGATTATCCTTAACAGAACCGTAGAATTATTTCCAATCAGCTTAATGCTTAAGTGTAGACTAATTGATCTATATAGTTTTAGAGTATGTGAACTTGATGTGACGTTTACTATTCC
>Ga0190337_1000216_pt1 | contig 11108 bp, 12 predicted proteins | sample 4872041011_MG_FD_161677 | JGI IMG/M metagenome (GOLD analysis project Ga0190337, IMG submission 161677) | Hydrothermal vent sediment bacterial communities from Southern Trench, Guaymas Basin, Mexico - 4872-04-10-11_MG | ecosystem: Environmental > Aquatic > Marine > Hydrothermal vents > Sediment ...
TGTTTTCCCAGAGGAGGAAAAAACTTGCAAAAGTTCTCAGAGACAAATTCAATGCCAACGCTGTCAGCCTCTCCCCCAAGCTCCTCGAAAAGCGGGTCTACCAGCTTACTCCCGAAGAACTCTTAGAAATATCTAGGCGGATTTCCTAGCCTTCTTTTCCCGCAGATACGGCATCCTATACACCTTCCCACAATACAAGCACGTTATAACTACATGAGGAAAACGACGCTGCACTAGCCTTACCCTAGCAGTCCTCCCCGGTATCAAAGGTGTACCGCATTTCCTACAAAACTTTCTCTTAATATCTCTAGGCACCTTTGCACGCACGCGCTTAAGCAAAGCCATTGCCAGCAAATTATACTTCCTAGCAAGCTCCTCGTCCTCGTTGTGCATCTTCCAGCTCAGTTCAACCAACCTTCGAGCCCTCTGAACAGCCAAGTCGCGTAGGTATCGCTTTCTCGAAAACCTAACCCGCAAAATCCCGCCCAGAAAATAACACTTAAGTAAGTCTTGTTTCTTTTCCAACTGGGTTGGTTGTATGAAGCATTCAAGGGGCTTCAGGACCAGGGGGAGGCGGCTGCTGTCTAAGCCTCCGAGAGAAAGAGGAAGAGGCAGCATAGGCTACCTTCTCTACGAATACAGCATCGGAGAAAAGGTAGTTATAGACATAAGGCCGGGGCCAAAGATATCCACCGCGCCGCACCGCAGATATCAAGGCAAAGTAGCGACGGTAGTGGCTAAAAGGGGGCGTGCCTACGTCCTAAAGCTTAAGATAGGAAACAAGGAAAAAACAATAATTACTACGAAAGAACATATAAAACCTTTCGTACAGGCGAGTTCGAGTTAAGATTCTTTAACAATATATGGGGTATTAATTTATAGCTCTTTTACCTACTTTATATTTAGTTAACCTTAACGTATATGAAAAGAGTGGTGTTAGTTAATGTCTAAGGTAGTAAGACAGAAGAACCTAACATTAGCTGAAGTTGTAGGAATATTAGAGGAAATAAGGAAAAAAAGAGAACTAACCTCGATAGAAACATACACTTTAGACTACGCAAAAAAATTCTCCAAGACCAATGCAGAAAACGCTAGAAAAGCCGTAGAAGAGCTAGTGAAGCTTGGGCTCCCAGACAACATAGCCGTACAACTCGTAAACATAATGCCGGAAGACGAAGACGAAATAAGAGCACTTCTAGCTCCCTACATGAGGGCTCTAACTTCCAACCAAATAAAAGGGATACTGGAGATCCTGGAAAAGTATAAAGCCAAGCCCGAGGGGTGACTCCCTCCTTGCTGAGACAGAAGCGAGCGCCTTCTCCGCCCGAGCGTAAGCGAGAAGACGTAGCCTATGTACTGGATTTCCTACCTTATGGGCACGGGCCCGGATACCGGGGCAGGAGGGGGGCTAAGCATAAAGGACCAGTAGCGCAGGCGATTGGCGAGAGATACTTCATACTCTTGGAGTTGTCGCTTCTTCCCGGGATCCAGCTAAGCACAGGTGACCCAGTATACCTCGGCGGCGGGCTTGACAGGGAAGTTATAAGGGTTACGGGAAGGCTCAGCTACGACGAGCTTACAACCACCGCTAAGGCGGAACTTCCTCAAGTAGTGGAGAAAATAGTGAAAAAGAGAGAGCAAGACTTCGTCAAGTTCTTCAACGAAGCAGAACCACTAACAACCAAGATGCATGCACTGGAATTGCTGAGAGGCATAGGAAAGAAAACACTCTGGAAAATACTCGAAGAGAGGAGGAAAAAGCCTTTTACGTCCTTCGAGGATATACGTCAAAGAGTTAAGATAGACCCTCTAAAACTCATAGTTGAGAGGATTGTAGATGAATTAAGAGAAGAACAAAAACACTATCTATTTGTCAGTCCCCCTAGGAGAAGGTTTCCTAAGTATCGGGAGTTCACCGGGTTCTCATAATCTTGTATCTGCCCATTATTTCCCAAACTTCTACTTCGACGCCTGGCTCGAGCTTTGACCTTATCTCTTCTTCCTCCGGCAGAAGGGTCTCGAAGGTAGAGTAGTCTTCCATACTCATAAGCTGGACGCTGTCTTCCGACACGGAAATAACCTGGGCTACGAATTTCCTAACCATGGGTACTTCGACCATGGCATCAGCGGGAGATATCATGGTTCTCTTAACTCCGTCGAAGATCCCTATACCGACAAGCCTAACCTTTGCTGCTCCATGTTTGCCGGGCTTACTCTTGTCCAGCTGAACTATCTTGCAAGGTTCGCCGTCAATGACTACGAAGTTGCCAACCTTGAGGCTTCCAGCTTCCACAGGCCTAGTGGACATGCCTATATGCACCTCAATCTAAAACTACGCTCAACATTATAATTCTTTACCTTTAACCAGTTTCCCCCGTTGCTTCTGCCAGTTTTGCGATGCGCTCCCTCTGCTTCATGAGCCGCGTAATGTAGCCCGCGACTTGGTTTCGTATTCTCTTCGAAGTTATATCGGTAAGCTCCATCACGGCTTTCTTATTCTCCTCGAAATCTATGGTGAACCTGTCTGGGTACATTTCAACTAGCCTTCTCGCCGTATTCTTAATGTATTTAGGCCTAACTTTCCCCATACTAACCCAGCTCTAATAAAAGCAGAGAGATATATTTTTGCTGTTAAAACAGAAGCTCCAGAAAATGGTAGGACAGGACGGCGGCGGCAAAAGCCAGTAGAAGCTCGTAAGCCACCATAAAAAACGTCAGTTTGAGGCTTTTAGACTCTGAGTAAAACGCGATAAGCGTAGGTATACACGGAGTATAGATCGCAGCCGCTATTGCAAAGGCCATGGCCTGAGGAATAGAGCTAAGCACCGAGCTCACCGCCATCAAGGAATTAGGAGACTGAGAGGCAATCATTAACGCGCTTATCATGCCCTCCTTAGCGACAAAGCCAGCTTCAAAAGCAAGCATTATCCTCCAGTCCCCAAGACCAGCCAGACTGCCTAGAGGCACCAGTGCAAGTCCCAAAAAGTAAGCGAAGGAGCCGCTAGGCGCCGCAGCACCCCCAGGACCATGATTCACCAAAAACCACATTACAATTGAGAGCGACAAGATCACAACTCCTGCTTTCTTGATGAAATGCATGCCATGATCCCAAGCATACCACGAAAGAACCCTGAAGCTAGGCCTATGGTAAGGGGGAAGCTCTATCAAAAGGTCAGGCGGCTCGTAGCCTTTAAGCACGGAGGCCCTAAGCAGAAAACTAACGGCGACGAGGAGAAGCAGAGAAACTGTATAAACCGAAAAAACAAACAACGCTTGAACCAGATAGTTATGAGTTACGGCGGAAGCCACAACAAGAATAACGAAAAGCCTGGCCTGGCACGGAATAAGCGGGTCAATAAGCATTGCCAGAAGCCTTTCCCTTTCCTCCTCCAGAACCCTTGTCCCTAGAATTGAGGGAACATTACAACCGAAGCCAAGTATAAGGGGAAGAACAGCCTTACCGCTAAGCCCAACCCTCCTCGCAAGCCTATCAGTTACTACAGCTATCCTAGCGAAAAGCCCGGAATCTTCCAAGAACCCGAATGCTATATATACGGTTAATATCAAAGGGAAAAAGCTTAAAACACCCCCCACTCCGCTAATGACTCCACCGCTTACTAGCTCCGCAAACCATCTGGGTGCTCCAAGCGACAGGAGAGACGAATATGCGATACTAGCGGCTACATCGAATGCCATGCCAAGCAGCCCCGTTAAGCTGTTGTCCTCGACAAACGAGGCGAGATCTTCCCACCCAAGAACCTCAAACACGACGTTTAGTGGAAACCCGGTATTAACACTGAAAACTGCGACCAGGGTTGAGATTAACATAACAAGAGAAATAAGCGGCCCGTACACGGGATGAAGAAGCACGTCATCTACTTTTTCGGTGAAAGAAGGAGCTGAAATCTCCTCTAAAGCAATGCAATACCTGTAAAGGCGGGAAATAATTTCGTATCTCCTACCTATAACAAATGTCTCAGGCGACGAGCCAAGCTCTTCCTCAACTCTACGCCTAATATTCGCTACGTCTTCTAGCACGCTACTACATCGCTTTTTTAAAAGCTCCTCAAGCTCTCTATCACCTTCAAGAAGTCTAATCGCCAGCCATCTTAAAGGATATTCTCCTATTGCTTTACAGTCCTCTAAAACTCTCTTCAAGTCCCTTATGTAATATTCAAACGCCCCATACTCTACCCTTCGAGGACTTGTCCTTATCTTGCCTCTAGCCACGTCATAAGCAACCTTCACAAGCTCGCGCAAGCCCATCCTTTTAAGAGCAGATATCTCAACCACTGGGACGCCGAGCTCCCTGCTAAGTCTAGAAGCCCTAATATGTATCCCCCTCTTTAAAGCGGCATCAGCCTTGTTTAGCGCAATAACAACCTTGCCAGTTAGCTCGAGCACTTGAAGGGCGAGGTACATGGATGGCTGAAACTCTAACATATTTACAATAACGATGACGACATCGGGCTTCTCCTTCACGATGAACTCTCTTGCCACGATCTCCTCGTCGCTAACAGCTCCTAAACTGTAAGTACCCGGCAGATCTACAACTCTAATGCGGTTACCTTCAAAATTGATGAACCCTTCGTAGCGCTCAATAGTTTTCCCAGGCCAGTTTCCAACATGCAGCTTCTTACCAGTCAAAACATTGAAAAGAGTGCTCTTGCCGACGTTGGGGCTACCTGCCAACGCGAATACAAGCTCAGGCATTCACTCACGCACCACGTCTACTAATATCCGCATAGCATGCCCCTTACTCAAAGCGAAGCGCGCACCCCGCACCTCGACAATAATAGGTCCCGGAGCTTTAGAAACAACCCTAACTACCGCGCTTGGCGTCAATCCTATCTCTAATAGCCTTCGTGCCTGTCCCCGCCCCCTAGCCCTAATCTCCACAATCCTCAAAGGAACGTTTTCAGGCGCCTCCGAAAGGGGGAACGGCATACATATCACGCTACATAACCCTACTGTTAGATAAATCTTAAAAGTTTATATGCATTTAGTAAAGTATGGAAAGAATTACAGCAGCACGTTCCTCAAGTCATATTCTGCAAGGTCCCCTTCAAGCACATATCTCAGCTCCCCAGGGTTAATCACAGGCCTAGGAAACATATCTCTGTTATCCGTTGTAAGACGAGGACAAGCAGTATTAACAAAAGCGTCGCAAAAGCCCAGGTTAAGAAGTTTCTCTTCACTAAACTCGTTCAACACGATGATAAGCCCCCGCCTGCCAGCCTTTTCAAGTCTCCTCTTAACCTCCAAAGCCAAGGCAAACCTGTTCTGCCCCGGCTTAATAGAAACTAAAATAAAAAATTTCTCTGCCGAAATTGCCTCTGAAAGATCGCTTAGTCTCCTCGCCAAGACGCGACGCCTCAGCTTTTCAGCACTGCAAACACGACCTAAGTATGGGTCAAAAGCCAAAACCTTCCTATCCGTCATAAAGGATAAGCCCAAAGCGTGGAAAACGCCCCCAGCAATTACCACGTAAACGTCCACCTCCGCAGCAATCGCAGCTGAATAGTCACAGCCGATAACGAGCCCGGGAAACCTTCCACCACCTATCTTTACCTCAAACCCCTTCTCCTCCAGCTTCTTTTTAACATCCTCTAAGCTCCTTAGGTGCTGAATGCTAGCAGCCAGCCCCACCCTTCTAGCTTTCATAGCTTTAAGCTGGCTAAGAAGGGGTTTCGCGTCTAAGTGTAGCTCAGCGTAGCCGGGAATGAAAAGTATGTTGAAACCCGAGATCTTAAAGCGAACTGGTCCGTGGTGGCCAACGTGCAAAATGTGCTTAATTCCTAATGCTTTAGCCTCGCAAAAAGCCAAGTCGCAGCCACCCCAGCTGTGTTCACCAGACAAAACGACGGTAACCCCTCTCCTCTCTAGAGCTTCTAGGAGACTGGACAGGTAGGGCTTCAAGCCGTCAGGAGCTTGAACCAATAAAAATTTCGCGCCGCTTCCCCTAACCCATTTTAGAACCTTCTCTACCTCAAAGTCGTACATCAGTCACGAAACCTCTTTATAGTCTATTCCAAGGGAATCGGCGTAGCTGTATGCTTCCTGCAGCTCTTCGTGGCTTGGACGTCTAGCGACGTCGGGGTAGTCCTCAGGTTTAAGAGCTACAAGGTGCTCAGGCCTATACTGGTCCATAATGTTCAAAAGCGCCCTATTGCAGTTATCCTTTATCCACTTAAGAACGGGCTTAGTGCAGCACTCCACGTGCGAGGGAAGAATGAGGTGCCGAATAATTATGCTGCTGAAGCGACTACCGCATATCATTTTATGGTTTCTAGCTGCGATGTCAAAGTATTTAGGAACCCTGCTCAGCCTAAGCGCGCACTCGTTGTTCCCATACTTGAAGTCCGGAAGCCATATGTCGACGATATCCAGCAAGAGTTCCAATGCCTCCGAGCTCATATACATATTGCTGTTCCACAGCAGTGACACGTCAGCATCCATGAATTTCAAGGACTCGAGAACAATGTGAAGGTTCTGGTCTGGATTGCCTCCGACGTAGTTTATGTTTCTGGCGCCCTCAACGTAAAGCCTCACAGCGATATCTGCAAGCTCCTTGGGAGAAACCTCTACTCCGTTTTCCGGCCTCGTAGATATATCCCAGTTCTGGCAGAAAACACACTTAAAACTACACCCTGTGAAGAATATTGTGCCGGAAGGAACCAGAGGAGCCTCCTCGCCCATGTGAAGAAAAGCGCTAGCAACTCTTGATGTGCCGCTGAGCCCGCAGACACCTTTCTCCCCTTCGAGTCTTCTAGCTCCGCATCTCCACTCACAGAGCCTGCATCTAGTCACTAGACGCTTAACAATCTCAACCTTCAAATCCAAAAAACTGTAATCCGGAACCCGGAGCTTCCTAAACATCTCCACTGAGTCGACAATCTCAGCGTAAACCTCCACAAACTCGGCACTTACACTTCTATGTAGCTCTAAAAGCTCCTCGAGGTTCGCATCCCTGCGGGGAGGATCAACAGCTAGACGCTTAACAGCCCTGTATTTAGGCGGCCTTTCCCCCTTCAGCACAGAATAATAGTGACCAAGTTTTCTCCTTACAGTGGGAGAACGCCAAACAGCTACAGCATCAGGCCTAACAAACTTCCACATCCCTATGAAAGCCCTTAAAAAGAGCTATATAACCCTTTTCTAAGCTAAAAAGTGGGTCAGCTCTTCCTCGCCCGCCTCCCCCAAGTCAAGATAGGGCCTAAAATAATCGCCATACTTGGCAAATCTACAATCTCCCAAAATAATCAGCGGCCGGTCACCCGGGCGGCGCGCTGCCCTGCCCACAGCCTGCAAAGTAGTAATAACCATAGGAGCCCACAGCGCCGCGTCACCAGCTCCGATCCTATCGTAATATCTGCGAAGCCTAGCGGTGACCTCAGGCGGCAGGAAAGGAGCGCCCAACACAGCGACGCAGTCGGCAGGCAGGTTGACTCCTTCCGCGTACCGACCCCTAACATGTAGAAGCAAACATCCTCGCCAGTCGGTTGGTGGAATCTCCTCATAATACTGGACTGCGTCCAACAAGCGCACAGCAAGCCTTTCAGAAGCAAAAGCCAGCACGCGCCGACAACGAAACCTCAGCCTAGAGAGAAGCTTAACATAACCCCATACAGTCTCTTCCCCATACTTAGATGTTAACCATGAAGTTACCATCGCCTCCCTAGGCTCTGCGGGAACCCGCACAGAAGCGGAGGCGCCAAGCAAAACCTCAAGCCGCTCCGGAATAGTTGCACTAACATAAGCGACGGGCTTAAAAGGCGGACGCCAAGGAGCTTCATAAATCAAAATCTTGTCGGCTCCCTCCTCCCTATACGCCGCGCCCCCCATGGAGCAGCTGCGGATAGCCCTAACAACCTTGGACAGCCCCCTAACCCGCGAAAGCCTGGCCAGAGCTTCTCTAAGCGCCGCCGAGTAGTCAGCAACGTTAAGCCTCTCCAACCGTATAGTGCCTACGCCCATACAGGTACGCCAAAGCTCCTCAGCCAATTCGAAGAAGCCCAGGGCGCGAAGCTCGGAAACCGCCTCAGCCACAACCTTCAAACTTAATCTCCGCTCGTGTGGCGTCAAAAGATTATGAGCCTCATCAACAACAACCGCGGAAGCCCGGTAAAGGCGGCGATAATAGCTCTGAACAACAATATCGGCTTCTCCGGCAACTACGTCTTGGGCATAGTAGGGGCAGAAGTCGCCGCCCAATAGGTCCTCCCAGCTAGTGGCTGGAAAATTAACTCCCTGTTTCAGAAGGTTAATGTAGTAGTTGCAGCTCGCCCTGAAAAAGCGGCAGTAGTCGTGCACCGTATCGCCCAGCCTCTCAGCGTAGGGGCAACTTCTCGCTCTGCCAGCCGCGCGGAAGCAGCGAAGCCCCAGAAGCGCAGCATCCTCCTCCACCCTACCCCCAACCTCCAAGCTGCGGACAAGCCAGAGCGCAGGAAGCCTGCCAGAAACCTTAAGCGCAGCAAGCACAGCTAAAGTCTTACCCCAACCAGTAGGAGCAACGAACACCGTGTTAAGTTCATCCTTTAAAGCCTTTGCAAGAGCATCTGAAGCCTCCGCCTGCCCAAGCCGAGGCTTAAGCCCTTGCTCAGCGAAAACATTCTTGACAGTACTGCCGTTCATTTCAACCTAATCGCCTCCCCGCGATGAAGAAACACCAACAACTGCGGTATGCGAAACGGTGCTGAGTATCCTTCCCACAATGTTCTCCCACAGCGTATTTGAAAACCAGTAAAAAGCCGAAAAACAGAGAAGCCTTATATTTACGTATTTTCTTATCCCAATGGTGAACGAAATGGCAAAAATCTCCTACCCACTAGTCCTTATAAACTTCAAAGCATATCCCCAATCAAGTGGCAAAAAAGGACTTGAACTCGCGAAAGTAGCCGAGAAAGTCTCCAAAGAAACCGGGGTCTCCATAGCTGTGGCACCGCAACTAACCGACCTCGCAATGATAGCTGGCAACGTAGACATACCCGTATTCTCGCAGCATGCAGACGCCGTAGATCCGGGCTCCAAGACTGGCCACGTGACCCTTGAAGCGGTCAGAGACGCTGGAGCTATAGGCACAATGCTAAACCATTCCGAGAGAAGAATAAGAGCGGACGAAATCGACGTAATAGTTAAAAAAGCCAAGAACCTCGGGCTCCTAACAGTAGTCTGCGCAAACACCCCAGAAGTAACCGCTGCAATGGCCGCTCTCGGGCCGGACATGGTGGCAATAGAGCCCCCAGAACTTATAGGAACAGGTATACCCGTATCAAAGGCTAAGCCCGAAGTAGTAACCGGAGCCGTAGAACTAGTCAAAAAGGTAAATCCGCAGGTAAAAGTCCTCTGCGGAGCAGGCATAACCACAGGCGAAGACTTCGAAGCAGCACTAAAGCTCGGAACAGTAGGCGTGCTGCTAGCGTCCGGAATAGTCAAGGCAAAAGACTGGGAAAAAGCAATACTCGACCTCGTAAAACCCCTACTAAAATAAACCTTACATTTTTTCTGGCGGAACTATACCCAGAAGTCCGAGGCCATTTCTAAGCACAGTAGCAACTGCCTTTACGACTGCCAGCCGAGCGCAGGCCAGTTCCTTGTCCTTTAAGATTATCCTCACAGAGTCATAATACTTGTTAAACTCCTGCGCCAGAAAGTTCAGATAAGAGGCGATAAGGTCTGGCCTAAGTTCGTCAGCCGCTTTAGCTACCACGTCAGGAAACCTACCCACCAACAACACTAGAGGTTTATCCTCACCTCCCAGCCGATGCAGGCAGTCCAGTCTCGGCTCAAGTCCCGTCTCTCGCGCCCTCCTAAGTACGCTTCGCCCTCTCACGTATGAATACTGAACAAAGGGCCCGCTATTTTGCGAAAAGTCCAGCGCTCTCTCCCAGCGGAAAGTCAACACCTTAAGTGGAGAAAGGTTCAGAAAAGCGAACTTAACGGCACCCACGCCCACTTTAACGGCCACGTCCTCCTTCTCTTCCTCAGACAGCTTCCTGTCTTTAATTATCTCCTTAACGCGGCCAACGGCCTCCTCCAGCAGGTCATCAACAGAAATGTATTCGCCCCGCCTCCCAGACATCTTCCTGCCCGGAAGCCTTACCACCTCGTAAGCGTAGTGAACCAGATTCTCAGCCTCTCTAACCGCGCCCAGAGCGTAAAGAGCCAGCCTCACATGTATCTGAGCAAGCGACTGCTGAACAGCAATAACGTTAATCACCCTATCCGCATGCTTAAACTTCCAGAGAGAATACGCAATATCCCTAGTCGGGTACAGAGTAGTTCCATCAGCCCTAGTCAGCGTCGCAGGTGGCACCTCGTAGCCAGTCGGAATCTTCAGCTTCCGCCTAACCTCTGGATCCTCAGCCACCCGATCAGCAGCGAACACGTAAGCTCCCTCTTTTATGTACGCGTAATCCCTCTCCACAAGCTCCTCGAGAACCTTGGCGGCGGCTCCATTCCACACCGTCAGCTCGCTCTCCCAGTCCCAATTATCAAATTTTATCCCCAAAAACTGGAAAGTCTCCCTAAACCCCTCTAAGCAATACTCAACCGCCTCTCTCACAGCCCTCACAGCGTCCAAGTCGCCTCTCTCATACGCCAGGTTCAGACGCCTAACTTCCCCTTCTGGGTTCGCATCCCTAGAAATCGCTTCAAGAAGCCTGTCAAAAAGCTCAGCATTTCTATCCCTCAGCCGCTTCGCAGCCGCTACCAGCGAGTCTAGCCTCCCCCTCAGCTCAGCCGCCCCGTCCAAGTCGCCTTTCTCCTCAGCCTCCTTAATGCGCCTCTTCAACCCTTCAATCTCAACAAGCGTGTAAGTCATAGAATAAATCAGCCCGATAAGGTGATCCTTCTTCAACCCGCCCAACCCATCAATGAAGTCCTTAACCTTCCGATAACCATAAACAGCATAAGCCACCTGTAGCCCCACATCATCAATATAGTAGTGTGTTCTCACATCGTGACCCCTAGCTCGAAGCAGCCGCGCCAGCGCATCCCCAAGCAGGCAGTTCCTCAAATGGCCGAGATGAAGCGGGTGAATAGGATTAGCGCTAGTATGCTCCACAATAACCCTCATAGGCAGCTCTACAGGGAAAAATCCGTAGCGC
>Ga0190337_1000217_pt1 | contig 11095 bp, 9 predicted proteins | sample 4872041011_MG_FD_161677 | JGI IMG/M metagenome (GOLD analysis project Ga0190337, IMG submission 161677) | Hydrothermal vent sediment bacterial communities from Southern Trench, Guaymas Basin, Mexico - 4872-04-10-11_MG | ecosystem: Environmental > Aquatic > Marine > Hydrothermal vents > Sediment ...
TTTAAAGAATTTGCTAGAGGAAAAGGTGATGTCTTATAATTTCTGTAAAAAGGGTGGCCATGTTAAAGTTTCCATATTAAGACATTTTATTCCTTTCAACCAATTCTAGGTTAGTGAAGTTAACCTAAAAGGTGAAACAACCAACACCAAAGGTTATAAGGAGTGCTTGCCGCCCGCCTGCCGTCAGGCAGGCAGGTTGGAATTTTATCCAATTTTACAGGAAATTTGGGACTTGACCGAGTTTAACCAACCCACCAAACTGAGACTTCATCAAAGGGCGCTTTGTCGCTTGAGCCTCTTTACCTTTTCCATCAGCTCCATAAGTTTGGGTTGTTCTTCTCCTTTCCACTGGTCTCTAACAGCAATAATTTCATCTAGCCCAGCAAAAAAGGCATCTACCACTTTAGGGTCAAAGTGTTTTCCCCTTTCGTTTTTTATATGGGTTTTGGCCCTTTCTAACTCCCATTCTTTTTTGTATATTCTAGGGTTAATTAAAGAATCAAAGGTATCTGCTAAGGCCATAATCCTGCCTGAAAGTGGGATTTCTTCTCCTTTTAGACCTGAAGGATAGCCGGTACCATCCCATCTTTCATGATGTGTGAGGGCGATCTCACTAGCTAACTTCAATAAAGGTAAATCTGTTCCAGCCAAGATTTCAGCACCAATAAGAGTATGAAGTTTTATAATCTCAAATTCCTCTGGAGTAAGCTTGCCTGGTTTGAGCAAGATGCTATCAGGAATTCCAATCTTACCAATATCGTGCATTGGTGATGCATGGGATAGAAGTTCACACTGCTTGGCAGAAAGTCCCAATTTTTTAGCTATAATATAGACATACTTACTGGTTCTCATAATATGGTCGCCTGTCTCATCATCCCTAAATTCTGCTGCCTTACCTAATCTCCTCACAATTTCTAATTGAGTGAGCTTAAGTTCTTCATAGGCTTTATGTAAGGCTTGTGTTCTCTTTTCTACTAACTTTTCTAGTTCATCTCTGTAAGTTTTTAATTCCAAAATATTTCTCACTCGTAATTGTAACTCAACAAGGTCTATAGGTTTATTGAGGAAGTCTTGACAGCCTAAAGAAAGGGCCTTTAACCGAGTTTTTCTTTCAGAATAGGCAGTCAAGACAGCAACAGGAACACGATTTTTTTGAGGCATTGTGGAAAACTTCTGTAAAAAGGTAATTCCATCCATTACAGGCATGTTAATATCCAAGATAATTAGGTCAGGAAGGACGAGTTGCATTTTTTCAAAGGCCTCCTGCCCATTACTAGCCTTAATGATAATATATTCATCTTTCAGGTGCTCTTCCAAAAGTTGACAAATATAATCCTCATCATCAACTATAAGAATTGTTTGATGTGCCATATTTTCATTTTAACACATTAATTAGCTATACTTCAAGGGTATAGAAAGTAAACAAATCATTCCCTTGCCTCCATATTAGATTTTAGATATGCTCTAAACATGTTTAGTGCCTTTATCCTCCTTGGTCTGGCAGCCACTCTGGGGCAAATTCTATTTTTGCGGGAATTAATGGTTCTTTTTTCTGGGACAGAAATTACTCTGGGCATTGCTTTAGCTAGTTGGTTAATAGGAACAGGATTGGGTAGCATGTTGGTAAAATGGTTAAGAAAAATTGAGTTAAGTTATTTTTTGCTTTCTTTTTCCTTTCTTTCCCTCATATTGCCTATATCTATAATCCTCATTCGCCTGACAAAACCTATCATAGGAATAGGGGAAATTCCTTCTATTCCTGCTATCCTAACCTTAACCTTTCCTCTAATTCTACCTTATGCCCTTTTAACAGGAGGATTGTTTACCCTTGGGTGTGAATGCTTAACTAGGTTTTTAATTGAAGAGGAAAGAGTGATTACCAAAGTTTATCTGGGAGAAGCTATAGGGGCAGGCTTGGGAGGACTTGTTTTTTACTTTATTTTGTGTCCTTATTTTCAATCTCTTCAAATTAGTCTTTATCTTTCTCTTTTAATAGTTATTTATGGTAACTTTCAGGGGAAGTGGATCAAACAAAGGACTTTAAAAATAATAAACTTTTTAATTATGATTATTCTTTTAGTTGCTGCCATAAATTGGAAAGTGTTGGAAAAAAAGAGTAGAAATTGGCAATGGAAACCTTATAAAGTGCTTACTGCCCAAGATACTATATATGGACAATTAACATTTTTAAAAAATCCTAATCAAATTATCCTCTATGAAAGCGGTCTTTATACCTTTACTTACCCTGATTTGCCTACTATTGAGTATTCTGTTCATTTTGCCCTTTTACAACACCCTAAGCCCCAGCGGGTATTACTTATTGGTGGAGGAATTTCTGGGAGCTTAAATGAAATTCTCAAACATCCCTCAGTAAAAAAGGTGGTATATGTAGAATTAGACCCTACTTTAATTAAACTAGGTTCAAGGTATTTACCTAAAGAAATAAGCTATGTCTTAAAAGACAAAAGAGTAAAATTGATTTATCAGGATGGGCGTCTTTTTATTAAAAAGGCCCAAGAAAAATATGATGTCATTATTCTATGTCTGCCTGATCCACTCACTGCCCAGTTAAACCGTTTTTATACCCAAGAGTTTTTTAGAGAAATAAAGGATATTCTAGATAAAAAAGGGGTATTTTGTCTGGGAGTCTCTTCTGCTCCAGACATTATTGGGATGGCCTTAGGTGAATTCTTAAGGAGTGTTTATTTTACTATTAAAAATGTATTTCCAGATGTGGTGGGCTTCCCAGGAGATACTGCTTATTTTTTTGCCAGTCCTACTAAAAATACACTAACTGAGAAAATAGATATCTTAATAAGAAGGCTTAAAAAAAGAAGTATCAAAGTTAAATATGTGCAAGACTATTATCTTCAAGCAGACCTTTCTCCTTTTAAGTTAGCTTATTTTCGTTCTGTTTTAGAGAAGAAAAAACAGGTAGACTTAAATACTGACTTAAAGCCACGATGTTATTTTTATAGTTTAGTGTTGTGGAGCACTACTTATTTTCCTGCTTTAAGAGGAATGGTTTTAAAATTACATTCTCTAAAGCTATCTCATTGCTTAGGGGCTATGGGCATATTCAGCCTATTTCTATTCTGTCTTAGGAGGCGATTTAACACTTTGCCTTTATTAAATGCGGTAGCTACCACAGGCTTCACTGAAATTAGCTTAGAAGTGATAGTTTTAATCAGTTTTCAAGTATTTTATGGCTATGTCTATCATGAGCTGGCAGGGCTTATTACGGCATTTATGATAGGGCTGGCTATAGGAAGTCTAATATTTCATAAATACTCCTTCCAGCCATTTATAAAATGGCTTTTTTTTCTTCAGGTAGGATTAACCCTTGTTTGCTTTCTTTGGCTAGGAATAATTTATGCACTTTATAAATATAATCTAATACTCCATTATACCCCTTTATTTAATTTATTGTTTCCATTATTTTTGGGATGTACAGGAACATTAGGGGGAATGCAATTTCTCACTGCCAGTGAAACATACCGAAATTTAGGAAAAACTATAAAAGAAACAGCAGCTACTCTTTACAGCACTGATTTGTTGGGTTCAGCCTTGGGAGCCATTTTAACCAGCCTAGTATTTTTACCTCTTTTGGGTATCCCTGCCACTTTAATTTTGCTGGCAGTATTGAACCTGTTAGCCTTTGTGTTACTGTTTTTTGTTGACCAAACACCATAAATAGGGAAGCCACAATAACCACATCGTCCTTTTTTGATATAAATGGCTTCAATATAATAACCCAGTCTTCTGACAATAAGCTTGTGGCAGTGAGGACAATAGGTATTTTCACCAGGATGTCCAGGGACATTACCAATATAAACATATTTTAATCCTGCTTTTAAGGCCAAATCTCTAGCTTGCTCCAAGGTTTGGACAGGCGTGGGAGGGAGATTTTTTAGTTTATATCGGGGATAAAAACGGCTAAAATGAAGAGGGATGTAAGAACCTAAAGTCTCTTTTATCCATTCTACCATCTCTCTGATTATCTTCATATTGTCATTTTTAGTAGGAATAACTAGATTAACAATTTCTATATGAACACCTTGTTCCTTTAAAATCTTCAAAGTATTCAATACTGGTGCTAAGTTTCCTTCGGTCTCTTGTTGATAAAATTTTTCACTGAAGGCCTTAAGGTCAATACAAGCTGCATCTAAATATTTACATAGTGCTTTAAGGGGTTCAGGGTTGATATAACCATTAGAGTGACAGGTGTTTAAAATATTTTCTTTGGCAGTTATTCGGCCAATATCATACATATATTCATAAAAAATGGTTGGTTCTACATAAGTAGAAGCAATAGCAGAACAATTGTATTCCTTGGCTAAGGCAACTACTTTTGATGGGGGAAGGTCATAATTTAAAGTCTCTTCTGGTTTGGCTTGAGAAATCTCCCAGTTCTGGCAGAATTTGCAATCAAGATTACATCCCGCAGTAGCTATAGAAAACACACCGCTCCCGGGTAAGACATGAAAAAATGGTTTTTTCTCAATGGGGTCAATGTGAACTGCACAGGGATTACCATAAACCAAACTATAATAAATACCCTCTCTATTTTCTCTTACCTCACAATAGCCCCTTTGTCCATCAGCTACCACACAGTGTTTAGGACATAGGGTGCACATAATGCTTTTATTATTGAGTTTTTTAAAATAGGGGGAGCGTTTGGTTTTAATAAGACCTTGTTTAAGATTTATGCTTCCTGCCCAACTTGGTATAAAAGAGAAACCAAAAGAAGCAAAAATACATACAGTTTGCTTTAAAAACGCTCTACGTGAGTAAAGCATATCTATCTCCATATTTCTTTAGAATCCCATCTACCGTCCTTTTGGCTGAATTAAATGCCCCCATAATAGTGCCTTTTTTAACTACTAAATCTCCCACCAAAAAAAGGCCTTTAACATTGGTTTCGCCATCTTCTGAAACCTTGGGTTTTTTCCCTTCTACTTCAACTCCTATGGAGCGGAGGAAGGCTTGAGGGCTTGAGCCACCTAGACAGTAATCTATGGCATCAAAATACATCTTTTGGCCGTCTTTGAAATGAACACATACCTGATCATCTTGGGGCTCAAGGCCTTCAATGTCAGTATTCATCATCAATTTGATGCTGCCTTGCTTACACTTATCTTCTATGGCACAAAGGTTGATTGGATTGAGCCTAAAAAATTTAGGTCTCCGATAAGACAAAAAAACTTCATTTTTCTCACATAAAAAACAAGCTGCCTCCGCAGCAGTATTTCCACCTCCTACCACTAAAATTTTTTTGTTTTCCAGAGGTTTGGCAGGTATACCAAAAAATACTTTGTCAGAAATTGCTTTAGGAATTTTATATCCTGGTTTAACTGGTCGCCCGAAAATACCAATAGCTACCACTACAATAGGGGCCTCAAAAATGGCCTCTTTACCAGCATGGATTTCAAAACAATCATTTTTTTTCTTTATTTTATTTACTTCATGCCTAAATCTAATATCCAAACTATATTTTTCTACCACTTCTTTCATAAAATCTAAAAATTGTTCTCTAGACATGGTATCAATAGAAAGTTTCCCTATGGGTTTCACTTTGACCTTCATGAAAAATGGGTCCACTCTTTTACCTTCATGGTAAAGCCGAACCATAGTATCACAGATATGGTCTGTTTTTTCTAAAATAACTATCTCATTTAAACCTGCTTCTTTGGCCTCAACAGCAGTGGCTATCCCAGCCGGGCCTGCCCCAACGATTGTCAATTTAACTTTTTCCATATCTTCCTCCATATTCTTTACTAATTAGTATATCGCAGTAAGGAGGAGGGTCAAGTCTAGCCCCTTTTTTAAAATCCGCAATTGATTTTTGAGGTTGAGTATTGAAAGAAAAAGTTTTTTCTTTCTCGCCAACCCTAAATATTTGTATGGTTGCGGTCAGTTTTTTGACCGCAACCCTTAAAAAATGATTTTTTATAATGTGCGTAAGGTAAGTTGCTATATTTGCCTGTCTGCCCCTGCCCGACGGCCGTGTCTGCCGACAGGCAGGCAGGCGGGTAGGTTTTCTTTTAAAGTTACTACTGTTTTTGGCCCCTATTCCATGTAATAATCCAAGCCCCAATGAGTAATTTGTTCTTCTTCCATCAAAAATCTTAAGGTATTTTTTAACTTCATCAACTGAATAAATAGGTCGTGTTCGGGATACAGCTCTTCTTTGCACATGGGGCTCTTAAAATAAAAAGAGAGCCATTCTTGCACCCCATAAAGGCCTGCGCGTTGAGCAAAATCTGAAAATAAAGCCAAATCTAAAACTACAGGTGCAGCCAGAATGCTATCACGGCACAAAAAATTGACTTTAATTTGCATTTCATATCCTAGCCAACCAAAGATGTCTATACAATCCCAGGCCTCTTTATTGTCTCCCCTAGGAGGATAATAGTTAATCCTGACTTTGTGGTAAACGTCCTTATAAAGTTCAGGATAAACATGGGGTTGGAGAATATATTCTAAAACAGAAAGTTTACTTACCCGTTTAGTCTTATAAGAAGCTTCATCGTCCAGAACTAAACCATCTCTATTACCTAAAATATTAGTAGAAAACCAACCTTTTAATCCTAATAACCTTGCTTTAATTCCGGGGGCAATAATGGTTTTTAACAGTGTCTGTCCTGTTTTAAAATCCTTTCCAGCAATAGGCACTTCCCGATTTTCTGCCATTTCTACCAACGCAGGAATATCTACGGTAAGATTTGGGGCCCCATTGACAAAGGAGATTCCGCTATCTATAGCTGCATAGGCATAAAGCATACTAGGTGAAATGTTAGGGTCGTTTTTTCTCAGAGCTTCTTCAAATTTTTCCATTGATTGATGCACCTCCTGAGGAGTAATGTAAGCCTCAGTGCTTCCACACCATACCATTACACAGCGTTCTAGTTTGTTTTTTCGCTTGAAGTCCTCAATATCTGCTTTAAGGGCAGCAATTAAGTCCAGATAATTAGTCTCTTTTTTAAAATATTTAGCCTGTAAGTTATGCACAAACTCTTGTTTAAATACTGCTGGGTAGGGTTTAATAGAAGACAGAAAATCTTTTAAATCCTCCACCAAATTTTTTTCTAGCACTTTAGCCTTTAAACATGCCTCATAAAGATTATCTTCATAAATATCCCAACCTCCAAACACCAAGTCTTCTAATTTAGCTAGATTAATAAACTCTTTTATTTTGGGTATTCTTTTCTCTGTCCTTTTCCCCAGCCGAATAGTGCCCATTTGAGTCAAAGAGCCTATAGGCAAGGCCATACCTCTTCTGACAGCCTCCACACCCGCAATAAAAGTGCTACTTACTGCCCCAGCTAATCCTGGTAATAACACACCTAAACGTCCTTTTGCTGGTAAGATATTATTTCCTTTACGTATTTTTTCAGCCTTCAACTCTATCCTCCTTTCATTATTATTATTTATAAGAAGCTAATGTTGCATTTAATGCTATTCCATCCCATTCAACTAAAATATAACCCTGAGCAATTGTGCCTGGATTTAAAATAAGGGTTTTACCAATTTTATCTATATTGCGTGCCTCATGAATATGACCTGTTAAACACAATTCCGGTTGTTCCTTCTCAATGAACTCCCGGATGACCCTACTTCCTACATGCTCACCCCTTCCTACTATATCCACTTTTGTCCCAAAGGGAGGGGTGTGAGAAACAAGAATTTTATGAGAAACATTTTTTACTTCTTCATAAGCAGTATATAAAAAGGCAGCTATTTCTTGCTCACTATATTCAGTGGGTGTATTAAAAGGTGTTGGTGTAGAGCCCCCTACGCCAAACACTGCTAATTCCTCCTCAAGTCTATATCCATGTCCATGGAGATTTATTCCTAAATTTTCAAAATAATCATTTATTTCTAAAAAGTCCATATTTCCTATCTGGGCTAAGATATGGGTGTTATAATATCTAATATAATTAATAATTTCTTCTGCCTCTTTTTTACCTCCACAGTTAGTTAGATCTCCAGTAATGATTACCCAGTCTGCAGAAGGGAGTTCTTTAATCTTGTCTATATAATTTATTTGATTATGAACATCCCCAAAAACTACCATGTTAAGCATATTGGCTTTTTCTCCAAAGTAACGATTTTTATTTCTTCTCTTTTTAACTCTAAATCAGAAAAAATAGCAATCCTTTTTTGGGGGAAATATGTTTTTAATTTTTGATAATTTTTCTTTCTTTGGCCCATAACTTGTGAAATTTTCGTTGGATGAACAAAAATATTTATTATTTTAGCTTTAGAGAAATATTGTTCTAAAATAATCCTAACCTTTTCTAAAATAATAGCCGATTTTACCAGTTCTCCAAAGGCAGGATGCCACGGACCGGCCAAGATGTGGCCAGGTTGCAACAAACTCTCACTAGTTTGAAGACCTATCCGGATTACAGGAATATTAGCCTTTTGAAAAATAAGCACCATTTCTTTACAAATCTTCACTGCCTCAGTTAAAGAGAGGGGAAGGTATTTTTTTTCTTCCCACCACTTGGCTAAAATAGTATCTTTTATTACTAAGGTAGGATAAATTCTAATAAAATCAGGCCTCCATTTGAGTATCCCATCAATGGTTTTTTTACGACTTTCTGCTGATTCTTCAGGCAATCCTGGCATAAGCTGCCAGCCCAATTGAAAGCCATGGATTTTTATTAAATCCGTTGCCTTATAAACAGCCTCTGCATCGTGTCCCCGTTGGCAAACATCTAATACTTTATTATCAAGGGACTGAACACCTAACTCAATAGTTTTTACTCCATAAGTTTTTAACTCAGTTAGCACTATTTTATTGATGGCATCTGGTCTAGTAGAAAGACGAATACTGTGAACCTGACCCGTTTGGACATATTGAAAGGCCAAAGTTAATAGTTTTTTCCGCCACTTAGGATTTAGAGCAGTAAAACTTCCTCCATAAAAGGCAATCTGAATATGTTTACGCTTGGGATGTCTTTTACGCAAAAGAAAAAATTCAATCTGATTTTTAATTTGTTTCAAATCTAAATGAGGCTTTACTCCGGTAATAGTGGGTTGATGGCAATACACACACCGGTGTAGACAACCTAGTTGAGGAATAAAAATAGGAATAATGTAAGGCTTGGATATAAGCATAATTTATACATCTCCTATTTTAATCGATTAAGCGCTTGTTTAGCCGCCTCTTGCTCTGCCCTTTTTCTGGACCTTCCTACTCCTTTTCCCCACAATTTACCATTAATAAATACACCTATAGTAAATTGCTTGGCATGGTCAGGCCCTATAATATTTAAAACACGGTAAGCAGGAAGAATATGACATTGTTTCTGAAGAAGTATTTGCAATCTAGTTTTAAAATCTGATGTATTTTCAGGAGACAACTTTTTTAACCAAGGTTCAAACCAGTTTCTAATAACCCCACAAACTGTAAGGAAATCACTATCAAGATAAATTGCTCCTATCAAAGCTTCTAAAGTATCTGCCAAAATAGTCCCCTTTTTGTTGCCTCCTGATTGTCTTTCTCCTTTTCCTAAACGCAAAAAATCACCTAGACAAAGAGACTTAGCTACTTTTGCCAAAGTGGTTTCCTCTACTAAGCAGGCCTTTAATTTGCTAAGCTCACCTTCTTTTAGATGAGGATACTCATAAAAAAGATAATTCCTGACAGCTAGCTCTAGCACAGCATCACCGAGAAACTCCAATCTTTGATTACTTTCAACTTGGTTTTCGGATGCATATGAAGAATGAGTCAAGGCCTGTTTTAAAATAACCTGATTTTTAAAATTATATCCTATTTTTTCTTCTAAATCTTTGAGTTCTTCTTTCACCAAAATCTAAAAATAAAATAGAAAAACAAGGAGGTCAAGGGATAAGTTACTTGGACATTCCCCAGAATTTTCAGAAGCTTTCCGAAAAGAAAGATAAGGTAAGCTCCTCAAATCCGTAATAACTTTAAAAAAACGGTCAAATATAGTAACTGACCTTACGCACAGTATGATATAAAAGGGGTTGCACAACTTTTTCATAGATGAATTGTAGAAGAAAAAGAAACAATGACGGTCAAACAAGTGCCGAATATTTATAGATGGATGAGTAATGGGGTCAGATACTGTAGTAAAAGTTGCCATACATCTTAAATACAACCTTGTTTTTTAGGAAGTTTTACCTCTTCGCCCGTCTATATCCTGCCTTTATTGCTTCCTCTTCCGTATCAAAGTAGATCCGGTTTTTTTCCTTAATCCGACCACAGCCAGCATCACCAGGAAGACGATATATCTTCGACCGTCTGTTACCAATAATCTCTTTACAAATATCTTTTCCAGCCCAAAGGCCTAGCCCCTTTACCCTTGCTTCTTGTTCATAAAGGCGGAACTCTTTATAGTAATGGAAGGGAGAAGGTGTAATTACACGAGCATATCCCTGCTTGATAAGCTCCGCATTGAAAAGGGTACCATCCAGAAGGAATACATAGGCAAGTAGACGGCCATAGTCATCATACTGAGTAGAAGGCTCAAATTCAAGATGTACCTTTTTCCCTTCTAATTGTTTCTTGGTAAACTCTGAAGCCTCGGGACCAAAAAATCCGGTGGGTCTTTCTGGGTGAACAGTTTCAGGAGTATCGACGCCAATAAGGCGCACTTTTTCACATCTCCAACCCCGTCCCACTTTGATCGTATCACCATCGATTACGTGCGTTACAAGGACCCATTGTCCTTTTGGATTACCGCCAGTAAAAGTCCAAATCATATATGAAACGGGAATCACAAGGACTACAATGATGGCAATTAATCTTTCTTTTAAGCCAGAATATCTTTTATTTCTGGTCAGTTGTACTAATTGTAATGACTGAACCCTATCCAGTCGAAATGAACGGACATCACGGGTAAAATGGCAATATGCCTTGAAGTAGGTATATTTCCCTTTGCTGAATATCTCACGAGGGTAAACGGCGTTGTGTCGGGTCACCTGACCATCTGGTCGTAAGTACCTGAATGATATACCTTCCTTTTTCTTGATGGCATCTGTGATCTTTCGCAGATGTTGATTTTTTGTTTCGTTGTTCATCCCATTTGCTGTGGCCTAACGACAAAGCTTACCTGCCGCA
>Ga0190337_1000219_pt1 | contig 11070 bp, 15 predicted proteins | sample 4872041011_MG_FD_161677 | JGI IMG/M metagenome (GOLD analysis project Ga0190337, IMG submission 161677) | Hydrothermal vent sediment bacterial communities from Southern Trench, Guaymas Basin, Mexico - 4872-04-10-11_MG | ecosystem: Environmental > Aquatic > Marine > Hydrothermal vents > Sediment ...
TTGCAAACTCTATGCATTTTCGCCTCAGCTTTTCTAGCTCGCCCGTTTTCCAACTTTCATACGCTTGCTCCAGTCTTTCAAGACATGATTTTATAGACGGCATGTGGTGATACTGTAGCGTATCAACCCAAGTTGGATAGAAAATCGTATCTTCAACAACATCTATCAACCAACCTGTTGTTGGCTCTACCAATTCTACCATCGCTGAACTCTTAACTGCAATAACTGGTACTCCACATGCCATTGCTTCAAGTAATATGAGTCCAAATCCTTCCGAGATACTTGTGTGTATCATGACATCACATGCAGAGTAAATCAAAGCAAGCTGTAGGTCGTCCATAGGGTTTATCATTGGGTCTAGAGCAGGAAGTTTAACCCTATCACCAAGATCAAGCTCATTAATTAAACCGGGAATGTCAAGCCCTCTTGGAAATCCAATACTCCAATTCGTATGCAGGTAAAGGTATATCTTTTCGTTTGGGTGCTTCTCAATGAACTTTTTAAAGCAATAAAGCAGAAAGCCCAAGTTCTTTCGAGGTACGTTGTCGCTAACATTGATTAGCAAAAAAGCGTCTTCGGGTACTTCAAGCTTCTCCCTAACCTCCCTTCTAAATTCTGTATATGGTCTGTACACCTCGGTATTAACACCATGTGGTATGTATCTTAACTTCGAGGGTGGGTAGTACTTTAGAAGTTCATTAAACGCATACTTCGAGTATGCGACAATACGGATTGCATTCCTGACCATGTTAGCCCACTTTCTAGTCAATGGAGCATCTATAGGACCTTGTGCAATCCAAGGAACATCGACGTTGTTTAGGTATTGCGTTAGTTGGTAGTCCCAAAGCGAGATTACAAGGTCGAACTTAAACATCCTGTGATAATGATGGAAAACGGTTGAGCCTGCAGGGTCTTGCCAAGTTTGTAAGCACTTCACGGTTTTACCGTTTGGAGTTTGAATTTCAACATGCATACCGTACATCGTCTGCCAACCAAAACCACCTATGGCATACACTACATAGCCGAGGTCTGCAAGTCTAACACATATCTCCCTAGCAACCTTACCGTAGCCACTATTTGCCAAGAGATGGGCAGAAATTAAAGCTATCTTCACGTGCACTCCCTAATTTTTTGCATCAATTCCTCTAATGTAATGTATGGTTTCTTCATGTAGAACCACTTCAAGAATTCGTCCCTATTCTTGATATTGTTTAGAATGAACTTACCAATGTCCAACGCTGGTTTTATTGACTCGAAGAATATTGGATTCCTAGCGAGTATCCTAATGTAGTCCTCAGGTTTTAAGCGAATTTGAATTGGACCTACAGTAGGTAGTTGGATCGGAATTCCAAATTTCTCACGGTATTCTGGAGACATCATGAACAGCTTTGGTAGGTCTTCTTTCCTCACCTTACCCTCAAGGATTTGTCGCTTCCAAAATTCAAGACCTGGACGGTCTGGATGACGCCCCAATACCTGGAAGTAAACCCTTCTAACATACATTTCAACTTCATCCTCAAGAGTCATTTTGGGTGGGTTTTCTATACCACGCTTGATTTCAGGGTCGTTAAGTAAGTACCTATGATGGAAAATAATCCATTTAGCAGTCTGTCTAGTCTCAATACCATAATCTGTAGCCTTCCAAACAAGAGCCCTCTTAACCCAGTCAATCAATTCCTTAGGAAGAGGCTTACCAGACTTTATGTATCTCTCAAATTCAGTCCAAGAATCAATACCCAACTTCTCCCTTACGATTTTCCTAAATTCAACCCACATCTCATTTAAATCACCGCAATTATCATCGCCTCCCGAGATTACGAAATTCCTTGCTCCATTTCTCCATATGTCGTATGTAGACTTTTCGTGTATGTAGTAATACTTTCTAGGTAAGTACGTGCCACGTTGTGGATGTACTGGACAGCCCCAGGTTTCGTGAACGTTCTTTGTCGTGCCAACACCTTCATACCTAAACTTTTCACAACATATCTTGTTTATCAAGAACTTGAAGTAGTTCGACTCTCTAATTTCCTGGACGGCTTCTTTTAGTTTATCGAGTTCATCTAACCACTCTATGTCTGTAAATTTTTCTTTGCAGTTCAAACCAAGTTGTGTATAGCCTTGCTCTTCAGCCCACTCGATTATTTTCCTAAGGTCTCTAAACAATTCCTCACATATCCATTCGTCTGGATCGCTCGTTATGAAGTATTTCACGCCCAACCTCTTACATTCTTCGACGTAGTGGTTTCTAAATTCGGGTATGTTGTCTCTAAACTCTACCTGTTTTACAATGAGTTTTGGTTTTCCTCTGTACATTCTTTTTAAATTCTCTATCTGGTCTGGGTGTACTGTCTGGTCTACAACAATGATTATGTAATCGAGAGTGTCGAACTTTGACAGTCTTTCAACGTGCTGTATTGTTTTACTCCAGTCTCTATAAAATGTAATCTGCACGAATGCTGTCTTTAGCATGTGTGATATTGTGTAGTACCTGTTTTAAAAGGTTTACTACAACGTTGTTGTGTGGATGTGGGAAAAGAAAAAACTTGGGGTTTAAATTATGGTTGTCCCAAGACTACAACGTAGGTGTATAGTGTAGTGCCACTCCCAGCAGCTAGTGTTATACCTACTGCATCGCCTGTAGCGTTTACTCCATACGATGGAGCGTAGACGTCTGGCACTACAGGTGCTGCTCTATACACTCTACAGTCTAGGACGTGTAGAAGCTTTGAAAGTCCGAACGAGGATGCTGAAATAGATACTGTTACCATGCCACCGCCTATGGGTATCGTAATTGCTGGAGAGTAAGCTCCCTTTATCGCAACTGGGAGGTCCTCAATTGCTACTCCGTCCCACCACTTGAAGCGTTTTTCAGTACTGTTAAACCAAAATGCACCTGGTCCTACTCTATTAAGTTCGTCTGTACTTGGGTCTGAATCTCGAACTCCCAACCACTTGGGCTTGGTTGGAATTGCCATACTCACCACCCAATAGCAATAGCCTCTATTGTCAGGGTTGTGCCAGCGGGTATACCAACCATTGTAAGACCCACTACATTACCAGTAACCTTCTCATTAACTGGAGTCCCTGGGTCGGTGATAGGGTCTGTAAAGAAGTTGTAACGCAAAACCTGTTCAACCCTTCTAAGCTCGTTAAACGTTATCGTGATTGCAATGTCGCCACCGCCCAATGGTACTGTAATGGTTTTTGATGCCTTGGCAATTACCTTACCGTTTGGGAGAACTGTTATGACTGTCATCTAAACCACAAGAATAAAAAGGAAAAAGGGGGATTTAATAATTTTAATAGCCTATAGCAATGACCGAACCAGAAATTGTAGTTCCAGCACCTACGTGTACTGTAGTGCCGACTGTATTACCGTCTACTTTAGTACCAGTTGGAGTGGCGTTTGTGTGTGGGTCTGTATTTAAATTCCATTGAAGTACTTCCTCAACCTTCCTAACATCTGTTACGGCTACAACAATTGGAATGTCTCCAGCAGATAATCTACTTACAGGTGATATACTAGCCTTTGCAATTATCCTCCCGTCAGGTAACTTCGCAATTACTGTCATGTTTAAACCACCTTAGACGCTTTAAGTTGTTAGTACTACCTTGGCTGTAGTTTTTACAATGTCGACTGGGTCGTGAATCTTAAGGACGTCCTCTGGTAGGTAGCTTACACCGACTAGGTATGGAATGTCATCTACGCTAGAACCGAATTTTGCACTTATGAATACTTGACAGAGTACTGTCATGTCTTTCCTCAATAGTAACGACTTTTCAAGTTCTTTAATCGCAATTCCAGAGGCTCTCCATAACCAACCAGTTGTGATTACTGGCTTTTCATTTCCATTGATCTTGAACTTAAAGCTCTCGATCTTTGGTGATGGGTGTAGTGAAGCAATACCGATAATGACGTGAACTGCATTTTCACCAATCTTAATTGGGTTTCCTGCCGTCCCGCCTAATAGTGTAGTGCCAGAGTGAATCCAGTTTTGTGGTGAGCCTGTACTGAATGGTGCTGCATCATCCCAATCATCACCAATTCCAAAGTATGCAGCTCTAGTTATTGAAATTCCGAAGTTTCCTGCTTTTGGACTTTCACCATCGAATGTCTTTGAGAATTGCTTTTTAGCAACCATGCAACCAGTAATGATTTCTACCTTTCTTCTCAAGAACAAATCAACAATTTCTCTCTGTGGGTAGTAGAGCTTCAAGATTCTTCGTAAGGCTTGGTCTAACTTTTCAATTTCTTCAGTTGTTAATTCCTCATAGAGTACATCCATTTTTTGAGCTTGGAGCTTCGCTAGTTCAATATCGGATGGAGATATAATTTCTGGCATGTACACACACCCGTGATATCCATGTCAAACAAGTAAAATTTAAATGTTTGCGACACAAGTATACACACTATGCTACAAACACTAAGGGAATTACTGGAGAAAGCAGGGTATAAGGTAAGGGTAGCACCTGACCTTAGCCTCATTGTTGTTGATAAGGACGGTAGAGAGTATATGATACTTGTAGCTGAAACTGTTAGACAACCAAGGATAACGCGTTTTAGAACAGGGGATAAGACGGAGATGCTCAGGATTAGATGTTCAAAATTTACAATGGAGCTTTTCTACAAGTTTGCGGATAGCATGAAAGCGGGGACTTTGGAAGAAGCTTTACTTTGGTTGTTGCGTGAAAAGGTCGTGCCAATGTTCTTAAGCTAAATAAAAAATGTGGAAAAAGGATTTTAGGATTTTATCTTGTTAAAGGTTTAAGTCATTAGGGAGACAACAAGTTCTTTCTTACCCTCACCAGCACCTGCACTTGATGTTGAGCCGTAGCTTGGTGCTGATGCCATCATCTTCTCAGCACTTACACTAGACGCGGCAGCCTTACTTACAATTGCAGCTGCTGTAGCTTGACTTAGCCCTGAAATTCCACCTGGGAATGCAATTTCAACTACATCGAGAACGATTGCACCAAAGCTTGACCAGCCCATTACTCTAAAGACTAGGCTTAAGACCCTTCTACCGCCGAAGTACACTGAAAGTCCTAGGAATAGTATTGACAGTAGTACCTTGATTGACATTTTGAGTAATTGAGCCCAGGGCTTGCCAACTCTTGTCGCCCTAGCTACGAACTCGCTTAGGTATACGCTTGAGAATATACCGAGTCCAGCACCTAGAAATGCGTATGGTTCATCGCGTGTAAACATTGTTCTAGGTGCTACGTATGCCATACCTATCCCGAGTAAAAAATTGATGGGGGAGTTTTAAAAGGTTTTAGATTCGTCCCTTTGCTTTCAAGTACATGTAAGAGCCTACTAGAGCACCTAGTGTAACCATTGTTACAACGAACATTAACGCTATGTCTTCACTCCTCAATTTCAGTATCATTATGAAAAACGCAATTGCAAGTATTAAGAGACCCAACGCTAGTAATAAACCAGCGATTACACTTGACGCGAAAGTTACGGGTGTTGCCGCTAGTGCCTCTGCCTGTATCCTAACTTCATCACCCCCAACAGGAACTTCAATGTAGTGTATCTTTAGCGAAGGTATCTTTTTAGGTAGTTCATTCTTTAGTACTTCAAGTACTTGCCTAGCCTTTACCTCATCCAACCTATCCCTAAGTTTAACTTTTATTTCGTAGTATGCTCCCTCAATCAATTCCTCACTTGGGTCTGGGGGTAGTGGTACTAGCTTCCAGACTTCCAAAGGCTTTCCAACTGTTATGTACGTTGTTACTTGGCTCATTCTCTCACGCATACACTATTTCCTCTGGGCTGTATAATTTCTTTCTCTCAGCTAGTGCCTTCAACGCACCAGCAGTAGCACCGCCCAACACACCAAGTGTTATCGATACGATTTCTGGTTTGAATATTTGCTTTCCAGTTTTTGTAAATGAGATGTTGAGTAGTCTCTCGACATGCACAGCCTTGCACGCTATACCCTCGGCTGTAAATGGTGTACCTGCGAATGCCACTCCAACAACATGACCGTCCTCGGTAGTTACTATACTACCAGAGTCGCCAGGGAATATGATTGGTCCTGCAATCCAGATTTGGTCTCTAAACGTCGCTACTCCCCAACCCAATACCTGCACCGTAACACCAACGGCAGTTATTATGTTTGCCATGAGACCACACGTACGACCAGATTTCCTAACAACCATACCTGGCATGGGCTCTACAACATGTTGTGGAGGTCCAATATCGAGAACATCATCCCTAAGAATATCCTTTGTCTTTGGTTTGAAAACCGCACCATCAATTAGGTTTGGCTTGTCCAACCTAACCTCCTCCCAACGCTCTAGATAACCAACCGTATCCCTATCAACCGTACCACCATCGTAGCTGTTTCCGCAAATCGTTATTTTTCCATTTCTTTCAACAACAAGAGTGTGGTTTGGTACTGTCAAACAATACACATATCCATCATAATGTACTACTCTTGGTTTTTTAGTTATCCTTGGAGTTATATTCCTATTCGATATCCCAACAATATAAATACCTGTTCTTCCTTTTCTAATACTGACCGCATATCCGCTTTTTAATGCTATTTCGGCTACATCTTCTGCAAGTCTCCTAGATGCTGTTGTGTATTTTCTAAACTTGTTTTTTTCAAAAGTCCCATCACCTAGAAACATCCAGTAAAGCAGTATTCTTAACTTCTCTGCAGGTAATTCCTTAAATTGAGGAGGTATCCTCTTGTAACGTGCTTTTCTCCTCTTCTCAATACTATCATATGGAACTGTGAAACAGTTCTCTTTTAGCCACATGTATATTTGCTTTGAGAAGAATTCTAATTGCCCATGTTTAGAGATGTTCACTTTAAATCCCCACTTCCTTACGATTGAGGCTATTCGTTCAAGCAATTCCTTGTTGGTATTCTTAATGATAACTCTATATCCTCCTTTTTTATCTAGGTATATCGATCCCTCAGCTAACCAGAATCCTAAGAATTGTAACCATTCATCAGTTGGTATTGATATTCCGTTAATATTGACATACTCACCTACATCAGAACAGTTCCACTTCCCTGTCTTAGGTAATTCAAGTGTTGTATGTTTTATTCCCTTCTTTAGTTCCTCCCCCCTTCTGATTTTGTTTATTACCTTCTGTGCCCAACCCATACTCTTATTAAATGCTTTCGCTAATCTCTTACGACCATACCCTCTCTCTAATACTAACTTCTTAGCCTCTATCTTCTCATTGAACTGCCCATTAAGAATTTCTTCGGCAGTTACAAAGAACCATTTATCATCACCTTGTCTCTTAACTACCATATTATGATTTGGTGTTACCAGTAGATCGTACATCTGTCCTTTAAACTCAATCATCGGTCCAACATATCTATACACATGTATTTTAGTGGGTTTTTGCCATTCCAATTCTCCAGTCTTTAAGTTCAAAGTCAATACCTCGTCCTCATAGGTTACTTCATAAAAATGAAGAAATCCTCGTTTAGTTAACACCCTAGTGTCCTCTGAATAACATCCTGGTTGTAGGATTGGGTCTCCCTTCTTACCGACTTGTAAAGACCCCCAGCGTAGGGCTATTACGTGGTTGTTACTTAGCCCTAGTGGTTCGCCTGTTTCTCTATCGTATACCTTGCACGTGAATGTTCCAGCCGTAATCTTTGGATGTCCTATACTCACTCCTCCGGGAATGGGTCTCCATCTTGCTGTTCTACTTGCTTCTGTTGCTACTGGTAGTACTTTCTTTGTTTCTAAAAGTGCTGTTACAACTGGCATTTCAGTTTGCTTTACAATAACTTCTATACCCTCTATCCTCGCTGGGATTTGCATGAGAACCTCGGGCGTTACCTCTCTAACAAAGACAACGATAACTGGCTTGTTATCGACGTAGCTTACACCAACACCTACGACGCCTGGTATCTTCAACAATTCCTCTTCATACCTTTCCTTCGTGATTAATGCTTTCTTGATTGCCATGTTACTTCACCAGTACGACCTTTGGCATTAAGTAAATTTTAAACTTTTGTGCCAGTCTAACGTCAATTGCCTGAGATTGGTCGTAGTAGTTCGGGTGTTTAACAACGACCCAATAGAGGTTAGGCTCTAGTTCGACAGTAACCTTACCATCCTCATTCGTCTTAAGAACATACTTATCAATAATAACCTCAGCATTGGCAACAGGCTTTCTAGTGATGAAATCTAAAACCTCAATCTCAACAACAACCATACTCCCCAGTAAAAAATGTTCGTGCGGGAGTTAAAAAGGGTTAATTCAGCAAGTCCCCTACACATCACAAATCAGCACTATGTCGCATCATCACCAAACTACAGATTTTCCTAATAAGTAAAGGTTATAAAGCTTTTACTTATTTGCTTATTACAGTGTTTACTTATGGTAGAGATATACTTTATCGAGGGTACTATTCAGAGGCATGGTATAAAGCACGTACATATTTACGTTAAAGGTGAAGAAAGTGAAAAGCTTCTTCAACATGTTGGAAAAAAGGTTAAGGGTTTCATCGTAGTGATAGAGCATGTAAGTAAAAAATAAGGAATTTTTACTTAACTGCTAATAAGAGTGTTTACTTACGTTTCACATGTGTTAGGTATATCTTATATGCTTCCTGTATCATTGGGACGTAAATTTCTTTTACCGCCCATTCCTTGCAGGTGTACAGGAATGCTGCAATTATTGCATCTAGCTTTTCGCTGAATTCCTTGCTTAGTTTGTCGAACATTCTTTTCTTTTCGATTAGTGATTTCTTTGTCATTAATTGCCTACCTGCTTCAAAGATTGACCATAGGATGGTCTTGCAGAATTCACGTCTTTTTTCCTCTGGCATCAGGAATATCCATATTGCGTATGGGTTTGTGATTTTGTTCACATTTATGTACTCTACAAGTTCTGGAGTTAGGTTTTCAGCGTACTCTGGGTGTTTCTGTAGTTTCTCCCTTAGGAACTCTCTAACGTTGTCTATCTCAATGCGTTCAAGAAGTTTCAGTCTTTCCTGTAACTGCTCCATACCTCATACCCTCAACAAACGCAGAGTATATTCGAAGTAAATTATAGTACTCATATAAGAATTCTTTCCAAAGTGCCTTGAACGATTCCTTCGCGGTTATCATTGCTGCTTCAATCAAGAACGGTAGTTTAACCTGTAGCTCATTTATGAGCTGGGGGATTAGGTGTGGGTTTCGTTGGGCTTTTACGCATGCGTCGATGAAGCTATTGACTGTTCTTCTAGCCCATTCTTCGTCTTTTTGCTTTTCCATTACTTCTTCTTCGTGTTCTAGGATTTCATGTGCCATGCTCCCACTACTCTGGTATTTTAATTAATTCTTCACCTGGTTCTTGTTTCTTCAATTTCGAGGTTGTTTGTTCTGTAACAGTCTCGGGTGATATGATACCCCACCTCGCAAGTCGCTTTTCCACTTTTTCAAGTGTCAGGTCTACAAGACCTGGTATTCCGTATTGTGGGTGTAACCACACTGGCATCTTACCCTCGAAGTACGGTGGTTCTGTAGCTCGAACCGCCTCAGCTCGCTTGTACCCGAAGATGTCAGCCCAAAAGTCTATTTCGTTCTTGAGCTTCTGCAATTCCTCGCGTAGATGCCTGTAATTCTCGAATGGATTGGATTGCTGGGTTTGCGACAGACCAGGTAGTGTCTGTCCTGTCAGCTCCTGTATTTGCTTTGCAAGTTGCTGTATAGTCTGTAAACGCTGGACCTCTGCCTGTAAGATTGTTTGCAGGTCCTCAAGTGTTAATTTAATTCTCTTTGTGGGAGCACCGTGTCGGTGTCTCCACAATACACGCGTAAACTGACCACTCCTTGGGTTTCTACCGACTAGCCTGTACTTGCCGTCTCTCAATGACTCCCAAGGTACTTCGTCTTTCGACGGGGGTGTTGGGAATGTGAGGACTGGCTTCCAGCCTCTAGAAGCCTCATCGAACAGTTGCAACTCATAAACCTCCTCAATCTCTACTGTCTCTGTACTTTGCTCAACTATTGTTTGCTGTTGTTGAGGTTGTTCCTGAGATTGTGCCTTTTCTACCGTGCTTTCAGTTTTAGGTTTCTTACCCCTTCTCTTGAAGATACGTGCGAGAAAAGACATGTTACCACGTGTTTACTACAACATAGGGGGGAATATTTAAAGTCATCGCTAAAGTATTGCGAAAACCCGCGACAACATGCGAGACACCTCGAGACGTTTCGTAAAACCTCGAGACCTCAGCGATGGTGTGCTTGATGTTGGTCTACCATGCAAAAGTTTATAAATTCATTTTTACTACTACGTTGTAGGTGTGAAAGTATGACAAAGCATGAATTCGACCATAAGATAGCAGCTATTGTTGAGAAAATTATGCAAAAATACAAAATTCCAGGTAACTACTACTTTACCTTGTATTGGTTTTTGAAAGAACTCAAAGATTATGCTAGAGCTAACGCGGTAGACTTTCAGCAGCTAGTTGATGATTTTCTGGATAATCTAGATCCTGAAAATATCGACTACAGTATAGAACGATTTAGGAGAAAGTTATATGGTTACCTGGATTACTACATTGATGATGAAGAAATTGTCGAACAACAAATACAGGATCTATTAAATGCATATTATTATGGTGATCTTAAATTACATGAAGTTCTCAAATATTTGCGAGATCTAGCAGCTGATATATGGAGATCCGGTGATAAGCGACTATTCAAGTTCATTAGGAAGATAGAACAACTTCACGATTATTTAAAGGATCAAGCAGCATCGGAATGGTTGTGGAGGTCCCAATTCAGTATTGAATTTCACAATAACAAGGATAAGAGACCGAATAGGTTTGGTTGTTTTCCTCTATAACATTCTTTTTTATTAATACCTATTATTTATTATTATTTTTATTATATTTTTATTATTTTTATTTTTTGGGAGTCTCATTGGAATTTATGTTCATTCTATGGTGGAATTTATGGTAGAATTTCCATCTTGTTTTCCAATGTCTATGATTTTAGAGACCCATTGGAATTTATGGTGGAATCTATGGTGGAATTTCTACCTTGGTTTCCACCTTTACCCTTTCATAATTTCCAATGGAAAGGTTTATAAAT
>Ga0190337_1000220_pt1 | contig 11043 bp, 9 predicted proteins | sample 4872041011_MG_FD_161677 | JGI IMG/M metagenome (GOLD analysis project Ga0190337, IMG submission 161677) | Hydrothermal vent sediment bacterial communities from Southern Trench, Guaymas Basin, Mexico - 4872-04-10-11_MG | ecosystem: Environmental > Aquatic > Marine > Hydrothermal vents > Sediment ...
TTATTTTAACCTTACCCTTAGGAATAAGTGTAGGTATTTTCTTTTCTCCTTTAACAACTCTTGCTATGAGAAATTTGGGGAAATTTACAGGTCTTGGAGTTGCTCTTATGCATTATATAAGATTTTTAGGAGGATCTTTTGGAACAGCTATTGCAACTAATCATTTAGAAAGAAACACTAAAGAATTCTTTTTAAGAATAAATGAACTCCAAAATTGGACTTATGTAAAACATTTTATATATTCTAAAGTTTTTCTTATAAATAAATTCTTTCCTTTAGAACTTTCTATTAAAAAGTCTAAAGCTCTTTTATATCATGTTCAATATATCCAGGCTTTAAGCTGGAGTTTTCAGGAAACTTTTAGAACTATTGGATTTTGGGCACTTGTAGGAGGAATTTTCTTAACAGGTCTTATCATAACTACTTTAAAACATCATTTTAAAAGTCTTATTTATGTTAAAAAGCTTATTCACAAGGCTGAGATTGATCAATAGTGCATGTAGATCGTGAGGTTGCATTATTTTTTATTAAAAAGTTTTGCTTACCAATATTCTTAAAAATATCTTGAAATTTTTCTTCCTTTTGCTTTTTAACTTCAGTTTTTTGGTATTTCTTTTTAAACCAATTTTTAATATCCTCTGCACCCTCAATTATTATAGTTTTTCCATTTTCCTTGTAAATCAAAATAGGAACATTATTATAATTCAGCAACCTTACTAAAGATATAACTTCATCTGCTTTATAAAGATTTAGAGGTATATTATGCTTTTTAGCAAATTCTTCTACTTCTTTACAAAAATGACAATTTTTTTCATATATAAGAATAGGATAATTAAGTTTTAAAGGTTTGAAAGGAATTTTTACTAAAGAAGCTGCGAAAAAAAGAGAAAAACTTCCTAAAATAGCTATTTTATAAATTGTAATATCTTTAGAGACATGAGTCCCAGAAAATAGAATCTTTTCTTTAAGAGGAAGCTTATAATCTAAAAGAAAACACAAAAAAAGAAGAGCTGCTACAATTAAACAATAAAGGCAGTATTCATTTAAAATCCATTTTTGAAAACCTATAAAATATCCTTCTATTATAATTGCTAAAGCAAGTATATAGGTTCTCAAATTTAAAAACCAAAAAATTTTAAAATCTAAAAGATCAAAAAGTGAAGAAATTGTTAAATAAAAAAAGAGTAAAATTCCTATATAATTCAAAATATCATAAGTGCCAAAGGAATGAACTAAAAAACAACCTTTAGTTTGACATAAAGTCTTTTGATGAAAGCTTAAATAAATTTCTAATGCAATTAAAAAAAAACCTGTCAAACTCAAAAAAAAGACAAGAAATTTTATCTTTCCTGTTGGTTGAGGTTTAGATGGCATTATCCTTCAAAAAATTTTCCTTTTAAAATCTTATAAGCAGAATCAAAAATTTTTATAGCACAATATGGGCCACACATAGTACAGGCTTTACTTTTTGAAATCCCTCCTTCTATTCTATACTTTCTTGCTTTATCTGGATCAATAGAGAGCTCTATTTGAGCTTCCCAGTCAAGTTTTGCTCTTGCTTTTGCCATTTCTAAATCCCATTCCCAAGCTCCTTTAACACCCTTTACAAGATCTGCTACATGAGCAGCTATCTTAGAAGCTATAAGCCCTTCTTTAACATCCTCAATTGTGGGAAGTCTCAAATGTTCTGCAGGTGTGAGATAACATAAAAAATCAGCTCCTGCTGCTCCTGCAATAGCTCCTCCTATTGCACCAGCTATATGATCATAACCTGGTGCAATATCAGTAGGAAGTGGTCCTAATACATAAAAAGGTGCAGAATGACAAAGTTTTTTCTGCAATTTCACATTAGCAGTAATTTGATCCAAAGGAACATGTCCAGGACCTTCAATCATTACCTGAACTCCTTTTTCCCAAGCTTTTAATGTTAATTCTCCAAGTGTAATTAATTCATGAATTTGTCCACCATCTGTAGCATCAGCAATGCAACCTGGTCTTATACCATCACCTAAGGATAAAGTAATATCATAAGTATAAGCAATATCAAGCAATTCATCAAAATATTCATAAAGTGGATTTTCTTTATTATTATAAATCATCCATTCTGCAATAAAAGATCCTCCACGAGATACAATTCCAAGTATTCTTTCTTTATTTTTAAGCCTTTCAAGAGCCTCTTTAGTAACACCACAATGAACTGTCATGAAATCTATTCCATCTTCAGCCTGTTTTTCTATTACTTTAAAAATTTCAGAAACAGTCATTTCAACAATAGATTTATGATGTTTTTCAACTGCTTCAATTGCAGCTTGATAAATAGGAACTGTTCCAAGTGGAACAGAACATTTTTCTCTTATAATTTTTCTTATTTCATCAAGATCTCCACCAGTTGAAAGATCCATTACAGTATCTGTTCCATATTTTAAAGCTATCTCAAGCTTTTTTAATTCTTCTTCAATAGAAAGTCTATCTTTAGAAGTCCCAATATTTACATTCACTTTTGTTTTCAAACCTTTTCCAATAGCACAAAGTTTTGAAAGCTTACTTTTTTTATTTTTACAAATTACTATATATCCCTTAGCAATACCATCTCTTATATAATCAGCTTCTAATCCTTCAGCTTCTGCACAAATTTTCATCTCTTCTGTAATCTTTCCTTCTTCTGCAAGTGTTTTTAAAGTAGACATAATTAAAAATAACCTCCTTTTACAAAATTTTTTACAAAAAAATTATTTTTAAATTTAAAATTATACACCAAAATTAAAAAAAATCTCAGAAGAAAAGAAAAAATTCACTACTAAAAGAATTTATTGATAAACTTCTAAACAGATTTGATCTTTTTTGTGAAGTTCTTCAAAATAAACAGAAACATATTCATTAAAATTAATATTTTTAACTTTTAAACCTACATAATTAGGTTCAATAGGAAATTCTCTTCCTCCTCTATCTACTAATACTGCAAGTTCTATTTTTTTAGGACGTCCCATATCTATAAGTGCATCCATAGCAGCTCTTACTGTTCTTCCAGTATATATAACATCATCTATTAGAATAATATTAAGATTCTCTATAGAAAAGGGAATTTCAGTTTTTTTAACCTTAGGATAATTGGTAATCCTTGTCCAATCATCTCTATATAAAGTTATATCCAAATATCCTATAGGAATTTCAATTCCTGTTTTTTGAAAAAGTAACTTCTTTAATCTATTTGCAAAAGGAGCACCTCCTGTTTGAATTCCTATTAAAGCTACTTTATCTAAAAGAGGATACTTTCTTAGAATCTGATCTGCAACTTTTTCAATAAGTTTCTTAATTCTTTTAGGACCTGCTATTACTTTTTTAACTTTTTGAGTTAAAATTTGATTATTCATAAATTGGATATTAACCACTATTTCCAAATTTTGCAAGGGTAAAACTATGATAAAAGAAGTAAATTATAGAGTAATATATGGAGATACTGATTGTGGAAAAGTTATGTATTATGGGAATTATTTTCGCCTTTTTGAAATAGGAAGAACTGAATTAATTCGTTCTGTTGGTTTAAGTTATAAAGAAATTGAAGAAAAGGATGGAATTATTTTACCTGTAGTAGAAGCTTTTATTAAATATAAAGCTCCTGCTAAATATGATGATCTTTTAACTATAAAAACTTTTTTAAAAGAATTAAAACCTTATAAAGTAGTATTTGAATATAAAATCTTTAAAAATGATACCCTTTTAACTGAGGGTTATACTGTTCATGTGCCTATTAATAAAGAAGGAAAGATTATAAAATTTCCTAAGAATATTTATAACATATTAAATTTACTTTTAAAATAATAATTTTTATGAAAATAGGAATTGTTGGACTTCCTAATGTAGGAAAATCAACTATTTTTAATGCTTTAATTCAGGCTAATAAAGCTCAGGTTGCTAATTATCCTTTTTGCACTATAGAACCTAATATAGGAATAGTAAATGTTCCAGATGAAAGAGTATATAAAATTGCAAAATTTGAAAAGAGTAAGAAAGTTACACCTGCAACTATAGAATTTATTGATATAGCTGGATTAGTAAAAGGTGCAAGTAAAGGAGAAGGTCTGGGAAATCAATTTCTTTCTTATATAAGACAAGTTTCTGCTATTGCTCATGTAATAAGGTGTTTTGAAGATTCTAATATTTCTCATGTAGAAGGTTCAATTGATCCTGTAAGAGATGCAGAAATAGTAGAATTTGAACTTATAATGGCTGATCTTCAAACTATAGAAAAAAGATTAGAAAAGATTCAAAAACTTGTCAAATCTGGTGATAAATCTGCTAAAGCTGAATTTGAAACTTTAATAAAAGCTAAAAAGATATTAGAAAATTTTGAGACTTTAAGAAAAAACTTAAAAGCTTTTAATAAAGAAGAGATAAAATTTCTTGAGAAGACCTTATTTTTACTCACTATCAAACCCATGATGTATATTGCTAATATTTCTGAAAAAGAACTTCCAGAGGGTGAAAAAAATCCTTTAATAAATCAACTTAAAGATTTTGCTTCAAAAAATGAAATACCAGTAGTGGTTCTCTGTGGAAAAATTGAACAGGAGTTAATAGAACTTCCTGAAGAAGAAAGAAATGAATTTTTAGAAGCGCTTAATTTAAAAGAATTAGGTCTTCATAAAATGATAAAAAGTGGTTATAAACTTTTAAATTTGATTACTTTTTTTACTACCAATCCTAAAGAAACTAAAGCCTGGACTATTAAAAATGGAACGAGAGCTATAAAAGCTGCAGGAAAAATACACTCTGATATAGAAAAAGGATTTATTGCAGCTGAAGTTATCAATTATAAGGATTATATTCAAATAGGTTCTCTTCACAAAGCAAAAGAATTAGGTTTAGTAAAGATAGAAGGAAAAGATTATAAAGTTAAAGATGGAGATATCATTTATTTCAGATTTAATATATAAATAGCTTTAATGATTTTTTAAATTTATAAAAATTGTGGTAAAATTATTATTAAAGAAAAAAATATTATTTTTGTTATTAGAATATAAATTAAAGGAGTAAACGTACGGAATTTAAAAAATTTTTTGTTTATCCAAGAATTCCTGAAAGATTACAAAAGCTTTTAAGTCTTTCTAACAATCTTTGGTTTACTTGGAATTATGATGCACTCTCACTTTTTTACAAAATTGATGCAGAAACCTTTAGAAGATTTAAATACAATGCTAAAAAATTTTTCTATCATCTTTCTAAGCCTAAACTTCAAAAACTTGCTCAAGATGAAAGATTTTTAATGGATTTAGAGGATATATGGAAAACTTTTAAAGAATATAAAGAATATAAACATTCTTTAATTGAAAATATGGGAATTACAGAAGATGATATAATAGTTTATTTTAGCACTGAATTTGGATTTCATCCTGTTCTTCCTATTTATGCTGGTGAATTGGGTATTTTAGCAAGTGATATGATGATAGGAGCTTCAGACCTTGGATTACCTTTTATTGGAGTTGGTTTACTTTATAAGCATGGATATTTCTCGCAAAAAATTGATTCTCTAACAAAAAATCAAATAGAAAAACCTGATGTTGTAGATGTATTTTTAAATTTTTTACAGGAAGTAAAAAATGAAAAAGGCAATCCTCTTATAATAGATTTAAAAATTCTTGACACTCTTGTTAAGGTAAAAATTTGGAAATTAGATGTAGGAAGGAATGTTTGTTATTTCTTGGATACAGATATTTTTGAAAATCCTCCCGAAGTAAAAAATATTTTAAGTTCTCTTTATCCTGTAGATTTAGAAAAAAGGATCCAACAAGAAATTATTTTAGGATTAGGAGGATATTATGCTTTAAAAGCTATGGGAATAAAACCAAAACTCTATCACCTTAATGAAGGACATTCTACTTTTGTCATTTTTGCACGCTTAAAAGATTTAATAAAAGAAGAAGGATTATCCCTGGATGAAGCTAAAATGTTAATTAAAGAAACTACCATATTTACTACTCATACTCCTGTAATTTCTGAAAATGAACATTTTCCTGATAAATTAATTAAAAAATATCTTTTTAATTTTCTTGAGGATGTGCTTGATTTAAATACACGAGAAAAGCTTTTTGAAGAGGGTTTTGTAGGAGAAGATAAAAATACTTTTTGGCTTCCTGCTTTAGCTATAAGAAATTCTTCCTATGTAAATGCTGTTTCAAGACCTCACCAAGATACTACTAAAAAGATGTGGAAACCTCTTTTTGAAAAACTTATTTTAGAAGAAATTCCTATTGATTATATTACCAATGGAGTGCATTGGAGATGGTTAAGTGAATCTTTTTATAATTTATTCAAAAAATATCTTGGTCCTCACTTTATATATATGTCTCCAGATGATCCAGGATGGGAAGAAATTTTTAAAATTCCAGATGAAGAAATATGGGATGCTCATAAGAAAAATAAATATAGATTAGTAGGTTATCTTAAAAAGATATTAGAAGAAGAATATTTAAAAATAAGACATCCAATAAAAAATACTAAGGTTTTTAAATTCCCAAAAGCTGATCATCTTATTATTACTTGTGCAAGAAAAATTACAGAATATAAAAGAAATACATTAATTTTATATAATAAAGAAAAAATAGCTGAAATTTTAAATAATACAGATACTATTTTATTATTTGCTGGTAAAGCACATCCTGAAGATACAGAAGGAAAAAAGATGATAAAAGAGATTTTAGAATTTAGAGAACAATATAATCTTTATGATAAAGTTCTTTTTCTTGAAAATTATGATATACACCTTGCAAGATATCTTATTTGGGGATCTGATATATGGTTAAATACACCTTTAAGACCAATGGAAGCATCTGGAATCTCGGGAATAAAAGCTTCGATGAATGGAGTTTTGCATTTAAGTGTACTTGATGGATGGTGGGTTGAAGGATATACTGGTAATAATGGATGGGCTATATATCCTAAGGAAGGACTTCCTCCTTACAATCCTTTTGAGGCTAATCAAATTTATACTATTTTAGAAAATGAAATCCAACCTTTATTTTATGATAGAGATGAAGAAGGGATACCAAGAAATTGGATTAAAATGATGAAACAAGCAATCTATAAAGCTTGTAAATACTTTTCTATAAACCAAACACTTTTTGAATATACACAAAAGTTCTATGTCCCAGCTCTAAACAATTTTAAAAATCTTACAGAAAATAATTATACTCTTTTACGTCAAATAATAAAAGAAAAAAATGCTATTTTAGAAAAATGGAATAATATAAAAATTCTTAATATTTATGATAATTTAACACAAGGAGATCTTTTTGAAGAAGATAAACTTGAAGTAACTGTAGAGGTTGAACTTGCAGATCTTTCTCCAAATTCAATAGAAGTTCAAATAATTTTTATAAATGAAATTTATTGTGTATTAGCTCCTGGATTAGAAGATGAAATTCAAAGACAATTAGAAGTCTTTTCAGTTCCTTTTAAAGAATATAAAAATAATAAAGCTATATTTTATGGTGTATATCCCTTATATGGACATGGTTTAAAACAATACAGTATAAGAATAGTTCCCAAAAATAATTTCATTAAAAAAGCTTACCCAAATTTGATAAAGTTGAAAAATTAAAATCCTGTTTTATATTTTTATAAAGTTTTCAAAGGAGTTCACTTATGGAAATCTTAATATATATTCTGACAATTTTAGCTATTATTTTAGTAAGTATATCTATTTTTGTAGTTATTAAAATTAATAAAACTGTAACTACTTTTGATAAAAATTTAGAAACTTTTAGGTCAATCTTAGAAAATTTGCAAAAATATTCTGAAAATTTCAATAATACATTAAATTCTATTCAAACTACTGTAAATAACTTAAATGAGTTTATTATTAATCTAAAAATTGTTCCTAAAATAATAGAAGAATTAGGAGAAACTGTAAAAGATTTAGAAAATTATTTAAAAGGTAAAATAGAAATAGTTACAGATGAAATAAAAAATGTATCTGAGGAAACAAAGGAAAGCATAAAAAATGTTAAATTTGTAACAGAAAAAGCAAAATCTACAGCAAATTCTTTAGATCCTTTTATAAATTCTATTGCAGATTTTGTGAATACTACAAAAGTATTAGTTGATTCTCTTAATGATCAAATCAAAAATTTATATATTGAAATAAGCTCTTTAATTACAGGTGCAAAAGAGGTAAGTAGTAGTTTAAAAAAGATTTTTTCTTTTTCTTTAAAAGAGAAAAAATAGTCTAAAATTAATAAAGGAGGTGAAAGTATGTCAGAGAAAAAAACAGTATTTTTAGCATTTTTAGTAGGTTTTGTAGCAGGAAGCATAACTGCACTCTTTTTAGCTCCTGCAAGTGGAGAGGAGACAAGAAAAAAACTTAGAGAAGAAGTTGATAAAACAACTGAAAAATTAAAGGCTGAAGCTGAAACATTAAAAGCTAAAGCTGAAGAACTTTCATCTAAAGCAAAAGAAATTCTTGAAGCTAAAAAAGAAGAAATAAAAGAGGCTATTGGAAAAGGAAAGGAAGTAATTAAAGAAAAAAAAGAAGAATTAGCTTCTAAACTTCTTAAAAAAGAAGAAGAAGTTTAATTCTTACCACTGAAATCTATTTTTCAGAATTTGAAAATAATTTCTTTTTAAAGAAGGTATTAATTTAAGTTTTCTTTCTGCTTTTTTTATTAAGATAGATTTTTCATTTTTAATAAATAAATTTATCTGACCATCTATTAAAAGGTGAATTTCTTCATCTGTTTTATTTACTGAGACCTCAATTAAAGAATCATCAGGAATTATCAAGGGTCTAATATTTATTTTGAAAGAGCAAATAGGAGTGCAAATAAACACTTTAGCTTGTGGATGAACTATAGGACCCCCTGCAGAAAGATTATAAGCTGTAGATCCAGTAGGAGTTGAAATGATTAAACCATCGCCATAAATGGTTGTTACTTCTATATTATTTATTTTTAAATTTAAGTAAATAATCTTTCCTGCCGGACCTTTCATTATAGCTCCTTCATTTAAACCTATATATTCTTTGTTTTGATAAATTACTTTTAATAATGTTCTTTCTTCTAAAAAATTAAAGTCTTTTTCTAAAGCCAAGATAATTTGAGGCAACTCTTCTATATAGGTTTCAGTTAAAAAACCAAATTTCCCCATGTTTACTCCAAGAATTGGTAAATCATATTTATAAGCATAAGGAACAGCTTTTAAAAATGTGCCATCTCCTCCAAGAACCAAAATGGCTTTTATCTCTTTCAATTCCTCTAAGGATAGTTTTGAAATTTCTTCTAAAGGGATAAGTTCCAATTTTTTTTCTTTTAAAAGATTTTTTAAAATTCCTGGCAAAGGTGTATTTTCTTTTATTAAAAGAAAAAATCTAAGCATAGTAAAAATTTTAAATTTTCTAAATAAAATATCAAGTTTTTTAATTTTTTATATTAGACACATTTAGAACTTTATGATATAATTTAATTTCTGTAATTTTTAAATTTTTGATTATCTCAAAAAATTTTTTCAAACTTTGTTTAATTTAAAAAAAACAAAATATAAAAACACTTTCAGAGTAAAAAAATTTTCCTTAAATAGGCTTATTTTCTTTAAAAAAAACTATATTCTTTTTGCTTTTCTTACTGGTTTAGGAGCTGGCATATTTGCTGTTCTTTTTATGGACTTATTAAATCTTATTAATTATTTAGTTCTTCAAAATATTGTAGAATATATTCAACCAAGACCAGCTGGAGAAGGCGGAATAAGTGAAACATACACTTTGGTCTTCAAAAAACCTTATTTACTTCCTTTAACAGTAGGATTAGGAGGTTTAATTTCTGCGATTTTAGTTTATCTTTTTTCTCCAGAATCAGCAGGTGTAGGGACTGACTCTGCAATAAATGCTTATCATACTCAAAAAAGGCTTTCTATAAAAAGTTCCATAGTTAAACTTATTACTTCTGCTATTACCATAGGAACAGGTGGTGTTTCAGGAAGAGAAGGACCTATTGCATTAATTGGAGCAGGTATAGGTTCTACTATTGTTAATTTTTTTAAATTAGAAAAAAGAGAAAGGAGACTTTTTTTAGCTGTAGGACTTGGAGCAGGAATAGCTGCTATATTTAAAGCTCCTCTTGCAGGTGCTATTATAAGTGGTGAAGTATTTTTTAAAAAAGATTTTGATATAGAATCAACAGTTTTAAGTTTTATTGCCTCAATCACTTCTTATACAGTTTATTGCCTGTTTTTTGGATTTCAACCAATCTTTCTAACAAACATTCCAACTTATATTGAGGTTTCTCATCTATTTTTTTATATAGGACTTGGAATATTTTGTGCTTTAATTACAAGAGTATATGTTTTCTTTTTTCATAAAGTAACAGAAATTTTTAATAATTTAAAATTACCTTTTTATTTTAAACCTCTTTTAGGAGGTCTTATGTCAGGAACAATCGGAGCTTTTATTCCTATAGCTATCGGTAATGGATACGGCTGGCTACAGTTAATAATGGATGGAAAGATCACAGACCCTTATTTCATTGCTTTAGGAATAATAGGGGTAATTTGGGGAGTTTCTTTTACTCTTGGATCAGGAGGATCAGGAGGTGTTTTTGGTCCTTCTGTAATGATAGGAGGACTTGCAGGAGCTTTATTTTCTATATTACTTAATACATTTTTTAATTTAAATTTAAATGTAACTTCTTTTATGATAGTAGGAATGGTATCACTTTTTGGAAGTGCTGCTAAAGCTCCACTTTCTACTCTTATCCTTGTTGCTGAAATGACAGGAGGATATAGTCTCCTTTTACCTGCTATGATATCTGTTTTTACAGCTTATTTTCTTAGTGGTAAAAGAAGTATCTTTCCAAGCCAAGTTGATACAAAATTTGATTCTCCGGCTTATAAAGATGAACTTGGAGTTTATATTCTTGAAAAACTTAAAGTTAAAGATTATATGAAAAATCCCATTACTATTACACCTGAAACCTCTCTTAACGATGCTTTTAATCTGATGAAAAAAAAATTTATATTTGGATTACCTGTAGTAAAAAATAAAGAATTAGTAGGAAT
>Ga0190337_1000221_pt1 | contig 10998 bp, 11 predicted proteins | sample 4872041011_MG_FD_161677 | JGI IMG/M metagenome (GOLD analysis project Ga0190337, IMG submission 161677) | Hydrothermal vent sediment bacterial communities from Southern Trench, Guaymas Basin, Mexico - 4872-04-10-11_MG | ecosystem: Environmental > Aquatic > Marine > Hydrothermal vents > Sediment ...
AAGTTTTGAAAGTGATGAGTCTATGCCTGTAAAGGAAATAGGCGAACTTAGAGAATTTGAAAGAATAGCAGCACATAGCCATATTACTGGCTTAGGTTTAGATGGATTAAAAGCAAAATTTAAAGCTGATGGATTTGTTGGACAACAAGAAGCTAGAGAAGCTGCCGGTTTAGTCGTTAAATTAATTAAAGAAGGAAAATTTGCTGGTAGAGGAATTTTACTAGCTGGGCCACCAGGAACCGGAAAAACTGCTTTAGCAATAGGAATTGCTAGAGAATTAGGCAAAGATGTGCCATTTGTTCATATAGCTGCTAGTGAAATTTTTTCAGCTGAAGTTAAAAAAACAGAATTTTTAACCCAAGCTTTAAGAAAAGCTATTGGAGTAAGAATTAGAGAGTTAAGAAAAATTTATGAAGGGGAGGTTAAAGAGCTTAATGTAGAAAAAGAAGCTCATCCTTACAATCCTTATTATCAGATTCCTGTTTCTGCAACTATTAAGCTTTCAACCCAAGATGAAAGTAAAAAATTAACTATGGATCAAAGTTTTGCAACTCAGTTAATTCAGCAAAATATTGAAGAAGGAGATGTAATTCAAATTGATGTTGACGGCGGAAGAGTAATAAAACTTGGACCTAGTGAAGAAAAGGTTAAAGAGAAAAAGTATGAGCTAACTGGTTTAAAACCTATTCCTTTACCAAGTGGAAAAGTGTTAAAAGAGAGAGAATTTGTTTATGTAGTAACTTTATACCAACTAGATATGGCTTCTTCAGCTAGAAATTTAGACGTTTTTAGCTTATTTTTTGGAGGTAGAGAAAGAAAAGAAATTGACAGTGAAGTTAGAAGAGAAATAGATGAGAGTGTAAAGACAATGGTAGAGGAAGGAAAAGCTACTATAGTTCCTGGAGTGATGTTTATAGATGAATGCTCTTTACTTGACATAGAAACTTTTGCATTTTTAAATAGAGCAATGGAGCAAGAATTAGCTCCTATAATTATTTTTGCTACAAATAGGGGAATTGCAACTATTAGAGGGACCGATTATAAGGCTGCACATGCAATGCCAATCGATCTATTAGATAGATTACTTATAATCAATACAAAGCCTTACGGCGAAAAGGAAATAAGGGAAATAATTAAAATAAGGGCTGAAACAGAAAAAATAAAAATAAGTAAGGAAGCTCTTGAATATTTAGTTCAACTTGGAATAAAACATAGTTTGAGATACGCAATTCAGCTTCTAGCTCCTGCTAACATAATTTGTAAAGAAGAAAAGAGAAATGAAATAAGTAAAGAGAATATAGAGAAAGTTGAAAAACTTTTTGCTGATATAAAGAGAAGTGTTAATTATTTGAAAAAGTATGAAGAGCAATTTTTAGAATTTTAAAGCTAAGAAAAATCTAAAATCATCTACGAAATCTCTTACCCTATATGCAATATTTTTACTTCTTTCTAAATTTTCTTCCACATTTTCCTTTAATCTAACATTTTTCTCGATTAAAGAAGAGAAGGTAATATATTGATTTGAGTCATTAAGGGAAATTCTAGAGTTCTTATCAATGATTCTTCGTGAAAAGGAAGAAAGAGTATAACCCTTATCTAAAAGATCTCCAACAAAATCAAAATACTCATAATCTGATAGAAAAACTTGTGAAGCTTTATTGGATATTAATAGAATTTTTTTATTAATCTCTCTTTTACTTTCTTTAGAAAGAATGTAAGGAATTTCACATAGTGGTAATTGTTTATTTAAAGGTGGCCTAAAATAAGGAGGAAGATAAAAGTCTATCACTTTGATGCTCATCAAAAAATATATTGTTCTTAAAAATTTTTAAAATTTTATATCATTTCTCTTATTTTTTGTTTCTTTTCTTTAATCTCTTTTAAATCCAACCCCTTCAACCTCAATAACTTTGTTTTCTTTATCAACTTGAAATTCTACATCCAAAATTTTTTCACAAACTTTCATATTAGTTAAGCAATGCTCAGTAATTTCTTCAACCTTTATTTTACTTTTTCCTTTAGCTAAAGCTATGAATGGAATTATTTGGTCTGCCATATACTTATCTAGAGCTACATTTGAATTTATTGAATTTAGCAAATCTTTAGCAGCTTCTTCTCCAACCTTTTCAGCAGGTTTTCCTCTTTTTCCTAAAGAATCAGAACCTAAAATAGTATTCTCACAATTTGCCCATAAAGTAATGCAAGTACCTGGAGAAAAAGTATTTGCAGCTAAAGCCTTTATTTCAGAATTATAACCATTTTCAAGTAAAAATTTTTTCGCAGAATTAGCTTGTCTTTTTGCTATATGCTCTGGTAAAGAGCCACAAATTGAAATTCCTTCAATATCTTTTACTTCTCCTCTTTCAACCAATTCAATACTTCTTAATTTATCAACAGGATAAAATTTGCATTTAACAACTCCTCCACCTCTTGGATAAAAGCCATATCTCAAGATTTCAATTTCTGGCAATCTTATTCCAAGTTTAACTAAGATTGGAAATAAAACATTTTGCAAGTATTCGATAGGAGGGGCTCCTAAACCAGCTGTACCTCCTCTAATTTCTAACTCAACCTCTTTATCGGAAAATAAAATTATAGGAACTAAAGTTTGCAAAAGTAAGCCTATACTGCCTGCGGTTCCTATATCAATTTTTTTCTTACTTGGAGTATCAAGCTCTTTCGGAATAAATTCAAGTTCAGTGGAATAAAGTTTTAATCCTTTAATTTCAGCGTTGCAAAATTCTCCAGCAATTTTTACTCCCGTTAGGTGCTGAGCCATTAAGCCAGGTTTAGGCCTTCTCTTTCTTATATTAAAAATTTTTACGGGCTTCAAAGTTAAAGCCGATAGAGCTATGGCTGTTCTTAATACTTGCCCATATCCAAATAACCCATCTATCTCAATCATAAAATTAATTTTGCTAATTTGATTTAATATTTTCACTAATTCTTAGCTTAGAGCTTTAACTGCTTGAACTGCTGCAAAAAAATCTCCAACTCCAGTTATAATTTTTGGTTCTGGATTTTTAAGAGTTGGAAGAAAGCAAAAATTATATCCATCAATTCTTTTTTTAACCACATTTTCTTTACTAATCTGTAAATTTCTTGCTTTTCTAAAATTCAATTTTCCAAAAGTTTTCGCACTTGCAACTAAGCAAGCCGTTGATAAGCTCTCAAATTCTTTAGAAAAAGAATTTTTAGAAATGGAAAGTGCGAAATTTGAAGTGTGTAAACAAATTCTTTTTACTCCATATTTTTCAATTGTGCTAAGTGTGGCTTCGATTAAATCTTCTTTTGAATTAGATTTTGCTTTAAAATAAATTATGCATTCCTTTTCATCTAAACCAAAAGAATCTACACAATTATTATCAGAAAATTTTTTAATTGCATATTCCATAGATTTTTTGCATCCAACACCAAATTCTAAATGAACTTTTGGTTTATTTATTGAAAGAAAATCAACAATCTCATCTATCCTCTTCCTATATTTTGGTAATATCAAATGTGCAAAACCAAGAATTAAAATATCAGTAAATTTCTTATTGCAAGCAAATTTTAAAAAATCATAATCGAAAATTCCTTTGAAACTCATTAAATCCCAAGAAAAAATTTTTCTATAATCTTTGAACTGAAAAATTATGTGCTCGTAATTTGGATCTTTTTCTCTTATTGCTTTTTTAGGGTTAACAAGTTTATTCTCTGAAGCAACTTTAAAATTTGGAGACGCTAACATTAACTTTCTTGGCCTACAAGGATAAGAAACCAAGGGTCTTAAACCAAGCTCAAAAAGAATTCTTCCCATATTATTTCCATTCCCCCCAAGACATTTTTTCCTTTTCTTAAACAAAGAATTTAGCTTTTCATAAGTATCTTTTGATATTAAATGCTCACTCTTTTCTTTAGTCTTTTCAAGAATATAAGCAACTTCTTCAATTGATTTTAAAACAATTCCATTAGGTTTCTTCTTCTCGCAACTCTTTATCCAATCCAAAACTTTTCTATCCACTTTTACAAAAGAATCCCAGTTTGAGAAAAGGCCGGTTGCAACTCTAACTTTTGGCAATTTAACTTTCAAATTTTTGTATATATCCATCAATTAAAAATTGATTTTGAATATATTTTTGTTAAAAATAAAAATTAAATTATGAAAGTTGCTCTTGAAAATTTTGTTAAAGAGAGTAAAGTGATTGAGAAAAAAGTAAAAGATATGATTTCAAATGGCAAAAATATTTACAAGAATATTAAAGGTCATGAAAATGAAATAAACTATAAAGTTTGCGATTTATCTCTTAAAAAAACTGGATTTAAAAATTTGGTAGTTTCTATGACAATTCTTTATCCGGGCAAAATTGGGAAGGAATTTAAGATGACAACTGGTCATTCTCATAAATCAGAAGAAGTTTATTTTTTCCTAAAAGGGAAAGGTTTTATAATTTTAAACAAGAAAAAAATAAGAGTAAAGAAAAATGATATAGTAACTGTACCAAGTAAAGTTTGGCATCGCGTCATCAATACTGGAAAAGAAAAATTAGTTTTTCTTTCAATTTTCCAAAAATATGGAAAAAGAGGGAAATAATTTAGATTTTATACTTTTTTGCAAAAAATTCGTTAGCATCTTTTAATGATTCTACATTTCCTATATCGAACCAATTAGCATTAATGATAAATGCATGAACTTCTTCCTTATTTATTAACCACGAAACAAAATGCCCAGGAGCATCTCTAGGATTCCCCTCTTCTAAATATTTTGGAATTAAATGAATAATTTCTTGTGGAAAAATGTAGCAACAAGTGCTTATTAGAGAAGTTTTTGGATTAGAAGGTTTTTCCATGAATTCTATTATTTTGCTTCCATCTAGATTAACAATACCAAAATTTTTTGCTCTTTCCAGATCTTTAATATCATAAACTGCCACAACAGGTTTTTTAACTTTCATATAATATTCGATAAAATCTGAAATCTCAAAATCAAATAGATTATCACCACCAACTATCAAACAATCATCTAAATCTTCTTTTTCAATTAAAAAGTTCAAGGCACCAATTGTTCCAAGTTTCTCTTTCTCATCTGTTGTATTTTCAACCGCGATTTTTATCTTCTTAGAAAAGTTTTTGCTGTTTAACCAATTCTGGAAATGAGGTTCAAATTTTTTGTTAGTGGAAATGATTATTTCATCAATGTGTCTACATCTTTCTATATTTTCTATTATATATTCAATTATAGGCTTCCCAACAATTGGTATTAAAGGTTTTGGCAAACTTTCTGTAAAAGGATGAAGTCTTGTGGCATAACCTCCAGCAAGTATTATTGCTTTCATGTTATTCTTAATTATTTTTTTATTAGCTCGAATAAAAAAGTTTAAACATATAATGTTAATTTTTCTAAATTACAAAAATAAAATGATGAAGTTAAAATTACCTTTGATAATTGTAAATTTTAAAGCTTATGAAGAAGCTATAGGTAAAAATGCATTAAGATTAGCTAAATTTTGCAGAGATGTAGCGAAAAAATATAAAGTTAATATTGCAATAGCTCCTCAATTTTGCGATATGTTTAGAATTTCACAAAAATTTAGAGATTTACCAATTTTTTCTCAGCATATAGATCCAATAGAACAAGGAAAATTTACTGGTCATATAAGTGCTTTATCTGTAAAAATAGCTGGGGCTATAGGAAGTTTAATTAATCATTCAGAAAGAAAATTAAAATTAAATGAAATTAAAAGTTGTATAGAAATTGCTAAAAAGAATAATTTAATTTCAGTTTGTTGTGCAGCTTCTGCTAAAGAAGCTGAAAAAATAGCAAAGTTTAATCCAGATTTCATTGCAATTGAACCTCCAGAATTAATTGGCACAGGAATTGCTGTTTCAAAGGCAAAGCCTGAATTAGTAACAAAATCTATCAAAAAAATTCAGAAAGTAAATAAAAATATTAAAGTTCTTTGTGGTGCTGGAATTTCTAGTGGTAAAGATGTAGAAAAAGCTTTGGAATTAGGGACTTGCGGAATAATAGTTGCTTCAGCTATAGTAAAAGCTAAAAATCCTAAAAAAGTTTTAAAAGAGTTTGCTTTAGCAATTAAATAATTTTTCTGAAAAATTCAGAAATTCTTGAGAAGAAAGTTATTTTTGGAGAATAGGTTTCTCCAATTAATTTTGCTGCTAATTCCATTAGTGCTATACTGGCTTTTGAATTTGGACTATAGGTTACTACAGGTTGACCTTCTGCTAAACTTTTTTGCACATTTGGGTCAAAAGGAATTTTTGCTATAACAGGCAATCCAACTAATTCTTCAATTTGATAGGGAGTTAATTCATGCTTCTCATTCCTTACCATATTCAAAACAATTCCAGTTCTTTTAATTCCCATTTCTTTTGTTATTGACGAGCATTTTATTACATCTGTAACAGCTGCCATGTAAGGAATGGTAACGAACAAAACTTCATTACAAGTTTTCAATACACTCAAAGCTTCTTTTCCTAAGCCAGGTGCAGAATCTAATAAAACAATTTCTACATTTTCAAAATTTAAAGTAGATTTTAATTTTTCTATATCAACCCCTATTAAATCATCGACAGATAAAGATGCTGGAATTATTTTTAGACCAGAAGGATGAAAATAAGTTGCTTCTAATAAGCTTGCCTCTCCCTTTAAAACTTGGTTTAGAGTTATTGGATAATAGTAAAAACCAAAATTAAATCCAAGATGAGATGTTGTTATATTGCAATCAACAGCAGCAACACTTTTTCCAAAATTCGTTAAAGCTATTCCTAAATTTGCAACTAAAGTTGTTTTTCCTACCCCACCCTTTCCAGAAACAATACCTATTACTCTCACAATTATTATTTAATCAATTCTTTATAAATTGATAAAGTTTTTTTTGCAGCTATATCCCAAGTGAAATTTTCTAGAACTCTTTTTCTTCCATTTTTCCCCCATTTTTTAGCTTCCTCAAAATTTTCTAGAACTTCTTTTATTCCCCAAGCAATATCTTGAGGATTCCTACCATCAATATGAACACCAGTTCTATTTGGGCCAGAAGGTATAACTTGTTCTTTCAATCCGCTTATTCCAGAAGCTCCAACTATAACAGGCTTTCCCATACTCATAGCTTCTAAACTTACTATACCAAAAGGTTCGCTCAAGCTTGGAAAAACGCATACATCAGCCAATGCATAATGTAATATTCTTTCTTTTTCAGAAACCCATTCAGACCTAATTACAACTCTATCGAAAATGTTGTATTGTTGAATTTTAAGAATTAAGTCATTATATTCTTCACCTTTTCCAAGAATTACTAACTTTGTATTTGGAAAATCTTTTAAAACGATTGGCATGGCGTCAATTAAATTTTGAATTCCTTTTACTGCTGTAAGTCTTCCTATAAAGAAAATAACTCTTTCATTTGGTTTTATTTTATATCTTTCCCTTAATTTCTCAAGCTCTTCTTCATCAACTTTTGATGGGTCATATTTTTTTGGGTCACAACCATTATAAACTACTTCAATCTTATCCTTAGGGTATCCAATAGAAGTAAGAAAATCTTTCATGGAATAAGAAACTGTTATTATTTTGTCTGCATATTCTGCCATTTTTCTTTCAAAATATTTAACAACTTCTGAACCACCGCCAAAACTTCTTTGTTCTTCTATTGAATGAATATGAAAAACGATTGGAAGTTTCGGCAATTCTTTTTTTATTAAAAATCCAGAAATAGAAGATAGCCAATCATGAATGCAAACTATATCGAAATGTTGTTTTTTCTTTTTAATAAGTTCATTAGCAAACTTAGTTGCAGAAAGAAAGTTATAAGCATAAATGTCAGAAAAGAATTTTATATTTTTCCCCCATTTTTTTAAATCATCAGCTACAAACATAGGAAAAATATCGCTTGCATCAAGAATTAGTGGCCTGTGAATTTCTATTCCTTTCCAAACTTCCCTTGTTTTTAAAGTTCCATCGTTTAAAGTAAAAACTGTAACCTCATTATTCAATTTTTCAAATTTTTTTGTTATTTCAATTGCATAAGAACCTAAACCACCAACTAATCTTGGATAAAACTCCCAAACAAAAAATCCTATATTCATAATCTATAATTTCTTTTAGTAGTATTAGAATTTTAATGTTTTGGTTACATCTTCTGGCAATGTTTCAACTACACTTTCTTGGTGGAGCAATTCCATAAATCCTATATCAGAGTTGTATCTATGGGTTAAAGCTGGTCTAGAAATTATTTTTAGATTTACAACGAAATAATTTGAGATATCAATATTAATTGGGCCAGAAAATATTACCATATTTAAACTCCTTACACCTTTAATCCATAATTTTTTGAAAATTTTTGAAAGTCCATCTGCCAAATCCTTTACATTTCTATCTTTTAAATCAACAATGCAAGAAATTTTCTTAGAAATTATACCAGAAACTTGGTTATTTTTTATAGGTGAAAAATCTGCAATCCAATAGAAATCTCCATTTTTTCCTATAAATCTTTCTTTATTCTTCCGCTCAGCCTTTATAAGGTCGAACCAAAAGTTTGAGCCATATCTTTTATAATAAACTAAGCTTTTCTTGATTAGAAGATTAGTGAAGTAAGTTGGCTTATCATCTAAAATAACTTGAAAATGTGGATGGAAAATTGAAGCTGCAGCTGGTGGCATAAAATTAAAGTTTATACTTGGATATTTTGATTTTTTATCTTTTGAATAGATAAATTTAAAAAAATTTATAGAATTCTTTAAAGAATCAAACAAAAGTTTTGAAGATATTTCATTTAAATGCAAATAATGTTTTTTGACTGAAAGTACAACAACTCCATGATTTTTACTGTAAGGAAAAAGGTTTGGAAAAATTATTGAATCACCAAGTTTTAATCTATCAGTTTCAATAAATTTAGACGTCGCTCTATCTATATTTTCCTCGCAAAAAGGACAATTGACCTTTGATTCCTTTATTATTTCCTTCAAGAACCCATCTTTTTTTATATTTCTAAATCTTTTAACTCTGTTTATATTTATCCTACACCATCTTCCAGTCAAAGGATCTTTCCTAAATTCGATTTCTTGTTCATCTATTCCAAAATTTTTTCTCGGACTCCTAAACTTACTTTTTACAATTCTTTTTTCAAATTTAATCATTTAATCACTTAATAAAATTTAGAAAAAGTACTAAAAATCTTTAATCTTACTTAACAATCTTTTTTCCCTGTTCCCAAGTTTCCCATTCTACTTTACACTCTTTACATTTCAAAACATTGTATGCCTTGAAATAACTTGCAAATCCTGTACTTGTATCCGATTTTGCATATGTGAATTGATCTAATTTTTCTGCATGCTCATGACATACTGCTCTACCACATACTATGCAAACCCCTCTTGCTTCTTTATCACAAAACCAACATTTCATTACAACACCTCCTCATAAACTTTTAAAGTTTGCTCCGCAACTTTATCCCAAGTAAATTCTTTTTCAGCAGCATATCTTCCATTCTTTCCCATCCATTTTGCTTTTTCAGGATTTTTCAAAATCTCTTTTATTCCCCAAGCAATAGAATTTGGAGCTTGATAGACTCTTAAACCAGTAACCCCATGCCATATAAGTTCGCCAGCTCCAGTGCCATGCGTAGCGATTACAGGTTTAGCACAGCTCCAAGCTTCTAAAACAACTATACCAAAAGGTTCATTTCTTGAAGGGACAACAACACAATCACAAGCTTTCATCAAATTCGCCTTTTCTTCATTAGAAATATAACCAGTAAATCTCACTGCATGCATTACATTTAATTGTCTAGCTCTTTCTTCTAGTTGAGATTTCATATAACCATCTCCAACAAAAACAAACTTAGCATTTGGATAATCTCTTAAAACATCGGGTACAGCTTCTAAAAGTAAGTCAGGGCCTTTTTGAGACGTCATTCTTCCAACATAAAGTATTAGAGGGTCATAAACATCAATTCCATATTTCTTTTTTGCATCCCTCCAAGGATCAATAAAGCCATCAAAATTCTTTGCCCATATACCATTTGGAATAACTCTTATTTTATCTTCTGGAACTCTGTGAAGCCATTTAACTTCATTTTTCATTACATGCGAGCAAACAATCAATCTATCACAAATATAAGTACCATACCACTCTATATTTTGGATTGATTTCGCTGGCCCATCATGGAATTTATTCCCATCTCTTCCAAATTGGTTTGAGTGAAGAGTAAAAATAACTCTTTTGTTTCTAGCTTTTTTTATCTCATCTAAAGCATTAACTACATGCCAATCATGACCATGGATTATATCAAAATTTCCAGAAATATTTTCTGTTTCAAAAAAATGATGAGCCATTGATTTGCACATGTTATTCATTTCTTGGATAAAATCTGAATTAAAGTTAAATGGACATCGATGATAATGCACACCATCAATAACCTCATAGAGCTTTTGGTTTGGCGCAATTCTAGTAAAGACATGGACTTCATTTCCTTTTCTTTGTAAAGCTGCTGCTAATTCTGTAGCATGAACAGCTAACCCACCAACTGGAAGAGAATGTAGGCTTTCCCATGAAAATATAGCTATTTTCATTCTTCACCTCGAAGATAACTATTTAAATTTTTTGCAAAAGATATATAAAACTATTACCTTTTCTTAATTAATCTATCTAGCATTTCATTTACAAATTTTATAGTTTTTTTCCCTTGGGTAAACCAAAAATCTATCCCCCAATACACATAACAACTCGTTTCAGCAATCAATAACATTCTTTTAATTTCAGAGAATTCATTCTCTTTCAAAAAATCTTTTATTTCCCAAAATCTTTTACTTAATCTTTCAATTTTTTTTACCATTTCCAATCGTTCGCTTCCTTCTAACCAAAACTTATGACCACCAACCCACGAAGCACCTATTTCTTTTAGTTTTATTTCATTTTTTGGACTTATTTTACCATCTTTTTCATAGTAGGTATGAAGGAATTGTGTTATGGTCAAAGAAAAAATATTTTTATCTTTTATTTCT
>Ga0190337_1000222_pt1 | contig 10979 bp, 14 predicted proteins | sample 4872041011_MG_FD_161677 | JGI IMG/M metagenome (GOLD analysis project Ga0190337, IMG submission 161677) | Hydrothermal vent sediment bacterial communities from Southern Trench, Guaymas Basin, Mexico - 4872-04-10-11_MG | ecosystem: Environmental > Aquatic > Marine > Hydrothermal vents > Sediment ...
ATATGGCTGAAGAAAGTGTATATATCAGAAGAAAACAAGAGATGGCAATTCCAGCTAAAACGATTGGTAGAACGAAAACAGATAAATCTCCATGTCTTAAACCAAATAAATATCCATATTTTTTTGAATTATAAAGCATTCCATAACTCCACCTTATTCTTTGACTCATTAATTTTTTGAATGAGTTTGGAACTCTTGTGTATACTATAGCTTCGGTTGCATGGGCTATTTCATATCCTTTGCTCAAAATTTTAAATCCCATCTCCAAATCTTCTGTTAAATTTCCTTCATCGAACTTGTTCTTTTTCAAAAAATCTGCTTTGATTAAAGGAGCACCAGGAACTATGTACATTGAAGATGTGGTCCAAATAATTTTTCTTGAGAAATTTCCAATTGCATATTCAATTTCTTGCATTTTTTCCCAGAAATTTTTCTTATTCAAAACTTTAATGCTTGGAATAACTGCAATTACTTTTTCATTTAAATATTTTACCATTTTTTTCAAAGCATCTTTTTCAACTACACAATCAGCATCTAAAATAAAAATATATTCTCCTTTACATTTACTAATCCCAAAATTTATTGCAGAAGCTTTTCCTCCTTGTTTTTTTCTATAAATTTTAACTTTTTTACCGTATTTTTTTACAACTTTATAAGTATTATCAGTTGAACCATCATCAACTACAATTACTTCTAATTTTTTTGGATAATCAATTTTCCCGATAGAATCCAAGGTTTGTATAATATTTTCTTCTTCATTATGTGCAGGAATTAAAACAGAAATTTTAGGATATTTTTTAATTTTTTTGTTTATTCTCCTTTCTTCCAACAGACTAATTAAAAAAAATGTCGAGGTAAGTATGCTAAAGTAAGAAAGAAAGTAAATTACTAGTAAATGGAAATTGAAATTCATATTTTTATTTTTGAATTAAAATAATTTCAACTTTTTAGTTATCTTATCTATTTTCTTTTCATTTGCCGGACCAATTGCTAAAGCAGTTATAGTTCCTTTTTTTAATTGAGTTTTTCCTGCATCTTTTATTAAAGAACAAGGTAATTTAGCTTTTTTAGCCTTTTCATAAATTTTTTTCATCTTTCTCAAATTTTCAACTTTTAAAACAACCTTTTTGCTCCCTTCCCTTTCCCAATTTCTCAAAATTTTTTTATTTGCTTTTTTCACAGCTTCTAAACTTGCATGACAAGCTTGGGCTATTAATTTTCCCTTTCCCATTTTTAAATCTTTTCTTAAAATTATAGCTTGTTTATAACTCATAGAGGCTCAACCTCTTCTACAATTCTTAACCAAACAAATAGAGGAGTACCTATGAAAGCGCCAGAATAAGCTATAAGCAAGTTTTTAATTGTCTTTCCAATAAGAGTTGCAATAAAAAACTTTTTTATATCGTATTCCGATGCTCCTGCTAAAATTCCTATTACATCAAACGGAAATGGTAAAAGGGCTGCAATTAAAATTACTATAAATCCGCTTTTATCAAAGAATTTGGTAAATTTTAATAAAAATTTAGATTTTATTTTTTTAGTTTCAGCTATACTCCTTCCACCTAAACCTGCTAAATAACCAGTTATTTCACCAATTGTTGAGCCTAAGCCAGCGAAAATTCCAACCAAAATTGGATTTAGACCTAAGCCACTAACAACAAATTCTATCGCATATAATGGTAAAGGTAAAAAAATCGTTGATGTTGAAATTAAGCTTAGCAAAAAAATTCCAAAATAAGAGTATTGATATATCAAATTTGCTAAAGAAGGTATAATCTCTAACACAAATTTAAATACTGTTTTTTGATATAATAATTTTTATTGATGAAGATGAATTTGGATGAAGAAATATTAAAGGAATTTTCAAGAAGATTTGTTTTAAATTTTGATGAATTGGTAAGTTTCTTAGAGCAAAAACTTGATAGAAAGAAAGCAATTTTAATTGCGAAAAGAGAAATTGGTAACTTAAAAGCCAATGGACTTATCAAAGAACTTGATTTTATTGGAAAATGTTATGCTATAACTCAAAAAGGGATAAAAGCTGTTAATGGAAAAATTTAAATTGACTATTTTACCGGAAGCTTACTCCTTAATTTCTTTTTAAGAAGAACAAAAAGAAATAAAAGTTATGAAAATTAAAAAAGATGAAAAATTAGCTGAGGCAGTAGGAATTATTTTAGGCGACGGAAATTTCTATATATCTTCAAGATGTGCACAACTTGATATTGCTTTAAACAGTAAAGAAAATTATTATATTAGCTATGTGCAAGAATTGTTTTTTCAAATTACAAAGATTAAACCATCAGTCAAATTTGATTCAAAGAGAAACTGTATTCATTTACGAATTTCGAAAAAGGATGTGGTTCTTGCCTTATTAAATTCTACTGGATTAAAGGCTGGGAATAAAATAAAAAATAAGGTAACAATTCCAAAATGGATATGGAAGAAAAAGAGTTATCTTAGATTGTGTATAAGAGGATTAATGGATACTGATGGCTCACTTTACTATTTAAAACCTCATTGGCCTAATCTTCTTCAACTATCTTTTAAATCTAATAATAAAAAATTGCTTAAAGATACGTGGAAGGCTTTTATTGAATTGGGATTTACACCATCCAAAATTTTTGGAAATAGATTTGTTATAACAAGACAAAAGGAAATAGAAAAATTTTTAAAAGAAATAAATCCAATTAGATTAATGAGAAAGCCCCGTGGTGTAGCGGTCAAAAATAGACTAAGCACGCCGGCCTTTGGAGCTCACTCCAAAGGTGTGAATAAAGGATGAGCAAGAAGCCGGAAACGGCGGTTCGAATCCGCCCGGGGCTATTTTAAAGATAAACTTCAAATAATAGATTTTTTGCAAGTTCTCTATATCTATTTCTTACAGTAACCTCAGTAACATCTAATAGATTAGCTATTTTCCGTTGTGTCATTCTTTCGCCATTTAATATAGATGCTATATAAGAAGAAGCAGCTACTATACTTATTGGTGATTTTCCAGAAGCTATTTTATATTTTTCTGCGGCCTCTATTATCTTTATTGCAATTTCTTCTGGCTTACCTTTAATAGAGAATTCAAAAACCTTATTAACCAATTTTTCTTTTTTGAATGGATGATAGGGGTATCCACAATTTTTACAAATAAACCTATAATATTTAGCAAACAATTTTCTATTTGTTTTCAATTTTTTTACAAATTCGTTAAACGACTTTGGTAATTCGTGGTTTCTGCATGCAAAATATAATATTGAATCTATCATTATATCTAAATTCCTCCCTCTTAATAAACCATCATTATAAAGTTTTCTAAGAACTATTGAAGCTGTCTCTTTTATACTTCTCGACAAATCTAAAACACTACTTCTTTTTTCTATTTCAGATAAACCATAAATAAGAGATTTGTTTTCAGTAGATATGCTACGTGCTTGAGTTTTTCTGAGACGATAAGCTTGAGCCTTTTGTTGTGAAGATAACTTCCTTTTTTTACCATCTCTATTACTGTAGTCAATCTGAGTTGATAAACCTTTATCATGAATTAAAGGGGTTGAGGGAGAACCAACTCTTGGTAATCTCTTTCTTTCTTCTTCATCGAAGATTCTCCATTCAGGACCTCTATCTACTATATTTCCAACAACTTCTCCACATTCTGAACAAATTATTTCTCCAGTACTATAATCGTAAATAAATTTTGTGTGAGCATGTTTTGAGAACTCAATTGTTTCACTCTCCATAAAAATAAAAAATAGTTTAAGTTTAAAAGTTTAAGTTCAATTAATGATAGAATATCTGATAATAATAATTTTGATTTTTCTTGTTACTTACTTTTATTTGCAGAAAAAAAGAATGGAAAAAAGAATTAAATTAAGTGCAAGAATAATCTCTGGAAAAACGATTGAAAAGCTTCTACCATTTTTTAAAGATTTTAAATATGATTCGCATGATATGCGCTTTATGGGAGAGCCAATTGATTATATAGTTTTTGATGGATATTCAAAGAAAAAATTAAAACAAATTGTATTTTTAGAAGTTAAAAGTGGTAAGAGCAAATTAACAAAGGAACAAAATGAGTTGAAAAAAATTGTAAAGAAAAAGAAAATAAAATGGGAAGAGGTCAAAGTTTAAATTAAAACAGTTTAGCGTCTCCTTTTCTTCCTTCTACTACTCTTTCTTTTACTCTTCTTCCTTCTACTACTCTTTTTTCTTTTTGCCACTTTTTACACCTCTAATTTTATTTTTCCTTAACTTCCATAAATACTTTTCTAATTTTTAGTCCAATAATTTGATTAAAAAAATTAATAACAAAAAATGTATTTTAGATTTTCTTTTTCGCAAATCAATTTTATTTTTTCCTTAATCTTGTCATAATAATTACTTTTATAAAACAAAACTTCTTTCCATTTACCAATTAATTCAGGATAATTTTTTTCCAACACCTTTTCAATCTTTTCCCAAATTCCAGGTTTTAAATTTAATTTATCAATCCATAAGCCATCGATTTCTAATTCAGAAAAAGTTTTTATATATTCTTCCAAATTTTCATCTGAAAGAAAAGGTAAGACTGGACCAAAAAATACAAAAGTTTTTATTTTATTTTCTTTCAAAATTTTTATTGCTTCTATTTTTTCTTTTACCGAAGAAGAAAAAGGTTCAAAAATTTTTCTTACATTTTCATTTAAAGTTGTTATTGTAAATACAATTTCACATTTTTCTCTAAATTTTTTGAACAGATCAACGTCTCTAGTTACTAAAAAAGATTTTGTTTGAACCCAGATTGAAAAATTATTTCTCAACAAAATTTCCAAGCATTTTCTTGTTAATTCATATTTTTTCTCTAAGGGCTGATAAGGATCTGTTAGAGAAGAAACAAATACACTTCCCTTTTTCTTTCTATTAACTTCTCTTATTAAAATTTGTGGAGCATTAATTTTTACATCAACAAACTCTCCCCAAGCTTCTTTATGCTCACTAAATTTTTTTGTTATATAATCTGCATAACAATAAACACATGCATGTTGACAACCAATATAGCAATTTATGCAATAGTCAGCCAGAAAACTTTTATTAAGCAAAGATTTACACTTAACTTCTTTTATTATCATAAAAATCATTTTTAATTTTGATTTTAAGTTAATTGAAATATTTTAAATAAGATAAAAAAAAGGTTTAAATAGTTTTGCCCCATTCTAATTTATAGAATGGGAAGAGTGTTATTACCAGAACTAGAAAAATTTTTGATGACATTTGCAGTAGGGATCACTGGGCTTGAAATTTATAAGGATTTTGGTTATATACCTCCTGAGTTGAAGAGTTTTCTCGGATATTGTCACGAAGCGGAACTTAATAGTGTAGATTCTCTATTTTCTGAATTGAAAGAGAAAGAGTTTAATAAAATGAAAGAATTATATGAAGATGTAGTATCTTCATTTAGAGACATTAATACAAATGAAATTAAAATTGATGAGAGAAAGTTGAAAAATCTCCTATCAAAAATGAAGGAGATTTATGATATAGCACACGACTTTTATGATGAATATAGATGAAAATTACCGGAACTCTACTTACAAAAAATTAGTATTTTTTATTTAGTGAAATAAATTATGAAAGGAAAAAGAAAATTAAAGAATATATGGCTTAATTTTCTTGAGGATAAAAATATTTCTGAGTTAAGTGGTGTAAAAACTATTACAAAAGATTTTCGTTGTATTTTATGTAAAGGAGGGAAATTGTTGTGCGGAAAATCAAGATGCCCGATTCTAGTTAGATTAAAAGCCCAGGTAAAGGTAAGTAATTTTATAAATAAATTAAACATGCAAGGTTCTTCACCTCCAGATATTTTTATTGGAAGAATAGGATGGCCCTATGTATCGATTGGTCCTTTAATACCTCCAATTATTGGAAATACTAAACTCCTTGGAACTCCAGAATTATGGCATGGGAAAAGTATAGAAGAAATTGTAGAGTTTAGGTCTCAATTAGTAAGAGGAAAATATAGAACACATGTTAAAAATGTTGAAAAAGGAAAAATTGTTGAGTTGGTGCAAGAATTAGCTCTATCTAAAACTTCGATAGAAACAGAAGCAGAATTTAAGAAAAAACCAGTTGGCAGATTAGTGTTGGATGATGAAGTTCAGCCTTTTGGTCCTTCAGCTCCTCTAAAAAATTTGAGAATTAATTCTACAAAAACTGATCAAAAGATTGAAAAAGTTTTTAGTGATACTGATTTAAAGGCTAGTGAAGCTGTGATTTGGCTTTATAAAAAAAGAGTATTAATTTCAAAAATTCAAAGAGCGTTTTCAGCTGGCTTATTTGGAATAGGAAAAAATAGAAGATTTGTTCCAACTAGATGGAGTATCACTGCAGTTGATTCAATAATTTCAAAAAATCTAATGGAAAAAGTAAAAACATTCCCAACAATTAATGAATTTAGAGTTTATGAGCATGTTGCTCTAGACAATAGATGGATTGTTTTAATGATTCCTGACTATTGGAGCTATGAACAAATGGAAGGTTGGTATCCAGGAACTACTTGGAATCCTGATGGAAAAGATGTTTGGATAATTTCTGATTGGGAAGGGTTTGATGGGAGAACAACTTACGCTTTAACAGGAGGATGTTATTACTCAACAAGGCTTGGTATATGTGAAAGTTTAATGAGAGAAAGAAGGCAAGCTACAGTAATAACTTTTAGAGAAATCCATCCAGGTTATATAATGCCAGTTGGTGTTTGGCATACAAGAGAAAGTATAAGAACTGCTCTTAAGAAAAAGCCGATGAAATTTAATAAATTGGAAGAAGCTTTGAATTATATTTCAACAAAGTTAAGCATTCCTTTAGAAAAGTGGATAAAAAATGCAAATCTACTCAAAAGTATTCTTTATCAAAAAAAGTTGGTAGATTTTACAGAAAATTTATCCACCCTTATATCCAGGAAGTTTTAGAGATAATAAATTTGCTATTCCTTCAATTAACTTTGGTTCAACTACTATTATATCGCTTGCTGTAACAATACCAACTAATTTTCCCTCTTCAACAACTGGCAATCTTTTTATCTTGTTCTCTATCATTATTTCTACAGCCTTTTCTAAGCTTGTGTCTGGATCTATTGATATAATTTTTGTACTCATTATTTCCCCAACTGTTGTTGTATTTACATCTCTTCCACTAGCAATTGCCTTTAAAACATCTGTGCTTGTAATTATTCCAAGAATTCTATGATCTTCACAAACAATTAAGCTCCCTATATGTAACTTTGCCATAACCTCGCAAGCTTCTTTTAGACTAACATCTCTCTTTGCAGTTACAACATTCTTTTGCATTATATGTCTTACAATCACATTTGAATTTTGTTTTTCTTTATTTTAAACTTTTCGCAAAAATTTTAAAAAGAAATTGCCATTATTTTAATTATAATGAGAAAAATTAAGAGAAGAAAAAATAGAAGGAAAGTAAGGGATGAAATCGAAGAGTATAATAAAATTTTAATAAAAAGATGGTTTAAGATCATAAAGAAAAATGAAAAGAAAATTTGGTATATAGGTTAACCTATATAACCTACTTCTTTCTCTCTTTCAGTTTCAACTTTTTTATGTCTCTCAACAAACTTTTCATAAAATTCTATAGTCTCTTTTGTTATACTTGGCTTAATCTTTTTCAAAGCTTCTTCAAAATGTTTTTTGCTTACATTTTTCGCTTTCAAACTTTCTCTTAAAGCAGACATAGCAGCCTCTTTACACAAAGCCTCTAAATCCGCTCCTGAAAAACCTTCAGTTTTTCTAGCAATTTCCTGAAGATTAACATCTTTAGCTAAAGGCATATTCTTTGTATGAACTTTTAATATTTCTAATCTACCTTTTTCATTTGGTGGAGGAACTAATACTAATTTATCAAATCTTCCTGGTCTTAGCAAAGCTGGATCAACTATATCTGGTCTATTAGTAGCTGCCATCACAACAATTCCTTTTAATTCCTCAATTCCAGACATTTCAGTTAATAGCTGGCTTACAATACTTTCAGTAACTCTTTCACCAAAATACAAACCTCTTCTTGGTGCTAAAGCATCTATTTCATCAAAGAAAATTATACATGGAGCAACTTGCTTTGCCCTTCTAAACAATTCTCTTATTCTTCTTTCGCTTTCACCAACCCACATGCTTTTTAGTTCTGGTCCTTTAACTGCAATAAAATTAGCTCCACTCTCTGTAGCAACAGCTCTTGCTAGCAAAGTTTTCCCACACCCAGGAGGACCATATAATAATATTCCGCGAGGAGGCTGAATTCCTAACTTTTTAAAGTTTTCAGGATGTTTTAATGGCCATTCAACAATTTCTTTTAAAGTTTGTTTAACTTCTTCCAAATCTCCCACATCTTCCCATTTAACATTTGGAACTTCGACTAAAACTTCTCTCATTGCACTTGGCTCAACTAAATGTAGAGCATTTATAAAGTCTTGCTTTGTAACAATAAGCTTTTCTATAATTTCTTTTGGAAGTTCTTTTTCTTCTTTCCATTTTATTTCAGGTAAAACTCTTCTTAAAGCAGACATAGCAGCCTCTTTACACAAAGCCTCTAAATCCGCTCCTACATAACCATGAGTTATTTCAGCTAAATATTTTAAATCAACATCTTTAGCTAGCGGCATATTTCTTGTATGGATTTTTAATATCTCCAATCTACCTTCCTTATCTGGAACAGGAATTTCAATTTCTCTATCAAACCTTCCAGGCCTTCTCAATGCAGGGTCTAAACTATGTGGCCTATTAGTTGCAGCTATCACAATAACCTTTCCTCTTCTTTTTAATCCATCCATACAAGTTAATAGCTGAGAGACCATCCTTCTTTCAACTTCTCCAGTAACTTCTTCTCTTTTTGGGGCAATAGCATCTATTTCATCTATAAAAATAATGCTAGGTGCATTTTTTTCTGCATCTTCAAAAATATCTCTAATTCTCTTTTCTGATTCACCGTACCATTTGCTTGTGACTTCTGGACCAGAAATGGAAATGAAATGAGCACCACTTTCATTTGCAACAGCTCTTGCTAGCAAAGTTTTCCCACACCCAGGAGGACCATAAAGTAAAACTCCTTTTGGTGGTTCAATTCCTAATCTTTCAAAAAGCTCTGGATGTCTTAATGGCAATTCTATCATTTCTCTAACTTTTTTAACTACATCTCTCATTCCGCCAATATCTTCATAAGTTACAGTAGGAATAGCCTTTTCTTCTAATTTTAGAGATGAAGGTAATTGTGGTAAAATTTCTAATTCAGTTAAGTCTGTAATTTGAACTATTCCATCTGGTTCAGTTTTAACAACTACAAATCTAGTATCCCCGGGAAAAGTTGGAATAAAGAATTCCTCAAAATCCAAACCAAAAAAATCTTCTAATAAAGAGTTTCCTCTTCTTCTCATAGCTGGAGAAGGGACAATTATATCTCCTTTTACAACAGGTCTCATGAAAAGATTTTGCTTCATTAAATTTGAAGAATAATGAACTATTACCCCCTTTTCTGCTGGCGCAATAACTACCTTTTTTGCTTCCTTAACTTCAGCTTTTCTAACTTTTACATATTCACCTAAAGCTGTTCCTGCATTTCTTCTCGTTATTCCATCAATTCTAATTATGTTTAAACCAACGTCAGCAGGATAAGCTCTTACAGCAATACAAGCAGTCTTCTTTTTTCCTTCTATTTCTATAATATCTCCTTCTTTTATACCAATTTTACTCATTGACTTAGTATCTAATCTAGCTATTCCCCTGCCAGCTTCTTCTCTTGCTGTTAGCTCACCAACTTTTAATCTTATTTCATTTTCCATTTCTATCCCTCAAACTCTTTTTCAAACTCCTCTAATAATTTTTCAAACTCCTTATTAATTAATACTTCAAAATGCTTCCAAATAATTTTATCTTCCCACTTTCTTAGAAAATCATTAATTTCATCAAAAAATGATTTTGGAATTATAAATGAAGATTGATCAACTTTTACATGCGGTATTTTATCTAGCAAGCCATTTCTTTCATAAACATAAGTCTTTTTCTTTTTTGGAATTATTTGCTTCCAACCATAGAGAGCTTTGAAAAATTTACATTTCTCATAATTGCTCTTAAATTTTCTGCTTTTGATACTGAAGCAAATTAATACAGCTCTCATGTTTAGTGTATAAATATTCTAAAATATTTAAATATTTCGGTTTAGACTTTTAATTAAAAGTTTGAGATTTAAATAAAATTACGATCATATCATCATTAGAAAGAATGGAAGAAGATAAAACAAAAATAATTCATAAAATTTTAGAATGTTATCAACAAGGAGAAAGTATTGAAAAAATTAAAAAGAGGTTTAATCTTTCTTATTCCCAATTAATGGATATAATAATTTCTGCGATTGAAAATGAGGAAATAAAAAATATTTTTATTCATTTAAAAAACGGTATAAAAGAGCAAAAAAGAGAATTAGAAAAATATAAACGTTTAGAAAAGTTAAAAGAACAAAAACAATTAGAATTGAAAATTCTTAAATCTTATCAAAAAATTTTATCCTCAAAACCAGAATATATTGCATAATTATTGAAACTTTTTAGCATCCGCTAAATAATCTGCAATATCCTCTTTTACTATTCCTTTATAATAAGGCTTTGTTTTTTTAGTTGTTATTACTCTTATTAAATCAGAAATATACCAAATTTTTCTTGCTGGATAAGGAGCATGCTTTGGTACTTCAACTTTTTGAATTTCTGTTTTTCCTGGCAAATAATGCAAAAACTTGTTTAGAAAATCAGTAATTACTAATCCCATTTCAGTAAATATCCTTTGGATTTCAAGTATTCCAAGTTTAGGACATCCTATTATAGTTAATCCTGCATAACCTACCATTCCTGGCTTAGGTTTCAATAATTCAACTCCTCTAGAAACAAATAAAGTAAATCCTAAAACTGTGTCTGGAGGTTGAGTAAGAAAAACATCATATTTTCCTCTATATTTCTT
>Ga0190337_1000223_pt1 | contig 10962 bp, 11 predicted proteins | sample 4872041011_MG_FD_161677 | JGI IMG/M metagenome (GOLD analysis project Ga0190337, IMG submission 161677) | Hydrothermal vent sediment bacterial communities from Southern Trench, Guaymas Basin, Mexico - 4872-04-10-11_MG | ecosystem: Environmental > Aquatic > Marine > Hydrothermal vents > Sediment ...
ATGAGGTTCTGTAAATGGAAAGATGATCTTATAGCAGCTATTAAAGAAAAGGCAGGAATTGAAGTAGTTGAAGGAACACATTCTTATGGTCTTCCTACTATTTTCGGAAGTTAATTAGATTTTTTTTAATACATTATAATATTTCACCTTTTGAGTCATCTTAGAGCTGAGTCTTTATGCGTGTAATTATTGTGGGAGCAGGAGAAGTAGGATACAATATAGCTAAATTTTTAGCTTCTGAAGAAATTGATATAGTTATGATTGATAGAGATGGAGAAAAATTGAGAAATATATCTGAAGAGCTTGATATTGCTACAATAGAAGGTGAAGGAAGTGATCCATCTGTTTTTAAAGAAGCAGGTGCAAAAAATGCTGATATTCTTATTGCAGTTACTAATAGTGATGAAACTAATATGATAGCCTGTTTGTTAGGAAAGGCATTGTTTAATGTTAAACGGAGAATAGCACGAATTAGAAATCCAGATTATTTTTTTAACAAGGAGCTTCTTGGAAAAAATTATCTTGATATAGATCCTGCAATTAATCCAGAGCTTGAAACAGCAAGTGCTATTTTAAGGATTTTGGAAATACCGTTTGCTACAGAAGTTATAGAATTTGAAGGTGGAAAAGTAGTAGTAGCAGGTTTAAAAATTCCAAAACAAAGCAAAGTTAATAATAAAGAGCTAAAATATCTGCGAAGTATTATTAATAAGGACTTTATTATAGGAATAATCGAAAGAAATGAAGAAATTATTGTTCCAAGAGGAGAAGATGTTCTTAAGGAAGGAGACATTATTTATATTCCATTAAAAAGAGAAGAAGCTTTAGAAATCTCTCAAGCTTTTGGGATTTTTGCTTATCCTACTAAAAAAGTGATGATAGTTGGAGGAGGTAGAATAGGATATTATATTGCAAGAGCTTTGGAAGAAAAGGTTGATGTAAAAATAATAGAAAAAAATGAAGAAAAATGTAAATTTTTGAGCAAGCATTTAAAAAAATCATTAATTCTTCATGGAGACGGAACAGATAAACAGCTTTTGATAGAAGAGAATATAAAAGATATAGATGCATATATTACAGTATCTGGAAATGATGAGATGAATATAATGGCTGCACTCCTTGCTAAAAAACTTGGTGCTAAAAAAGTAATAGCACTTGTTAATAAAACTGATTATATCCCTCTTGCTTATGAACTTGGAATACAGTCTGTTTTAAGCTCAAGACTTTTAACTGCAAGCATAATATTAAGATACATAAGAAAAGGAGATGTTTTATCTTTAACTGCTGTTGCAGAAAATAAAGTTGAAATAATGGAAGTATTGGGAAGTTATAAATCTTCTATTATAAATAAAGCTCTCAAAGATATCAATTTTCCTAAAAATGCTGTAATTGGGGCAATTGTAAGAGGAGGAGAAATAATAATTCCTAAGGGAGATGATGTAATTAAAGAAGGAGATAAATTAATAATCTTTGCACTCAAGGATTCCATAAAAAATATAGAAAATCTTCTCACCTAAAAAATTTCAATGAATATCAAAATAGTTCTTAATATAGTAAGTTTAAGTCTTATTATTTTTTCTGTTTTTATACTTCTTCCTATAGGAATAGCTTTTATTTATAAAACTTCTGAAATACACGGGTTTTTAATTTCCTTTCTTATTACCTTTTTAACCGGGATTTCAATATATTTTTTAACCAGAAAATATAAACACGAAGAATTAAGATATAGAGAGGCTTTTGCAGGTGTTACTTTAACCTGGATTAGTGTAGCTTTTTTTGGGAGTTTACCCTATCTTTTAACCGGGGCTTTAGAGTCTTTTACAGATGCCTATTTTGAAGCGATGTCAGGATTTACAACCACAGGAGCAAGTGTAATTGCTAATGTTGAAATTTTACCTAAGGGAATCCTCTTTTGGAGAGGTATAACTCAATGGATAGGAGGTATGGGAATAGTTGTTTTTGCTTTGGCAGTGCTTCCTGTTCTTGGAACAGGAGGAATGCAGCTTTTTAAAGCAGAAGTTCCAGGTATTACAGTTGATAAAATAAGACCAAGAATAGTTGATACAGCTAAACTTTTATGGCTTATTTATTCTGGATTAACTGCAATAATTGCAGGATTATATGCCTTTTGTGGAATGAGTTGGTATGACGCAATTTGCCATGCTTTTACTACTATATCTACAGGTGGTTTTTCAACAAAAAATGCCAGCTTAGCTTCTTTTAATAGTCCTCTAATTGAATACATAGCAGGATGTTGCATGCTGTTAGGAAGTATTAATTTTGTGCTTTATTTTTTTTTGCTAAAGGGGGATTTTAATAAAATTTTTAAAAATAATGAAATAAGATTTTATTTTTCGATTCTTCTATTTTTAATCTTAATAATGACCCTTAATCTTAAACTAAATATTTATCAATCCTTAGAAAAATCCTTTAGATATACTTTTTTTCAAATAATCTCTATTATCACTACTACAGGTTATGTTACAGCAGATTATGCACAATGGAATTTTTTTGCTCAAACAATTATTTTATTTTTAATGTTTTTAGGTGGTATGGTAGGATCTACAGCAGGAGGAATAAAACAACTTAGAATTTATCTTATGTTAAAACAAATATACAAAGAATTTTACCATCTTATTCATCCTCGTGCTATAACTTCCATTAAGATAAATGATAGGGCTTTAAATCACGAAATACTTGGGAGTATATGGGGTTTTATATTTCTTGCTTTAACTATTTGGATAATAAGTAGTATTATAATTTCAGCAACTGGCTTAGATACGGTAACCTCTATTTCTACTGTAGCTTCAGCACTAAATAATGTTGGACCAGCTTTAGGTAAAGCAGGACCTACATCTACCTATGCCCCTTTTCCTGCTCTTGCTAAGTGGGTTCTCGTTTTCTGTATGCTTATAGGAAGGCTTGAATACTATACTGTCCTTGTATTATTTATTCCTGCTTTCTGGAAGAAATAAAACAATTTTAGGTTTCCAAATTTTTTCCTTTTCAATAATATGCAAAACTTCAAATCCTTTTTCTTCTAATGCTTTTGCTATAAATCTTCTGTGACATTTCCAGGGAAACTTTTCAGCACATATAATGCAAGTTAATTCTTTCTTAGCAATCTCTATAAGTTCTTCCAAAGCATTTTTAAAAGTTGAAGTTTTCATATAATTTACATAATTTTCAATTCTATAGCCTCCCAAATTTTCCAAATGGTAGTAAGAAATATTATTTTGTGGTAAAAGTTTTATTAAATTTTCTTTTTTAAAATGAGGAAATCTTTGAGAAGTTGGCCATCTTCTTACATCAGCTACAGCTTTGATTTTGTAAAATTTTAAGATTTCTAAAAATTCTTCTATTGATCTATTAGATGTGCCTAAGGTATAAATTAACATTGTATTCATAAGGTTTTTTCTTTTGATTTTAAATTTAGAGTAGAATCTTTAATCTTAGAATATTCCAATAGATAATTGTGTAAAAAACAACAAAAATTGAACAACAAATCATTAAAGCTGTGGTATTGTTCCAAAAAAGAAGAGCAGGAATAACTCCAAAAGAATTAATTACCCATAAAAATACAGAAGCAAGAGGATTTCTAAGTTCTTTATCATTTAAAGGGAAAAATTTTTTAATAAAAATATTATAAAAAATCGTATGTAAATGTAATGCATCTGGTTCCATAGCTGAACGTTTTTTTAAAAACTTTCTTCTATAAATGGAAAATATAGTTTCATAAACAGGATAAATATTTATTGTAAGAGCAAACCAGGGTGAAACTTGATGATGTTTGTATACAATAAGAACACTCATCATTCCAATGATAAAACCTGTAAAATAAGCACCACCATCACCAAGAAAAATAAGACCATAAGGATAATTTAGAAGAAAAAAACCAAGTAATGCAAAAGTTGAAACCACACAAAGATTAGTAATCTCATAGTCTCCCAGTTTATAAGCTACATAAGCAATTCCCATAAGAATCATCATAGAAACCATGCTGGCAAGTCCATTAAATCCATCTATGATATTTATAGCATTGGAGATTCCTGCAAGAGCAAAAACTGTAAAAAAGAAAGAAATAGCTGTTATCTGTAAAAGTTTATCTGCAACAGAAAGATCAACTCTTACAATTTTAATATTCAAGAAAAAATAAACTAAACTTGCAGAAAGACAAATAAAAAACATTCTTACTTTAGGATCAAGCTTTCCTGTAAGATCATCTATAAATCCTATCAAAAAAACAGGAAAGGAAAGAAGAATTAAATAAAGATAATTTGAGGAAAAATGTTCTGGTCTAAGGTAAGCAGCAAGGAGTGAAACACTTATTCCGATAAAAATAGCCAGTCCTCCAATCCTTGGAGTAGGCTTGTAATGAAAAGTTTGCGGACCAATATGCAGGTGATCTGTAATTAAACCCTGAATTTTTTTAGAAGAAATAATAAAAATAGTGCATAAAATAAAAGAAATAAAAAAAGCTAAAGCTGCATATTTAATCATAATTTATAACCATTTCAGATTATCTCACATTTATTTTTCTTCGCAAGTCAGATAATTTATCATAGATTATTCAAAACTAATAATGAAATTATAGAAATATGAAATAAAATTAAGTCCATGGAAAATTTTAGAAAAATTTTAGAACTTCCTCAATATATAAAAAGTCTTTCAGATCAAGAAAAAGAATTATTTAATCGCATATATACTTTTTATTTAGAAACAGGATTTCTTAAAATGCCTAATACATTAAAAACAGAATTAAGTGATAAGTTTCTTAATTGCGAAAAACAAAGGATTATCAGAATCACAAATAAAATAACTTTTGAAAGCACTTTATTTAATGAATTCAGAGCTAAAAGACCTTTAGATACCAAAGTAAAAGAAGATTTATATCAGATAATTGAAAGTAGCAAAGGTGGGGCTTTCTGTAATCCTTTAGAGAAAACTCCACTTGATATTTTTGGTAGAATAGAAGGCAAATACTGTATTACTGGAAGTAATTTAGCAAAATATGATTATTTACATGCTGTGATAGTATTTAAGGATCATGAGCCATTTATAAGAGATTCAGAAAAAATAAAAGATTACTTAGAAGTTGCCTATAAATGGTTTAAAAAAGCTAATGAATATGATAAAACTGCAATTTATCCATTTTTTATGTGGAATTGTTTGTGGAGAGCTGGAGCAAGTTTAATTCATGGACACGCTCAGGTATTGATTTCAAAAGAGCCTTATGCAAAACAGAAATTTTTAAACTATATAAGAAAAAATTATTTTTCTTCGTTTGGTTCCGAATATTTTGAAGATGTTTTTAAAATTCACGAGATTTTAGGACTTGCTTTTGAATATGAGAATGCAAAATTGATGGCTTATCTTACTCCTATAAAAGAGAAAGAGATAATTATAATTTCTCCTGATTTGTTTACCCTGGCAAAGCCTATTTCACTTGTTTTAGAATGTTATTATAAACTTGGAGTTAGAAGTTTTAATCTTGCTATTTTTATGCCTCCTCTTAATTCTGAGGATATTTTTATAACAAGAATTGTAGATAGAGGAGATCCTTTAACCAGAACTTGTGATATAGGTGGTATGGAAATTTATGCAGGAACTTCAGTTGTAGCAAGTGATCCATTTATACTTATAAAAGAATTGGAAAAAATAAAGATATAAACTACATTATTTTTTTTAAATCTTGATTATTTCTTGAAAGAAGCGCACCCGGCTTAAAATGTTTGCTTGACAAAAGTTTTTAAAAAGATATTCTACAATTATAAAAATATATGAGAGAAAAAAGCTTGCTTAAAACTTCATGGAATAAGGAGAAAAGTGAAATAGAGCTTTTAATTAGGAAGATGAAATTTCAAGATCCCAGAAAAACTTTTTTGGAGTATTCAAAAGATAAGCTTAAAGAAGTATTTTTAAGAAATTATTTTAGATTTTCTGAAAAAGAACAGAATTTTTGGAAAATAGTTTTAGACATTTCAGAGAAAGAACTAACAAAATACAAAAGTAATTTTAAGACAAGGAAATTTCTTAAAATTCAACCTTATCCTTTATAAAAACTTTATGAAATCTATTACTCTTTTTCAAAAGAAATCTTTAGAGAAAGTAAGAGACTTAAGTTTTACTAAATATTTTTATCTTGCAGGAGGAACTGCCCTTGCATTAAAGTATAATCATAGATTTTCTGAAGATTTCGATTTCTTTCTTTTTCCTGAGAAGAGCTTTAATTTGGGAGAGTTTTTTTTTACTAAAGTTAAAGAGCTTAAGAAATTTGTTGATGTTAAAGTAGAAGTGCTTGAAGAGGACACAGTTATTCTTGCTGTAGATGGAATTAAATTTAGTTTTTTTAAGTATCCTTATAAGCTTTTAAGAACTCCAATTTTTAATGAAAGCTTAAAAATATTTATAGCAAGTGATGAAGACATTGCTTGTATGAAAGTTGTAGCAATTTCTCAAAGAGGTGCCAAAAAAGACTTCTATGACTTATGGTTTTTAATGAAAAAATATAACTGGACATTAAATGAGATAGAACGATTTGTTCAGGAGAAATATGAAGGGATTTTAGAGATGTTTGCTATTTTAAAGGCTCTTACTTTTTTTAAAGATGCAGAAAATCAGCAGATAGAGGATATTGATAAACATTGGGATGAAATAAAAGATTTTTTTATTAAAAGCGTTAAATCTTTTGTAGAAGTTTCTTAGCCCGATTTTTAACCTTTATAGAGACAAAAACCTAATGAAAAGCACGCGCCCGGCAGGACTCGAACCTGCAACCTTTGGATTCGTAGTCCAATGCTCTATCCAATTGAGCTACGGGCGCATTTAAAAATAATATAAATTATTTTCTAATTTTAGCAAGGTTATATTATAATTAAAGCCCTATGAGTTTAATTTCTAAATATAGAAATCTTTGGTCTGCTTTCATTTTATGGATTATAGTTTTAATTTCTTCAGGAATATTAATAGTAAGTGCTATTTTTACTTATAAAAATACCAAACTGGCAGCAGAAGACGCATTAAAAATGCAAGCTCTTGGAATAGCTATTACTCTTCAAAGTTTTTTACAATCTGTGGAATTAGAAAATTTAAGGAATTTAGATTATAAAATCTTTTCTGAAATCATACTTAATGAAAAATGGGAAGGAGTTGCTTTTATAAGTCTTTATAATGAAAATGGATATATTATTCTTCATTCTAATCCGGATCTTATAGGTAAAAAAATAGAGCTTGTAAAAAGTTCTGTTTATCCTTATTATCATTATTTAACTCTAAAAACTTCAGAAAAAGTTTTTGTAGCTGATTTTAAAATTCCCTTCAATTCTACTTATATCTTAAGGATAGCCTTACACACCTATCCTGCTGAGATAATAATAAAAAGGGCTCAAATTTATGCAGGGATAAAAATCGGAGCCTCAATAGGATTAATTCTATTTGGAATCTTAGGCACTTTACTTATTAGAAAAGTTGAAAAAATGCAAATGAAACTTAAAGAATTAGAAAGTATATCCATTATGACAAAAATTTTGGCTCATGAGATCAGAAACCCTTTGGGAAGTATTAAAGGTTTTTCTCAATACTTGTTAAATAAAGTAGAAGAAAAATTTAAAGATCCACTAAAAATAATATTTAATGAAACATTAAGAATTGAAAGACTCACAGATGAACTACTTCTTTATACCAATCCTGTAAAAATAACTATTGCTGAGTTTTCTTTAAAAGAACTATTGGAGGAAATTTTAATAGTTTTTAAAAATGACTATCCAGAAATAACTTTTCAACTAAATTTTAATCAAGAAATAAGACTAAAGAGTGATAAAGATAAGCTAAAAGAAATCATTATTAATCTTTTGCAAAATGCAGTAGATGCTGTGTTAGAGACTTCTAAAGATCAAAAGATTATAGAATTAAATGTAGAAAAAAGAGAAAATAAAATTAAATTTGAAATTGTAGACAATGGTATAGGAATGGATGAGGAAACTTTAATTAAAGCAATGGAGCCCTTTTTTTCTACCAAACCTAAAGGCTCAGGATTAGGTTTAGCTATAGTTAAAAAACTTTGTGAAGCTTTAAATATAAGATTTAAAATAAATAGCAAAAAAGGAGAAGGAACAAGGATATGTCTGATTATCTCAGAATCGCTATAGTAGAAGATGATTTATCCTTTGCCTCCTTTCTTAAAATTATTTTGGAAGAAAAAGGATATAGAGTAGAAGTATATAATGATCCTGAAGAGGCTTTGAAAAAATTACCTGATTTTATTCCTCATCTTGTTATTACAGACCTAAAAATGCCTAAAATGGATGGCATAACCTTTTTAGAAAAGGCTAAAAATATTTTCCCTGATACTCAATTTATAGTAATTACAGCTTATGGAACCATTCCTTCAGCAGTAGAGGCTATGAAAAAAGGAGCAGTTGATTACATAACTAAACCCTTATCAAGTCCAGAAGAGTTCATTTCTCTGGTTTCAAAGCTCTTACCCGAGGAAAAAGCAAAGGTTTCTCTTTCAGAAAAACCTTTTGAAATTCCTCCTTTTGAGATTTTATTTGCAGGAATGGAAGATATTTATGAAAAAATAATCCAGGTAGCTCCTACAGAAACTACAGTTATTCTTTATGGAGAGACAGGAACAGGAAAATCTGCTATTGCTAAAGCTATACATTTTTTGAGTAGAAAAAAAGGAAACTTTATTGAAATAAACTGTGCAGCTATTCCAGAAACTCTTATAGAATCTGAACTTTTTGGATATGAAAAGGGAGCTTTTTCAGGTGCTATAAAATCTAAGCCAGGGAAAATAGAACTTGCTAAGGATGGAACTCTTTTTCTGGATGAAATAGCAGAGATGAGTCAAACAGTTCAGGCAAAATTTTTGAGAGTTTTGCAGGATAAAACTTTTGAAAGATTGGGAGGACTTACTACCATAAAAACAAATGCAAGGTTTATTGTTGCTACTAACAAAGATCTTCTGGAACTTGTAAGGCAAGGAAAATTTAGAGAAGATCTATATTTTAGAGTAAATGTATTTCCTATTTATATACCACCTTTAAGAGAAAGAAAAAAAGCAATTTTAAAAATCGCAGACTATATTATAAATAAGCTTTCTAAAAAAATAGGAAAAGATCCTTTAAAACTTAGCAAGAATTCTAAGGAAATTTTAAAAAATTATTCCTGGCCTGGTAATATTAGAGAACTTGAGAATGTATTAGAAAGAGGTTTTATTCTGGCAAAGGGAGAAGAATTAGAATTGGAACCTGAATTTTTTGAAAAAGATAAAGTTTTTCAAGAAAAAAAAGAACCTGAAAATTTAAAAGAACTTGAAAAAAGAGCTATTTTAGAAGTTCTTAAAAAAACAGGAGGCAATAAAAAGAGAGCAGCAGAACTTTTAGGTATTTCTTTAAGAACTCTCTATTACAAAATTAAGGAATATAACCTAAAAACACCTTGATCTTTTTTTCCAGCATGGTTTAAAGTTTTCATCTCTTAAATAATAAATATGGTTTTTATCTACTATATATAAATATCTGGTAAGAATAAAAAGCTTTCCCTTTTTAGTAAAAAATTTGGAACCTTTAATAATTACTTCATTTCCAGGTTTAAGGTATATTCGCTTTTTTTTAATAAACCATAGAGGTCCAATAATAACTTTATAAATTTTTTTTCTTCTTTTTACATCTACTATCAAAAACTTGTATTTAGGTAAGATCCATACTCTTTTGACTTTACCTCTTAGGAAAATTTCAGTATTTGGATCATATTTTTCTAAAATTTCACGATGAAAAAGTCTATCAGCACTGGCTGAGAAAGGTAAAAGAAAAAAACAAATAATAAAAATAAAATACTTCATAGTTATTTAAAAAATATTATTATAATATAAAATTAAGGAGCGGAATAAAATCCGCTCCTTAAAAATTTAAGAAATTACCAGCCACAAATTCTTCTTAATCTTAAACCCCTCTTGGGACCAAATGGTAAACCCATTTCATAAGCTTTTTTTCTCATTTCAAGTCTTAATTTAACAAGTTCTTCTTCTTTTTTTTCTATAGCTGACCAATCAGGTGGATTTTTACTCCACAGTTCACGAAGCTCATTTCTAATTTGCCACATTTTTTGCCATAAAGGATAAACCTCTTTGCAATAAGCCTGAACCTTCTGCTGATTGATTTTACTCTTATATCCAGGTCCCATTGATCCGCGATACATTGGTCCGTATCCAGGTCCTATTTGATCTGGTTGAGATGTGGTTTCATTCTGAGCAAAAGAAGCTCCAACTGCTAATACTCCTACTGTGCTTAAGATAGCTAAAGTTTTGCTTAATCTTTTAAACATACCAACCTCCTTTTTGAATTTTTTTTACAATCTCTATTTTTTATTAACAAAAGTTATACCTGAAATTTTTCTGGAAATATTGATAGATTTAGAAAAGTGATAAAGTTTTTTACTTTGTAAAAATTGCAAAAGAGATGTAAATTTTGCAAAAGCTAAATTTTTAAAGTTTCTAAATATTTTCCTTTTAGAGAATGTTTTCCAGCCTCTTCTACCAGAACTTTAACCAGAGCACCTTTTAAATTCAAACGAGGAGCCTTAAAATTTACTATCACATTAGTAGTAGTTCTTCCCATAAGCATATCTTTACTTTTAGCACTTAATCCTTCAACTAAAACTTCTACTTCTTTTCCCACATAGGATTCATAAATCTCTTTTGTTATTTTTGCTTGAACTTCATGAACTTTTTTAAGTCTTCTTTTTTTTTCTTCTTCTGAGACTTTACTACTCATCTTTTGAGCAACAGTAAAAGGTCTATCTGAATATTTAAAAGAAAAAATTTCGTGATACCTAACTTTTTCAAGCATCTCTAAGGTTTCTTTAAAATCTTCTTCAGTTTCCCCTGGAAAACCAACAATTATATCTGTTGTTATAGCAATTCCAGGGATAGCATTTCTTAATTTTTCTATTTTCCTA
>Ga0190337_1000224_pt1 | contig 10959 bp, 8 predicted proteins | sample 4872041011_MG_FD_161677 | JGI IMG/M metagenome (GOLD analysis project Ga0190337, IMG submission 161677) | Hydrothermal vent sediment bacterial communities from Southern Trench, Guaymas Basin, Mexico - 4872-04-10-11_MG | ecosystem: Environmental > Aquatic > Marine > Hydrothermal vents > Sediment ...
AGAAAATAAAAAAATATCTTACTTTAACAGAAAAGACTTTATCCTCTTGGATAGATTTAAATAAACTTCTTTTAGATTATACCAAAGAATTTAAAGAAATAGAGGCTAAAAAAATAGAAATTATAGGTTTTCTGAAAGACAATTTAGAATTATTTCAACTTATAGCTGGATCTCATATTTTTATTCAACTTGATTTTGATTATCTTTCCTCAGCTTGGATTCCTGGAGACGAATCATTTTGGCGATACATATTTTTGAATTTTATAAGTAATGCCAAAGATGCTATAGAAGAGGAGGGAACTATCTCTATTCTTTTTAGAACAAGGACAGAAGAAGGTAAGAAATATCTCGTAATTTTTATTAAAGATACAGGATGTGGAATACCTGAGGAACATCTTGATAAAATCTTTCAACCCTTTTTTACTACTAAAGAAAAAAGCAGTGGTTTAGGATTGTTTTTGGTAAAAAGTCATATAAACAATATTGGAGGAAAGATAGAAGTTGAAAGTAAAGTAGGTAAAGGGACAACTTTTAGACTATATGTTCCTTTAGTAGAATTTAAAAAAATTGAGAAAGAAAGAAAAAAACCAGAGGAAACCTATATAGTATTAGTAGAGGATGAAGAAGATATAAGGAAAAACTTAGAAGAAATTCTTAAAGCAGAAGGATACAAAGTTTATGTTTTTTCATGTGGTAAAGAGGTTAAAGAAAATATTCATATGATTGAAAGAGCTGATTTATTAATTAGTGATTTACATTTGCCTGATATAAAAGGTGGGGAATTATATCAAATTTTAAAACAAAAATTTCCTAATATAGATGTAATATTTTTAACTGGTGATATATTTGGTTTAGCAGACCTTCCAAGTAATAGAGTAATTTTAAAACCTTTTAATATAAAGGATTTATTCTTAAAAATAAAAGAACTTTTACAGTGATTAGGAGTGATTTAAAAGATTTTTTAAATTATCTAACTTTTGAGAAAAATTACTCTTTTAATACTATAAAAGGTTATCAAAGAGATTTAGAAGAATTTTTAGCCTTTTTAGAAAATCAACAAATCAATTCTTTTGATTCTTTAGAACCATTTCATATTAGATATTATTTACTTTTTTTAAAAAAAGAAAAAAAAGAACCAACCACTATTGCAAGAAAATTAAGCAGTATTCGAAGCTTTTTTAAATATTTATTAAAACAAAAAAAGATCAAAAGAAATTTATTAAATTATTTATCAAATCCTAAAATATCAAAAAAAATTCCTTTAGTTCCTACAGAAGAGGAAATTAATCTTTTTATAGATAGTATCCAGGATAATAAAAAGAAATTTTCGAGTCTTCGAGATAAAGCATTGTTAGAAATTGCTTATGGTTGTGGTTTAAGAGTTGGTGAGATAGCTAATCTTACCTTAGATCAGATTAATTTTAAATTGCAAATTATAAGAGTTATAGGGAAAGGAGAAAAAGAAAGAATTGTTCCATTTGGTAAAAAGGCTTTAAAAGCTTTGAAGGAATATTTAGAAATTCGAGAGTCTCTTCTTTCTAAATTAAAAAAAGAGACTTTTTATGTTTTTATAAATTGGAGAGGAGAAAAATTAACAGAAAGAGGAATCAGATATATTATCAAAAATAGGGGAGAAAAGCACGGTTTATCTTATTTACATCCTCATGTTTTAAGACATGCTTTTGCTACTCATCTTTTAAATGCAGGTGCAGATTTAAGGAGTATCCAAGAAATGCTTGGACATTCATCCTTAGTTACTACAGAAATTTATACTAAAGTCAATTACGAATATCTCTTAAAAACTTATCTCAAAGCCCATCCAAGAGCAAAAGAAGATTAAAAGTTGGAAAAAGGCATTTTCGTAATAAAATAGGAAAGAAATTTTTTTCGTTAATAAGGGAGGTTTTTGATGTTAGAAGAGTCTCAGATTATAAAAGTAAGATACCAAAAGTTAGAAAAGATAGAAAAAATGGGAATAAAAAGTTATCCTAATGATTTTCGTCCTAAAGACAGGGCTAAATATTTAAAAGAAATATATCAAGATGTTCCTTCTGAAGAATTAGAAAAAAGAGAACAAGAGTTTTCTTTAGCTGGTAGAGTTATGGCAAAAAGAGAAATGGGGAAAATTATTTTTTCTCATATTCAAGATGAAACAGATAAAATTCAGATTTTAGTAGCTAAATCTGAGGTCTCTTCAGAAGATTTTAATTTTTTTAAAAAATATGTAGATATAGGAGATATTATAGGTGTTAAAGGTAAAATTATTAAAACTAAAACAGGAGAAGTAACTATTTTAGTAAAATATTTTAAACTTCTTACTAAAGCTTTAAGACCTCTTCCTGAAAAGTATCATGGATTAAGGGATATAGAACTTAGATACAGAATGAGATATTTGGATTTAATAATGAATCCAAAAGTTAGAGAAATTTTTAAAATCAGAACACAAATTATTCAGTATATAAGAGATTATCTTATTTCTGAAGGTTTTTTAGAGGTAGAGACTCCCATGATGCAACCTATTGTAGGAGGAGCAGCAGCTAAGCCTTTTATCACCTATCACAATGCTTTGGATATGAACCTATATTTAAGAATTGCTCCAGAACTTTATCTGAAAAGACTTTTAGTAGGGGGTTTTGAAAGGGTTTTTGAATTAAACAGAAATTTTAGAAACGAAGGTGTTTCAAGCAAACATAATCCTGAGTTTACAATGCTTGAATTTTACGAAGCTTATGCAACTTATGAAGATCTTATAAAAAGAACAGAAGAATTATTTTATGGTTTAGCCTTAGAAATTAAAGGAAATCCTGTGATTGTTTATCAAGGTAAAGAGATTGATCTTACACCTCCCTGGAAGCGTATAGAGTTTCTCAAAGCTTTAACTGATTTAGGTGGTATACCTGAGGAAATTTTGAAAGATAGAGAGAAGATTTTTAATTTTGCTAAAGAAAAAAATATTGAACTCAATTTAAAAGATCCTCGAATTGGTAAATGGTGGACTAAGCTCTTTGAAGAACTGGTTGAACCTAAACTTATACAACCTACTTTTGTAATTAAGTTTCCTGTAGAAGTTTCACCACTTGCAAGAAGGAATGAAGAAGATCCTGAATTTGCAGATAGATTTGAACTTTATATAGCAGGTAAAGAGGTTGCTAATGCTTTTTCTGAATTAAATGATCCAAGAGATCAAAGAAAACGTTTTGAGGAGCAATTAAAATTAAAAGAAATAGATGAAGAAATTCCTCCAGAGATAGATGAGGATTTTTTAAAAGCTTTGGAATATGGAATGCCACCTTGTGCAGGAGAAGGTATCGGAATAGATAGAGTAGTGATGATTTTTACAGATACTCCATCTATTAGAGAAGTTATATTATTTCCTCATTTAAGAAAAAAAGAAGATCTATAAATGAAATTTTCAAAGTTAAATCTAAGTTGGGAATTTTGGATATCTCTTAAATATATATTTTCTCCTAAAAGAGAAAGATTTACAGGTATTATTTCTTTAATTGCTATTATAGGAGTAGCATTAAGTGTAGGAGCTTTAACAGTAGTTAATTCTGTAATAACAGGTTTTAAAGAAGCAGTTTCTGAAAAGATTTTAAGTTTAAATCCTCATTTGAGTATAAGTTTTAGAAATCCTGAATTTAAAGAAAAACTTTTAGAAATTATAAAAAAAGAAATTCCTTCTCAAGAGATTGTGAGTATTCAGGAAGTTTCAACTTTACAGGGTTTAATAATTTTTTCAAGACAACCTGTAGGAATTATTTTAAAAGCTACTAATTTAGAAAGTTTAAAAAAAGAAAAGGGATTTAAAAAATTTGAAATAGAAAAGGTTTATTTAAATAATAATACAAACAATGCACCACCTTTGATAATAGGTGAGAAACTTAGAGAAAGACTTGGTCTTAGCTTAGGAGAGAAGATAAAATTTATGAGTGTAGAAGGGGTTTATACTCCTTTTGGATTTTTTCCTAAAATAACAACTTTTAATATAGTAGGCACATTTGAAACAGGGGTTTATGATTATGATCTAAACCTTGTCTTTACTTCTTTTAAAATATTTTCTCAAAAATTTAAACCTAATAATTATTCTTTGGAGATTAAATTGAAAGACCCTTTTAAATCTCAAAAGTTTAAGAATAAACTTCTTTCTCATATTGGCTTTAGTATCAATATATTTGACTGGCAAGAATGGAATAGAAATCTTTTTACTGCCTTAAAGATGGAAAAAATGGGGCTCTTTATAGTATTAACCCTTATGATTATAGTTTCTCTTTTTAATATTATTGCAGCTATGATAATGTTAGTTTCTGAAAAAAAGATGGATATTGCTATTTTACGAGCTTTAGGTGTTTCTTCTCAAAGTATTTTAAAGATATTTTTTTTCTGCGGTTTGATTCTTTCATTAATAGGGGTTATAACAGGATTAATATTAGGTAGCTCTCTTTGTATTATACTTTCACATTATCCTTTTATAAAACTTCCAAGTGAAGTATATCCTGTAGAGTATATGCCTGTTAAATTGGAAATTTTGGATTTATTTGTAATAAGTGTGGTTGCAATATTTATAAGTATTTTAGCTTGTATGTATCCTGCTAAGAAAGCTTCTGAAATTATTCCAGCAGAAATTTTACGGCATGGCTAAAAAAACCATAGTAGAACTTATAAATATTACTAAAAAATATCTTTATCCTCAGGGAGAAATAGAAGTTTTAAGAGGAATAAATTTAAAGGTTCAAGAAAAAGATAAAATTGCTATAGTTGGTCCTTCTGGAGTTGGTAAAACAACTCTTCTAAATATAATAGGAACTCTTGATTATCCTACCTCTGGTGAAATATATTTTTTTGAAAAAAAATTAGATTATAGTAATGAAGAGAGATTATTAAATCTTAGAAAAAAAAACATAGGATTTATTTTTCAGCTTCACTATCTTATTCCAGAATTTACAGTCATAGAAAATATAACTTTACCTGGTTTAATATCTCAATGGGAAAAAGATAAATGTTTACAAAGAGCTTATGAGCTATTGAAAAAATTAAATCTATCTGGAAAAGAAAACTACAAACCTTTTAGACTTTCAGGAGGAGAAAGACAAAAAGTAGCTATTGCAAGAGCCCTTTTTTTAAATCCTTCCCTACTTTTAGCAGATGAACCTACTGGTAATTTAGATCAAGAAAGTGCTAAAGAAGTAATAGAAATATTTTTGAAGATAAATGAAGAATTAGGGACTACAATAATTATGGTTACTCATAATTGGGAATTGGCTAAAAAAATGGATAAAATATTTTTGCTAAAAAATGGTTTTTTGATAAAATTAGAAAATGCCTAAAATGGGAATTTATTTTTTGAGAAAAATTTTTATTATTTTTATTTTATTATTTTTTTTAGTCTATTCTGATTCTGTTTCAGCTAAAGAATTAAAATTTCTTATTTATTTAACTAAAACCTATGGGGAATATATACCAGAAGAGTTTTTAAAAGCTTATTTAGAAAATTTACAAAGGATACTTTCAAAAGAAGAAATCAGTTTTGAAGTTAAAAGTTTTTCAAAAGAAGAAGCTTTTAATTTATTAAAAGCAGGTCTCTATAACGGAATTGCAGAACTTAAAATTATAGCTGTTAAAGAGAATCTTAGTATAGAATGGAAATTTAATCAAATTGGGAAGAAAAAACCTTATTATTTTTATATTACTGGTCAGAGAGAAAATATAGAAGACCTTGTAAATAAAACTTTTAAGCTAATAAAAAGCATTTTAGAAAAAAAACAGATAATTGAAAAGATCCGAATAGTTGGAAATTTAAGAATAGGGAAGGATGTGATTTTATCTAAAATAAAAACCAAGCCAGGAGATATTTTTGATCCCAAAAAATTAAATGAAGATTTAAAAGCTATTTATAAAATAGGCTATTTTGAAAATATAGAATTAAAAATTGATAAGGGAATTAAGGGATTAATTGTTACCTTTGAAATTAAAGAAAATCCTTCAGTTAGAGAAGTAATATTTAAAGGAAATAAAAAAGTTAAAACAGATGATCTCTTAAAAATTGTTGATATTAAAGAAGGAGAAATTATTACACCTAAGAAACTTGATAAAGCTATAGAGAATATAAAAATGTATTATGAACAATTAGGTTTTTCAGGAACTCAAGTTTTTATAGAGACTGAAAAAGCACCTCCTGCTCAAATAAATATAGTTTTTAATATTAAGGAAGGTAAAAAGAAATATATAAAAAAAATTGAATTTATAGGAAACAAAGCTTTTTCTGACAAAACTTTAAAAAAATACCTTTCTATTTCAGAAAAATCTGTTTTTTCACCTATCAAAAAAATAACTCAATATATAAGAGCTTTTATTCATCCTGAGCCAGTTGCAGAACCAGGGGTTTATAATATAGCTTTTCTCCGTAGAGACCTTGGTAAAATAGAAACAGTTTATAAGAATAAAGGATATATAGATGTAAAAGTAGGAGAACCTATAGTAGAAGAAAAACCAGATGGTGTAATTATAAAGATTCCTATTGAGGAAGGACCCCAGTATAAAGTAGGAAAAGTAAAAATAAATCAAGATTTATTTCCTGAAGAAAAAATTTATAAAAAAATCCAAACCTCTCCTGGGAAGATTTTTAGTCTTAAAACTTTAAGAGAAGATGAATCAATTCTTCTTCATCTTTTTGCAGATTATGGATATGCTTATGCTAAAGTAGATACTAAAATAAAAAAAGATTCTAAAAATAGATTAGTCAACATCACCTTTGATATTGATAAAGGACCTATTGTTTATATAGGAAGAATAGAAATTGAAGGGAATACTAAAACAAGAGACAAAGTTATTAGAAGAGAACTTAAAATAGCAGAAGGATGGCCTTATAGTGCTTCTCGTATAGAAGAAAGTGAAGCAAGACTTAGAAGATTGGGATATTTTGAAGAAGTAAAAATTGAGAAAGAAAAGGGAGTAAAAGAAGAAGAGATCAATTTAAAGGTTAAAGTAAAAGAAATGCTTACAGGATCTTTTGCCATAGGAGGTGGTTATAGTTCCTATGATAAATTTGTTATAATGGGAGACATTACTGAAAGAAATTTTCTTGGAAAAGGACAAAGGGTTACTCTTTTTGCAAGATTAGGAGCAAGAACTACAAGATATTCTATAAACTTTTTTGATCCCTATTTTAAAGATTCACGTTATTCTTTAGGATGGTCTTTATATAATCTCAGATTTCAATATGACGATTTTACTAAAGATAGCAAAGGAGGATCTATAAGAATTGGATATGGATTTACTCCTGAATTTTCTGGTTATATTGGATATAGATATGATGATACCCAATTAGAGGACCTTTCTGAAGATGTAGCTCAGATCATTTTAGAATCAAAAGATATAAATATTACCAGTGCTTTACAAGCAGGTGTAATTTACGACTCTCGTAATAGATATTTTCTGCCAACTAAGGGATGGTATCATAAATTAGAAATAGAATATGCTGGGGAATATTTAGGAGGAGAAAGTAATTTTGTTAAATTGGAGGGAAGACATCAAGTTTATTTTCCAATTTTTAAATTAATAGGACATATTAACTTAGGATATGGTTATATTACAGAGGGAGGAGCAAAAAAAGTTCCGGTTTATGAGAGGTTATTTTTAGGGGGTATAAATTCAGTTAGAGGTTTTAAATATGGAGATATATCTCCTAAGGATCCTAAAACAGGAGATAAAATTGGTGGAACAAGAATGTTTTATCTTCAGACAGAAGCTATATTTCCACTTATAAAAAATATTAATTTAAATGGAGTTGTTTTTTTTGATATGGGTAATGCTTGGGATATAAAAACAGGTTTTGAGAGTTCAGATATTAGAAAAAGTATAGGAGTGGGATTAAGATGGCTTTCTCCTTTTGGTCCTCTGAGAATAGAATGGGGATATAATATAGATAAAAAACCTGATGAAGACTCAAGTAATTTTAATTTCAGAATTGGTGGGGAATTTTAGTAAATTATTTTGACAATTTGTTAAAATTTTGACAAGGAAATAATTTCATTTATTCATTATTAAATAGGAAATAAATTCCTTATATCTTTAAAAAAATTACTTTTCAGTTTCTTTTTATTTCAATATAAAATTGAAATTTTTAGGCATAAATTTTGATAAATGTAAAATAGCTATTTAAAAAAGAGTAGATTTGTTATGAATGGAATTAGAATAAATCCTCATTTAGGATTATTGGAAACTTTGGAAGCTGCTCAATTGATAGAAAGAAAATTAACTATTACTGCTAATAATTTAGCAAATGTTGATACTCCTGGTTATAAAGCGGATGGTCTCACTTTTATAGAGGTTTTAATGAAAAAAATAGGTCCTAAGTATATCAAAATTTATAAAGAGACACTTCCATTTATTAGAAAAGAACAGGGAATATTAGAATATACTGGTGAGCCTTTACATTTTGCTATAGTAGGTGAAGGATTTTTTAAAGTTCAGACACCTTATGGAATAGCTTATACAAGAGCAGGAAATTTTACTTTGGATGCTGGGAGAAGGCTTGTAACTCCTGAAGGATATCCAGTTTTAGCTAATGGAACCCCAGTAGTAGTTGATCCTGGAATGACAAGAGAAGGTTTTATTACTATGGAAAATTCGAAACTTCAAGTATCTCCTGAAGGTATTTTATCCATAGATATGACTGAGATTGGAAGATTAGATGTAGTTACTTTTGATGATTATAGCAAGTTAAAAAAATTGGGTAAAAATCTTTATATTTCAGATGGTGCCCAGGAAAGAAGGTCCGAAAATTATGAAATAAAACAGGGATATATAGAAAAATCTAATGTAAATCCTTTAAAAGAAATGGTAAATCTTTTGGAAATTAATCGAACTTTTGAGGCTATTCAAAAATCAATTAGAGGCTTAGATGAAGCAATAGAGAGATTGTTAACTATTTCGCAAAAATAAGGAGGGAATATGATTAGAGCACTTTGGAGTGCAGCAACAGGTATGCAAGGACAACAGCTTCAATTAGATGTTATTGCAAATAATCTTGCTAATGTGAATACCCCAGGATTTAAAAAAAGTAGAGTTGAATTTGAAGATTTATTTTATCAGAATCTCAAACTTCCTGGTGCTTTAACAGCAGAAGGAACACTAACTCCTGTAGGAATGCAAATTGGACTTGGAGTAAGACCAGTAGCTGTAGCTAAACTTTTTACTCAAGGAGAGTATCAACTTACTAACCAAGAACTTGATTTAGCTATAGAAGGAAGAGGTTTTTTTAAAGTCATTTTGGTAGGAGAAGAATATTACACCCGTGCAGGAAATTTTAAAATTGATAGAGATGGATATATAGTAACTTCTGATGGAGCAAGACTTTATCCTGAATTCACTGTTCCTACAGGAACTGTGAAGATTGAAGTTACTCGAGATGGAATTATTACAGCTCTTGATTCTAATGGAAATGTTTTGGCTCAGAGTCAAATACTTTTATATGATTTTCCAAACCCTGCTGGACTTTATGCAGTAGGAAGAAATCTTTTTAAAGCTTCTGATGCAGCAGGAGATGAAATAGAAGGAGTTCCAGCACAGAATGGTTTTGGAACCATAGCTCAAGGATATTTAGAAATGTCTAATGTAGATGTAGTAGAAGAAATGGTAAAAATGATTATAACTCAAAGAGCATATGAAGCTAATTCTAAAGCAGTTCTTACTGCAGATAATCTTTTAGAAATGGCAAATAATCTTAAGAGGTAAAAAATGAAAAGATCAATAATCTTTTTTTTAATTTTTATTGTTCTTTTTTTTAAAACTACTTTGAGTTTTGCTGAAACATTTTATACTTCTGAAGATTTTAAAAATATTTTTTTAAAAGAAATAAAAAATAAACTTTCTTGGATAAAGGGAGATTTATACTTAGAAAAAATAAGAATAGAACCAGAAAATATAAATATTCCAAAAGAAATATCTTATAAAGTTAAGTTTATTACCACTCCTAAGGTAGGCTCTAATCTTCTTATTTTAGAATTTAGAAAAGGAAAAATTTTAAAAAGAGTAAAAATTTGGGGTTATATAGAAGCTAAAGTTCCTGTAGTGGTGCTTAAAAGACCTGTTCTTAATAAGGCTATATTAAGTGAAGAGGATATAACTTTGGAATTAAAACCTTTTTCAAGGCTTCCCCAAGATGTAATTTTAAATAAAGAATCAGCTATAGGGAAACAAGTAAGAATGAGTTTAAAAGCTGGCACAGTTCTTAGATATTCTCATATACAAAGACCTGTGATTATCAAAAGAAATCAAATAGTTTATATAGTAGCCAGAGGGCATAATTTCATTGTAAGGGCAAAAGGAGTAGCTCTTCAAGATGGAAGAGAAGGAGAAAGAATTAAAGTCAAAAATCTAAGTAGTAAAAAAGTTTTATGGGGAAAGGTAATTTCTTCAGAAGAAGTGGAGGTCCCATTTTAATGAAAGATAAAATAAAATTTTTATATTTATTAATTATTTTATTTTATCTTTGTGGATGTTTTGAGTATAATCCAAAAACACCACCACCTCCTCCACCCCCACCAAAGGTAAATATTTCTTATAAAGAACCTAAATCTTTAAGTAAAGGTTCTTTATATAAAGATAGCCCGGTTTTTATTAGTTTTTCTGATTTAAGAGCAAGACATGTAGGAGATATAGTAACCATTAAGATTGTTGAAACTTATCAAAGTTCTAATACAGTAAAACAACAAACTTCTAAAAGTAGTTCAGCAGAAGCAGGAATAAATAAATTTTTAGGACTAGAAAATAGAATTGAAGGAGTATTTAAGGATGCTACACCATCTGAACTTTTTGACGGGAATTTACAAACTTCTACTTCTGGACAAGGAAAAATATCTAGAGAAAGTAAAATCGTAGCCACTATAACTGCCAGGGTAATTAAGGTTTTACCTAATGGAAATTTAGTTATTCAGGGAACAAGAGCTATTAAAAGAA
>Ga0190337_1000226_pt1 | contig 10879 bp, 10 predicted proteins | sample 4872041011_MG_FD_161677 | JGI IMG/M metagenome (GOLD analysis project Ga0190337, IMG submission 161677) | Hydrothermal vent sediment bacterial communities from Southern Trench, Guaymas Basin, Mexico - 4872-04-10-11_MG | ecosystem: Environmental > Aquatic > Marine > Hydrothermal vents > Sediment ...
AAATTAAATTTGTCAAATTCTCTTCTTCATCCATTAATCCAATCCTTTTTATTTGATTCGTTTCTAATCTTTGCCAATTAACTGGTTCTCCTGCATCATTAATTAATAATTCAGAAATTGCATATGCAGTTCCTCTTAAAGATTGCATTTTTTCTTCATGTAAAAAACTCGGCATAATATCTAGAACTCTAACTAAAAAGTAAGAAGTAAGCAAAATAAAAAGAGTTAATGAAATAAAAAAATCTGCAGATAGTTGACCTTTCATTTTATCAACCTAAAATACCTATTTGAATTAATATTAAGAAAGTTCCCCAGACAATTCCAACCAGTATAACACTATGCTTTATTCCTGCTATAAAACTTCTTTCACTAATTTGTCCTATTACTAATCCAGCAAAAAATGCTTGAATTAAAGCCATCATAAAGAAGAATGATAAATAATAGCTTGATTCTACTCTTAATACATTTTTTCCAATAACCTCATAAAAATCACATATTAATTGAGAGGCAACATCTCTAGAAATACTACATGGATCTTTTAATCCCATCCCCCCATATTCTTCGGTTTCAGCAAATATTGGTAATAGAAAGTTATTTATTGTAACTATAACACCAAGAAAGATAATAGATATTGCATAAATTCCAACAACATAGTTATTCAAAACGCTTCTTCTTTCTTTTTCGCAATCAGTAAGCAAAGTAGTACTGTCTGCAACAGCATCTATAGTTGATGCTAAATCTCCACCAGAAAAGTAAGCTTCTTTTACTATTCTTAGTGCAGATTGCAATCTTCTACTTTTCTTTAACCTTTTTATGAAAAGGTCAATAACTTTATTTACTGGCATTCTCCAAGTAAGTTGATTTGCTATTCTTTTAATTTCTCTTGTCAAATGCTTTCCATAATTAATTCGAGAAGAATCTATTATAGCTCTTGGTAAAGGAACACCAGACCTTATTGATTCAACTAAATCTCTTAAGAAAATTGGGAATTTTTCCTCCATTTCCTTTATTCTCACAAATTCTTGATAACGAAAGAAAAAATATGGAAATAATAGTATCCCTACAGATATAATTAATGAATTACCTACTACTCCAGGTATTCCACTTATTAAACCTAAAGATAAGACTATGGAAGAAATTAAGAAGCTAATTAAATAAATTTTTCTTTTATTCATTTCTCTTCACCCGGAGCAGCAGATTTAATTATAAATGCAAATATTATTGAAACAAGTGGTAAGAAAATGAAAACTAGTAAAAATTGAATGAAAACTATATTTCCAGTAACTTTTGATATTGCAGAGATAATTGATGTCAATACTGAGAAAAAAATTGTACCTAATACGACACTAGTCAAATAAATTTCTATATAAATAGTTAAAGATTGTGAAAACTGATGTAACTTTCTTCTATATTCTTGGAAAAGTGAATCTGCTTTTTCTTTCAAATAATTATTTATATCTCCTCCAGCTTCTGTAGTAGATAAAATTCCCCATAACAATTCTCTAAACTCTTTTGATGGCGTTCTATCTATTGCTCTTTCAATTGCTGTAATTACATCTAAACCAAAATATTTTATATCAGTCGTTATTCCTTTTATTTCATTTCTTATGGCTGGAAACTCTCCAAATTTTCCAAACAATTCAAAAACTTGGTGCAAAGGAAGTTTTGAACTGCTTAAAGTCTTTAAATAAAGAGTTGCAAATGGCAATTCAGCATCTATCTTTTTTGCAATAGAATTTGCTACAAACTTTGGATAATGCAAAAAAAATATAAAAACTATAGCTGATACAAGAAGTGAAAGAGTTATTGAAAAGAAAAAGCTGAATGAAAAAATTGGAAACGAAAAACTGAGAATGAATGAAAAAATTGGTAAGGAAATGACAAAACATAAAAAAGATGAAAAAAGTGAAAGACTTAAATATTCCTTTGCAGAATATTTGAATTTTCCTCTTTTCAAATTTTCTCTTATTTCTGGCAAAAGTTCAACTAAATAACTTGCTTGGGAGGAAAAAATTCTAAAAGCTATTTTTTTAAATGATTTCATAATTCTCCCATAATTTTGGAAAGTAATCTATTTGGATAAGTATAATAAAATGAAATTATTTTATGAATTTCCCTAAAATCTGTAACATTCCTTTGTTTTAACCATTGCAAAATTAATATTCTTCTTTGATATTCTTCCAAAACTTCTTTTTCACTTAACCCAGTTTGCTCACAAATTTTCTTAAATACATAACTTTTTTCACCAGTTTCAAATTTATCAGTAGCAGAATTCCATTTAAATACTTTATTAACTATAGGTTGTTTTTTCTCTGGGTCAAATTTAATCATCTCTATTATTTCTGTAACTCTTCTTATAATATTTTCCCTATATCTTACCCTATTCATAAAAACTATTACATCTAAACTCCCTATCAAAGATGGTGGTAATGAAATTGGTTCTGTTGTTAATCTATCACTTAATTTTTGCAAGTTTTCTGCATGAATAGTTGCTAAAGCTGGATGCCCCGTGGCCATTTGTTGGAATAAAATAAATGCTTCTCTTCCCCTAACTTCTCCTACTATTATATAATCTGGTCTCTGTCTCAAACTTTCTCTTAACAATTCAAATAGATCAACTTCTCCAGGCTTTCCAGCTATTATTGTTCTGGCAACAGAAGGAACCCAATGAGAATGAGGCAAATGAAGCTCTGCTGTATCTTCTATGGAAATTATTTTCTTTTCCGGCCTTATGAAAAGAGATAAAACATTTAGTAAAGTTGTTTTTCCAGAGGCTGTACCACCTGAAACTAATATACTTCTTCCAAAATCTACAATCATCCATAAATAGGCTAAAGCTTTTTCATCGATTGAGTTAAAATTCAATAAATGAGTTGGTGTTAGAGGAGATTGAGTAAATTTTCTTATTGTAAAATTACTACCTCTTCTTGCTATATCAGTACCTAAAGTTGCCTGAACTCTTGAACCGTCTGGTAAAGTACCATCAAGTAAAGGATAAGCAACTGAAATTGATTTGTTTGCTAACTGTGCCAATCTTATCACAAAAGAGTCTAACTCTTCACTATTTTTAAAAACAACATTTGTCATAACTGAGCCTATTCTTGGATCTCTATGAAAAACAAAAATTGGAATATTTACTCCATCGCAACTAATATCTTCTATGTTTGGGTCTTTCATTAAAGGCTCTATTTTTCCAAATCCTAGAAAATCTCTTTCTATATAATATCTTAGAATCCTTTTTTCTTTACTAGTTAACTTAAACCCATAATAGCTAAGGATATCATCAATCTGCTGAGACAAATATTCAGTTGCTTCCACTTTTTTCAATTTTGTCAAATCAACGTCAAGTCTCTCTTCAATTAAACTTCTAACATTTTTTAGAATTTGTTTCATTTCTTCACTTAACTTTGGTTCAACCAATTCATAAGTAAATCTATGATTTTGTTTGTCAAAATATATTTTTGCGTAAGCAAAAACTTCTTCATTTGGTTTTGGTTTTTGTGGAATTAAAGGATATACTAAACTAAATTTTGGCTCTTCTTCTTTTTTTTCAACAAGTTTGACTCTTTTTGATATTCTTTTTGGCAATTCTATTCCTTCTATTTTTTCTTCTTTCTCTTCTTCTACTTCCATAGGCATCGGAGCTTTTTGTTGTTGCACGAATGGTTGTGTAAATGGGATAGGTTGAAAAACTTTTGCCGATTCTTCGCTCTCTTTTATCCCCTTCTCTTTCAAAAGTTTTTTATAACCTTTTATAGTTAACTTTACAAAATTCTTCAATTTCATCAAATTACCCTTATTTTATTTTCAGTTTTACTAATTGTTATTTTTATTGGTCGGGTTGAAAATGCATCTCCCTCTAGTTGATAACTTGCATTTAGATTAAAAAGTCTGGAGAAGTAAAATTGATTGGTTGGTAAAGAAACAACTCTTAAACCATCTAGTAAAATTACTTTAGTTATATAGCCAGCAGTTGTATTTTTTAATCCTATGCTATACTCTATAAAATCGCATTTGCAAGAATTTTCATATGCAATAACTGCATTTATATACGAAGCAGTATTTTCTCTACTATATCCAGCAATTTCTTTTTGGTAAACTTGAGTTTGAAGTTTAAAAGTATTTCCAATTAAAGCGAAAAGACTAAGGCCTATTAAGAAAAATAATGCAAATTGAATCATTAATGTTTGTCCTTTCATTTAAACTAATAAAATTTTTATTTCTGTTGAAATTAAAGTTTTTGAATCCCTTATCGAAGATGATTCTCTCCCTCTAACTATTTTTACGGTTTTTCCTCCAGACGTTAAAACACCTGCTTCATGTTTTACAAGGTCTATTTTATATATTCTATTAGTTATGGGATCTACTAATTCCCTGTAAAAGATTTTATAAGTAATTTCATATCTCTCTCCAACTTTTTCTGCTTTAGCACAAACAACACTTATTTTATCACTACCAACTATTCCAGAAGAAGGAGGACAACTTTCCCTTTCTGTTAAAGAAATCCAACCTACATCACTAGCTATATCTGTTACCTTACTATTAAATTTAAAAGAAATAGAATCTTCATCTTCGTTTAATTCCCAAAAACCATTTACATCTAAAGTGAAAGTATCTTCTCCACCCAACTTTGCAACATTTTCAATTTTTGAAGATAGGGAAGAAGGATTTGAGGGGTCAAAAGCATTTCTAACTCTTTCAACCATAGCCTCATCTTGTCTTTTTTCTAACATTGGCTTAATATATCTATATCCAATCCCAAATAAAGAAATGGCTAAAATTAAAATTATAACAGCAGTAATTATATCTGCTTGTCCTTTTTTCATATTATATTTTTGGTGTAGGACTAATTAATGGTTTTTTCTTTATTACTATTGGCGGTCTTTTTAACTTATCTTTAACTTCTTCCAAACTATTTAGCATTTCTTCCAAAGTTTCTGAGATTTTCTTATTACTTTCAATAAGTTCTTCTAATTTTTTATCTAAATTAGATTCTTTAGCTTGAGTAGGAGTTTCTTCAGATGCAGCAGTTTTTATGTATTCTAACAATTCATTTAGTTTAGATACTAATTCCTCAATTCTTGGAACAACTCTTGCTAATTCCATTCTTAACGCATCATTAGCTTTAACAAGCTCGCTAACTATCTCTTGATTTAATCTGATTATACTCACCATTTCTCTGAAAAATTCTTTTTCTCCTCCTTTTGTAGCTTTTTCTAACTCTTCTACTCTTTTCTCCAATCTTCTTATAGGAGAAAGTGGAACAACTTCATACTCTTCTTTGGTCTTCGGCATACTAAATATTAATTGGATAAGAAAAATAAAAAGTTAAGCATGGTTAAAAACTTAAGCTTCTGGAGGCATTGGTGGTGTTTCTTTTCCTTTTTCTAGTTTACCTGCAGCAATTACATCATCTATTCTTAATATCATTTCTGCAGCTTCTGCTGCACTCTTTATTGCTTGTGTTTTAACTTTTAATGGCTCAACAACCTTTAATTCAAAAGCATCTTCAACCTTTCCATTAAATATGTTAATTCCTGCATAAATGTTTCCCTTTTCATGTTCTGACCTTAGTTGAACCAAAACATCTATTGGGTCTAAACCTGCATTTTCAGCTAAAGCTCTTGGTATTACTTCTAATGCTTCAGCAAATGCGCGAATTGCTAATTGCTCTCTTCCTGAATATTTCTCTGCAGCTTTTCTTAATCTTTTTGCAATTTCTGCCTCTGGAGCACCTGCACCTGCCACTACTTTTCCCAATTCAATAGCTGAAGCTACCGCACCTATTGCATCTTCTATACTCCTATCAACTTCATCTACAAAATGTTCAGTTGATCCTCTTACTAAAATGCTTACAGCTTTTGGATCTTTACAATCTTTTACAAAAACCATTGATTCTCCTGCTATTTTAACTTCTTCAACAGTTTTTGCATATCCTAAATCTTCTGAAGATAAATCATCTATGTTAGTAACTATTCTTCCACCAGTTGCTTTTGCTAGTGCTTCCATATCACTTTTCTTGACTCTTCTGCATGCCAATATTTTGTTTTTGGCTAAGTAATGCTGAGCTAAATCATCTATTCCTTTTTGGCAAAATACAACGTTAGCACCACTTTCAACGATTTTGTCTACCATTTTCTTTAGCATCCTTTGCTCTTGCTCTACAAATGCTTGCAATTGTTCAGGACTAGTTATTCTTATTTGAGCATCTGTTTCTGTTTCTTTAACTTCCAAAGCTGTATCTAGTAAAGCAATTTTTGCATCTTTTATTAATTTTGGCATTCCTGGATGTACAACTTCTTTATCAATTATTATTCCTCTTACTAGCTGAGTTTCTTCAGAAGACGCTCCATGTTTTTTAATTCTTTTTATATTTTCCTTATCTATCACTATCTTTCCATCTTTTTCTTCTGCAACCATTTTTATTGCATTTACTACTAAATCAGCTAGCTTATCAGAAGCTTTTTCAACACTCTTGCCAGTCATTGCAGTTAATGCTATTAGTTTTAAAGTATCAGCATCTGATAAAGTAACTGACTTAGAAATTTCTTTTAATGCTTTTAATGCTTCATCTCTTGCAATTCTAAATCCTCTTGTAATTACAGTTGGATGTATTTCTTGGTCAAGCAACTCTTCAGCTTTTTTCAATAATTCTCCAGCAATTACTACACTTGTTGTTGTTCCGTCGCCAACTTCTTCATTCTGAGTCTTTGCTATTTCAACCATCATCTTTGCAGCTGGGTGCTCAATTTCCATTTCTTCAAGAATTGTTACTCCATCGTTTGTAATTACTATATCTCCTATAGAATCAACTAGCATCTTATCCATTCCTTTTGGTCCTAGAGTTGTTCTTACTGCATCTGCTACAGCTTTTGCTGCAGCTATGTTATTTTTTTGCGCATTTTTTCCTATTTGCCTTAAAGTTCCTTCTGGTAATATTAAAACAGGTTGTCCACCCAATTGGGCTATTTGTGGTTGTACCATTTTCATCACTAAAATAATGTATACCTACATACATATATTTAAATTTTTCTTTCAATTTTTTCTAGTAGCTCTTTTGAAGAAAAAATTTCTAAAAGCTCATTTTTTGAAATTATAGGATATTCGATTTTTTCTTTCACTTCTCTTTTCGCTACATAAAGTGTTAAAGAAGAAAAAATTGAAGATAACTTTTCAATTCTTTCTGCATCAACTTTAATTTCTTTAATTTTTTCGAAAGATTTTGTAATTATTGGAAATTTTTCTTTTCCAATCAAATTGAATGGTGCAAAAAAAACTGCAGTATTTTCAATTCCCAAATCAAAAAGTTTATTACTTATCTCTTTTTCTACTTTCTCTTTCGGCTCTATAAAAACTTTTTTTGGTTCAGAAGGATTAAATGGAACTATTAATTTCGTCTTCAAAATTTTTTCTAATCTTTTAGCAGTTTCTTCTTTTGGTAAAACTCTTCCATTTTCTATTTCATACAATGCTTTTTTCGAAATATTTGCAAGTTTAGATAGCTCATTCAAAGAATAATTTAACTCTCTTCTTCTTTCTCTTAATTTTTCACAAAAAATTTTAACAACATGTTTTCCTCTTGAAGAAAATGAAGGATAAATTTCTTCATTAACCATCTTTTTAAATGTATTTGGTGTTAAAACATCTAAATCAAAACGAGAATAGATAACTTCATCTCTCAATTTATCTCTTCCGTTTTTCAATGAAATTATAATAGGTATGGCAGAAAGAAAATAAGAAATAGCTTTTAAACTTAGTGAATGACCTCTTGAAAATGCATCAATATTTACAAGAACTTTTAATAAAAATTTTTCTTTTTTTCTTGCCGCAATATCAAAGCATCCACTACAAAATGAAATTTTGTAATCATTTTTAACTAAAGTTTTTGCAATATCCTGAACAATAAAAAATTTCTCGAACATTTACCAAATAAAAATTTATAATAAATAAATTTATATGTGGGCCGGTAGCTCAGCCAGGTTAGAGCAACGGTCTTATAAGGCCACTGAGCATAAAAACCGTAGGTCGTGGGTTCAAATCCCACCCGGCCCATTAGATAACTCTTAAAATCTAAATAGAAATTAAGTAGTATTCTAATTTTAATTATGCAACTCTTGAAAGATGAAAATGTTTTATTGGCAGAATATTTACCAGAATTTTTACCTCATAGGGAAAATCAAATTAAGCAGTTGGCAAATAATTTATTGCCAGCCTCTAAAGGAAGAAATCCGCAAAATACTTTTATTTATGGTCCTCCTGGTATTGGTAAAACTGCTTGTGTAAAATTTGTATTTAGAGAGTTTGAAAAATATAGCGAGAAAGTAAAGACAATTTATATTAATTGTTGGGATTATAAAACTGTTTATTCAAATTTAGTAAAAGCTGCTTTAAGCTTAGGAATTTTTGTTCCTAGAAGAGGGTGGGGAAAGGATGAAATTATAGAAAAAATTGTTGAATGGCTTAATAAGACAAAAAAGAGTTTAATAGTTTGTTTAGATGAAGTTGACCAATTGGAAGAAGAAGCATTGTATGATTGGTTAAGGTTAAATCAATATGTTAAGAATCCTATTGGAATTGTTTTTATTTCAAATCATAAAGATGTATTTGTTGATAAAGAGCCGAGAATAAGAAGTAGTTTAAGAATTGAAGAAATAGAATTTAAACCTTATACTTTTAATGAAATGAAAGATATTTTATTGGAAAGGGCTAAACTAGCTTTTACAAGTTTTGAAAATGCAGCAATATTGTTAGCTGCAAGTTATGCAATAAATAAAGGTGGGGATGTAAGAGTTGGTTTAGAATGCTTGTTAAAAGCTGGAAGAATTGCAGATAGAGAAAATGCAAGTAAGTTAAAAGTTGAACATGTAAAAAAAGTTTTAGGTAAAGTAAAAGAAGTGAAACCAAAAATTATAGAAAAAAAGTTGAGTAAAGTTGAGAAAATAATAATGGACTTGTTAAAAGAAAGATCTTATACTTCCGGCGAACTATATAAAAAAGTCTCAGAAAAAATTAAGATAAGTGAAAGAAAGCTTAGAGATTATGTAAATAATTTAGCAAAAAGAAAGTTGATAAAAGTTGAGGAAAAAAGATTAAAGACAAGAGGATATACAAGAATTATATCAAAAATTTAAGACCAAAATATAAAATTAAATTGTGAGTTCTGAAATTTTAGAACTTGAGCAAAAAGTATATTCTATATCTATTATATTAGATCCAGATATTCTTGATCAATATAAAAAAATTTTGATTTTTTGTAAATCTGATGAAGAATTGAAAAAGTTAGAAAAAGTTTTATCATATGAAAAAAGTAAAGAAAATCTTGAAAATATTTATAGAAAGATTTTATCCATTTACAATTCTCATAAACGCATTCTTCTTCACTTTGAAAACAACATTTTAAAAATAGAAGGAATTTATCAAAAGTTGCTTAAAGAGTTTTCCAATGAAAATATTGAAAATTTTTATAGATATGCATCTGATTTTCATTTAAGCGTTAAAAAAATTTTTGATGTTAGAAGAAATTTCTATTATTCAAAATTTAATGAGTTAAAAAATAATTTGAAAGAAAAAGTTGAGAGAGTTGAAAATTCTCCCTTTGTTAATTTAATTAAAACTGCTTCAGAAATTGAAAATAATATAAATGAGCTTAAAATAATGAGCTTAAATGAAGATTTTGTCAATAAAAAAATTAAAAGCCTTTCTCCACTTCTTGAAAATATTGAAGAATTTGCTAGGAATGAAAATGATAAAGAGTTGTTAGTTGAAACTAGAAATTTAAGAAGGCGTCTAATTTCTATTAAAAATATAAATAAAGAGAATTTGGAAAATCTTGAAAATTATGGAAAATTTCTGAGAAAGATTGCTAGCGAGTATTTAAATAGCAAAAGAAAGGTAGAAGAAAATTTATTTGAAATTTCTATAGAAAGTGATGTTGAAACACTTGAAAGGCTAATAGATGAAATTCAACTCATTGACAAACCTTATGGCACTTGGGGATTGGTAAAGGACTTTCTCGAGAATTCAATAAAAGATTTGGATAGAATAGGTGAAAAAGATTTAGCTGAAGAAATGAGTGAACTTTACAAACTTTTACAAAAAATAAATGAAAAGACTTATCTACCAGATTCTTCAACAGAAAAAATTAAAAGCTTTTTTGATAAAATAATTTCAAAAATAGTAAAAAAATATATGGAATTAAAAAGTTTAGATTAGATGAGCTTCTAAAAAATTTCTTTTAATACATTTTCTAATTTCTTCTATTTCCATATCAAAATATTTTGCTTGGATTATGTTAGTATAGAATTCATTTATATTAAAATTTTTTCTCTTCAAATTGTAAAGTTTCATGGCAAAATCAATTACTTCCTCTTTTTTATCAGATTTAAAAATTTTTCTGCAAATCTCTTTTACATTTTCTATTTTTTCATATGGTTGTAAAGATGTAATTATAATAGTTTCAAATATTCTTGCTAATCTAAACAATTCGTAGGCATTTTCCCTAATAAACTTTGCCTTGATTAATAATGGTTCTTTAGTTAAAGAAACTTCTTTTTTCTCTCCGATAAGCAAAGTTGGAAAATTATATTTCATCCCTAATTCGATTAGCTCTTTATCTAGAATTATATCGTCCGTTACAAAAACACAAAAATCTGCTTTATCAGAACTTAAAATTTTTTCAACATAATTAACTTTATTTTTTCCAATCATCACATCAATATCTGCAAGCATGTGATTATCAAAATAAAGAGTTGAGCCTTTAACTTCTATCTCCAAATTTTTTGGAAATCTTTGAGCTAAAAATCTTACTGCTGGGTCAAAGCTTCCTGAAATTAAATATAAATCATAACCCAATTTTTTAATATCAATTATAGCTGGGTAA
>Ga0190337_1000227_pt1 | contig 10822 bp, 22 predicted proteins | sample 4872041011_MG_FD_161677 | JGI IMG/M metagenome (GOLD analysis project Ga0190337, IMG submission 161677) | Hydrothermal vent sediment bacterial communities from Southern Trench, Guaymas Basin, Mexico - 4872-04-10-11_MG | ecosystem: Environmental > Aquatic > Marine > Hydrothermal vents > Sediment ...
AGACAATCTTTGAAAAACATATTAATCAATGATTTGGCAGAGTTGTTATCTGATATGAAGGCTTTGTTTGCACCAAAGTATATGGAAGAGCCAACAGAAGGGAAAAAGAAAAAAGAAGTATCTGTAGAAGAAATCATTGATATGCTTGAGAAGGGTATGACACCTGAAGAAATTGCGGAAAAGACAGGTTTAGAATTAAATACCATACAACAAATAATAAATAGGGTTGGGAGTTAGATGCGTTATCCAAAAAATAAGGAAATTATAGATTCGACACCTTACAAAGGTAGGTTAAAGAAGGAAGGAATGGATGAAACTACTGATGATTATATAAAAGTAACATATTATATCGAAACTGCATCAAAAAAGTCAAAGAATCCAGCAGTTGCAATATGCGGTATCCTGTGGCGGGATGGGGCTATGCCTGCCAGAGATATAGTGGATAAGCTGTGTACAAATACCAGATATTCAGAGGCAAGTGTTAGGAAATGGTTGAATCTTCTGGCGAAAAGGGGGGCTATCTATAAAGACCCAAAAGGAATATACTATCCAATAAAATTGCAGACATTAAGATACTTTATGGGTATTGTAAATAGATTAATAAAAAAAGGCATGATAAAAAAATGGGATGGAGAAATGCCAAATGAATGGTTTCTTGGGGGGATAATAGACTTATGAAAACGATTTATTTCTACAGAGAGGTAGATTGCCCAGTATGTAGATTTATAGAACGAGCTGTCTTGCCAAGGATAGAACTCACCAATGCAGTTAGGATTATTGTTGTTGATGCTTGGGCTAATAAGGGAACAAAACCTGAAAGAAAGCTGGAAAGATTTTCAGAGAGGCTGGGAAGAGCAAAGATAACCCCTGTAATTCAGGTAGATAATGAGTTTATTTTAGTCCCCAAAGAGTTATCATGGAGAGATAAAGCAAAAGTGATAGAGATGCAGATAATAGAGAAGCTAAAGGAGAATAAGATACAAAAGAGTGAAGACCCTCTGTATGATTGGTATAAATTGAATGAGGTGATATAATGCTGGAATACGTATTCCATCCGAGACCAGGTTATTCTTTAGAAGAAGCAGTGGAAAATCCAAACTTTGATAACTGTGTTATACTTGAAATCTGGAATGGTTTTCCAACAGTTTCTTATCCTGTCACAAGAGATACTCTCAATAGGTTAAAACCAAAACCCCCCAGAGCATACTATCAATATAAGGAGATGATTAGATTTGGAGAACAAGCAAAAACCTTAATAAAAGGCTATGAGGATGGAAGACTACGAACAGAAATTAATCCATTTGTACAGTTTATCCTCTATGCTGTTATAAGAGCTGAAGATGCAAGAGAGGGAATCATTGGGGCAAGAATAGAAGATATTTATAGATTTTTGATAGAAGAAAAAAGGGTAATGCCAAATGAACCTTCATCATACTGGAAAATCAAAAAAATAGTTGACTACATGTTAAAGATGGGTTGGCTTGTCTATGTTAGAGGGAGATATGCTAAAGGGATAACGCCTAGAGGCGGTGACCCGCTGATAGAGTGGAGAGAAGGTTATGACCCCTTTGAAGACCAAATAATGAAGTTTGTTGAGAGAGGAGGCAGAGTAAGTAAAGGTGAAATCAAGGATTTTGTGCTAACTTATCTGAGATGGACAAAAAATCCAGATTTAATTGATTATTATCTTCACAGGCTGGTAAAGAAAGGCAATCTAAAAGAGTATAGAGGAGATAAAAAAGAGGGTGGTCGGTGGTATACTGTGGAAGCACCTCTGCAACCATTTTAATTTAACTACTCTTATAATTTTTATTTTGCACAAAAAGTATAGGGTTTTGACGTAACTATTGCACTTTGTAGGTATTTTTTGAACCGCATTTTGGACACCTGATTCTTCGGTTGTGTTTATTAGCCAATTTAATAAATTTACTTTCTTTGAATATATGTCCACAATCAAAACAGCGATATGTTTTATTCTTTCTCATCTTTTTCATCCCCTTCATCCATTTTACTTAGTTCCTCTTCAAGCTTCAAGGCAAAATCAAACATGAACTTGTTGAACCGCTTAACTAGGGTTTCTAGAAATTTTAGAAATACTTGGTGCATAATCAAAATATATGCATTTGCTTCTATCTCTCCTTTCTTCTTCACGATAGAGTCCACATATTTTCCTAACTGGTCTATCACTGCTAAAGAAATAGCCTCAAACTTTTTCCCATCATCAAAAACTATCTCCATCACAATATCGCCCCCTAACAACCATCCAATAACTTATCATAACAATCAAAGCATAACCAGACCTCAAAATTCTTTTCTTTCCCATCTACTTCAATACTGCAAAATATCTGTACAAAATCTTCATCATCTTTAGTTAAATCTATTTCATCACATTTGCCACATAGCTGACAAACCACTTTGAATTTTTTAGGATTAATTGAACTGGATATTATCTCATTTAAATCCATATTATCACCCCTCAAACATACCTATCTTCATTTTTGTTATTTTCCAGCTTTCTTCAAAATCCTTTCTCGTAATTTTTTCATCTTTCATCATTGGTATCTCTTTCTTAATTTGAACCAATTGACCTAACGTAAAGAAAAAACCAGCATGAAAAGGGTCACCTTTCTTCTCACAGTATTTAGTATATTCATCCATTTCTTTTATAAATTTTATAGCACTATCTCTGTCTCCTTCCATTACATCCAGCATTTTATACATAAAGTAGTCTCTGCAATCTGCGAGAATTGTTAGATTTGTTGGAAGACCTTCTCTCCACAGCATTGCATACTTTAAAATAGCATCAACAATCTTTTTTTCATCCATGCACCTCACCTCGCAATTTTTTTGCAAGACGTAAAAGTCTATAGTAACTATCCTTATCTTGCTTCTTGCCTGGCGTAGGCTTATACATGTCTGGATGTTTTTTTATCCACTCTATTCTGCACTTATTTGAACAAAAATGATGCTTCGCCCTGTTATAATATCTTGGTGAAGTTCTATATTTCTTCCCACAGTTATCACATTTGGCTAGCATGTTTCTCACCTCTAAATTGTTTTCTCAACTCTGCTAGATGGAGTAATTTGTTATAGTAGATTCTATCTTGGCTATCCTTTCTTCTTTTCATTATCTCTGGATGTCTCCTTACCCATTCCGCCCAACATTTCCTGGAACAAAAATGGTGTTTATTTTTTCTATAGCGATTAGCCTGTATCGAAAAGTTTTTCCCACAGTTTTCACATCTTGTCAGAATATCCCCCACCTCCTATAATATCTAATTTTTTCTGCAATAAATCGTATAAAAGATGATATGATTATATACCAAAGGGTTGCTACACATATAGATAATGCAATCGTACCAACTACCATAGGTATATCTACTATGTGTTGAACAAGCAATCTATATAGGAGAATATTAGGAATCAACCACGTAATGAGTATCGCAACACATATAGCCAATATAAGGATTATTATTGTAAATACTTCCTCTTCATCCACTTTACCACCTCCTTCTCAATATTTCATACATGGCAATAAGAGCGATAATCAAAGACGATAGATAAACCATGTAAAGTCCTATGTGATATTGCAGAACTGGGTCTCTATTCCACCACCCTGATGTTACCATTATAGGTTCTCCTGTTTTTAAGGAAATTACCATCGCAGATACAGATATATCTATCGCCCAAGCACCAGATACAAGCATTGTCATGCAAACTATGATGATACTAGCCTCTACAAATTTCCAATCAAATTCCATCTTTCCCCCTCCTCAAATATTCTTTTATATATAGAACATAACCTACCAGAGATACTATTAGAGCTACGGTTATGATGACTGCTTCAATATGACCTTCGTATGGAAATATTGAATAAACTAATGCCTTGAATTCGCCTGTTGATTTATACCCAGCATAGTAAGTAATTGCAACTGCTAATGAGAAGGCAATGGCTATACTGTACCCAAACAGTATCCAATCTAATTTATTGAATTTTTTTCCTATGCTACCACCTCCAACTACAAACTCTTTACTCTGTATGCAATGAGAGCAGTTTCATCTCCCAACTTTATTTCTTTGTAATAGATACGAATCTTTACGTCTTCTGGCGGAGGAGCAGGCGTATCATTCTTGGGGAATAGAACCAGATAACTTGTGCCATTTTCCAAATCTTGATAGTTTGGCGATAATGTTACATTCCACACCATGTAGTCTTTACCAGTTTTGTTGATATGTGCATCATAGATATGGTAGGCATCCACGACCCATCCTTCCACATATTTCTCTTCCTCTTCTTTCAACATATTGACATAGACATATACTGCCATCGCAACTGCTACAGTTATTGCTACCATTAAAATTGTACCTATAATTGCAGATATTCCTCTATTCATTTTAATCCCCCCCATAACCACATTCTGAAATTTCATCTAAAATTTCTTCCACCCTTTCCTGTATGTCATCATTATCTTCGATACTAATATCAATTGCCTCCAATTCACTAATCCAATCTTCTAATGCATCAATTCTCTCTTGTAATAAAATTCCAGCCTCACTCGTATCTTGAAGTTGCTCTGGCATATTGTATAACTTATCCTCACATTCATCTCTTAATTCTTCTATCTCCGAAATTATACTTTCCAATGTATCTCTTATCTCTTGTTCAATTTCTTCTTTATTTTTCCCTTCAATATCTATCTCTATACTGCTTAACTCATCCTCTATGTCATATACCCTGCATAAAAATTCACTCTGTGTTAATTCCTGTCTGCTTGGATATGTTTTACTCCTTTTGATGCCTCCATATCTTGGTTTCCACCAATAGTAACTCTCTCCTTTTTTAATTCCAGCTTCTGGATAGTCTTTTCGTGCCTTTTTAACAAAATGTACCTTCAATCTTCCACCTCCTATGTATCTATATAGAAATGAATTTTATCCACATGACCAGAATCTGGTTGGTAGAGATATAAGTAGCAATCAAAATGCTGTCTATCCCGTATTTCTCCAGCAGGTGCTTTTCCTAATGTAATAGATACAGTAAGATTTACTTGAGTATTTGGTGGTATCTTTAATGGCATATCTAAGTAGTGTTCTGCATGATATTCATCATCGAGGTAATAGATACGCCAAGTCATATCGCCTACCGTAACAGTTATCAATTTTATGTATCCAATGAAATCTTTTGCATATCTAAGTCCACTTTCAGCGGTTAGTGGATTGTAAAATAGTAATACCAAATTTAATGATGTGTTATCCACATTTTTGATTGTTAAGTTAAATTGTCTTGTTGTTTCATGTGGAACTGAGAAATTTCTTTTAACTGCATCAGTAAAATTAAGATGTTCTGGAATAGCAGTGGCAACTATCTTTACTGGTTTATGCTTGGGAACAACGTCCCATATATGCGGTGGGTCTCCTCTCTCGATATAATGATAAGATGGATGAGGCGATATACAGTTAAATAGATTCATTACCAGTATAAACGCTATTATTACATCTATTGCAATTAATACAGATGCTCCTACAAATGCTCCTATAGCCTTCATACGGTTATTCATCTTTCACCTCCAAAATTTTTACCTCTCTCTCCTCTCTAAATTCTTTCTCTTTCTTCTCTTTCTCTTTTTCCAATCTCTGTAATTCCTTCACTATCTTTTTACAAGCATCACCGACCTCTTTACCCCATTCTTTCCATCTATCCAAATCATCTATTCTTATTGTTATTTTTTTCAATAATCTTGGTTTTGTCTCTATAGTTATAGTCTTTTGATTATCTGATATTGATATGGCATCTTCTTTTCTCTTCAACCAATATCTCTTTCCAGCGAATTCGAAAGAAAATTCATCATGCTCTAATTCTTTTGGATAAATTGTAACTGAAAAATAGCTTGATGTCATGCCTTTCATATTATTTCACCCCCTCTCTTATAATCATCGCAAGTAAATAGCAGATAAAACTTGCAATAAAGATAAGAAATGCAAATACAGGTATAACTACAATATCTCCCTCCGCCAATCGTTGTGTCAGCAGTCCACTTGATAGAAGATAGATTGCTCCAGATATACATATTGCTACAGCTAGAATCAAACCAACAATGACAAACAATGGAAATGCTATTCCCTTCCTCATGTCACCCCTCCAGCATCACACACAGTATCTTCTTTCCAATCCAATCACTATCCAACCCAACTATGCATGAGAAGTTCTTTTTCCTGCTACCTGCCACTGCCTGCTTGACTGTAAGCCCTCCTATACTTCCATGAATGAAAAACTTGTTACCCTTGCCATCTTCTATGGTTATTATACTTGCCTTCTCAACCTTTCTAACTTTATCGTTTCCCATATCACCACCTATGCAAACATCTTTTCTATTTTATCCATCTTCTTATGCAACCGCTTAATCTCGTTCTCAAATTCCTTTTTGAGTTGCTCAACTATATCTTCCTTACTTACTTTCAGATAATACTTGTGAAATGGTCTGCCTTTACCTGGCTTCTTTACTTTTTCATAGCCAACCCATCCTCTGTTGCACAAATCTTTCATAGACATACTCACTTCGGGCTGTCTGAGTTTCAGCTTTATCTCCAGCTCCCTACTTGTCACCCAATCTCCTTTATTCATCATATACTTCAATATTTTTATCTCCTTTTCGGGTATCACTTTTTCCACCTCCTTTTCTAATAATATATACGAGAAGGACATACAATATACATATCAAAATAACAATTATTAGCAGGGCGTAGTTCATGAATTGCTTGTAGTTGTTGAGGTTTTCATGCAGGTTTGATATTGCTTCTTTCTGGTCATTCAGTTCTAGTTGTAATAAAGTTATATTACTTAATGTACAATTCTTAAATTTAATGTAATCATTTTCAAATGATACAAGTTCATCTCTTAAGATATAAATTTTTGCTGTGTTGTTTTGAATATCTGCTTCCATGAGTGAGATTTTACCAGAGTTGGACTTGGCTAGGATATACGCCTTGTTTGCCTTTGAATATGCAGAACTTGCCTTACTTTTTGCACTCTTTACCGCTGACCACAGGGAATCTATTTCGTTCAGAATATCTATGCCTTGAATGTAAAAAACTATACTACCGTTTGCTGTCGCATTTACCCACCCCGTTATATCCGCATCTGAGTAGATTTCAACTGTTATGGTATCATCTGCTACCACAATCTGGGAAAGAAGGAAAGAAAAGATTATTAAGGTTGTAATCCATGTTCTCATGTTGTCCCCCCTCAAGGAGAGGATTTTTCCTCTCCTTAACTTCCTTCTAGTGCAAAGTTACCAAAGTGGAAGCCATCTGCAAACTTTGCACAGACTTGGTAGTATGCATTTCCGTCTATTTCTATTCCTGTATCCGTTTCAAGATGGTGCTTTGCTGTTGCTACTTGATTGAAAAAGCCACTACCATCAATTGTTACCTTCGCATTGGTGTGGCATCCACATCCTTTGCCAAACTTGAAACCACTGCCCCAATGGTCTTCATTCATTATTGTTAACTCTGTTTTACCACTTGCATTTATCATTATGGATGCTCCATTGTTTTTATTTACATAAAAGCTGTGAAATATATAGTGGTCTCCTTTTGCTGTTATCTGATTGTTATTTTTCCATCCGTAGTTCTTACTCCTATAGCGTGCATAGTTGCTCCAGCTATGCCAATCGAATGTTGCCTTGTTATCACTTCCTATGTAGGTATAGACTTCTTGCCCTGCTTTACCATACATTGACTCATGACTGTCTGTCCTCTTAAACCAGTATCCTATTTCTCCACCATTCTTTACCTTTGCGGATACTTTCACATCAGAAGTATCTACACCATATCCGTATGGGTCGTCGTTCATATCTTCCATGATTATTCTTCCCTTAATTTCGTTCCCACCTGTGTAGAAAGTCATCTTTGCATCATCATCTGAGTTCCATTTTACGTTTACTACTCCGCTTCCATCCCACTTTACCTTCGTTGTTGTGGCACTAGCCCCAATGGTAGTCGCCAGAAGGAAGGCAACCACCAGACCAAATATTATTGCTCGCATTTCTATACCTCCTCTTTTACAAAATAGTAATACAAAAAGGGGTATATAAAACCCTATTTTTATTTTCTTTCACCTATAAAAAATTTCCATATATTCTCCACTTTGACTGTTGGCTCTTTTTGTATTTTTTCCATTCTCTCTATAAACTCTTCTCTCAATTCCATACTCAGAATGGCTCTAAACTCTTTTCATACTCAAACCAATCTTTACCTATCTGCTTGATGTTTCCCTGCTTAAGTAACTTCTTTATGTAGAATTCTACCAATTTTGAGTTTCTTGCCCACTTCAACCTATCCATTATAAGCATATGCAACTCCTCTCTCGATGCAGTTCCCTTGTTTTCCACATACTGCATTATTTGATATTCGAATGGGTCATAACTAGCATACAATCTTACCAGATTCCTACCCGTTTTCAGCGGTACGCCAGCCATGTAGGTGTTACCTTTTTTGACTAGAAGTCCACCTAATACTGCTCCATTGTGCATCTCCAAAACCATTGCTTCAACTCTCTTTATTCCATACTCATTATTTGGTAAAATTCTTCTTTCCTTTGTAACATGCCTCACTATATCTTCTAAGGTTGCACCATCCCTTCTCTTTACAAACCTGTATATTACCTGAATAAATGGGTTCTCCCCAGTTGTAACCATATCTTCTGGTATGAATGTTGGAATTTCTATTTCCCCAGATGTTGTAACGATTTTTTGCGGTTTCTGGTATCTTGGGTCTGGTTCTGGTTCATACATATACAATGTCAGGGGGGTTACTGGTATTCGCTCTATTTCTACACCACTACTATCTAAGACAACTATTATTGACTTTTCAAAGCTGGGATTTTCTATTGCATCACGCAGGTCGTAACCAGGCTGGTTTGTTAGGATAAATCTACGCATGTTATTCCTCCCATTCTAATGAAATTGATTTTATCTTAAAGCCTTCCTTTCTCAATTTTTCCATGAAATCTAATAAGAAGTCATCCATCCATTCATCTCTCAAATAAGGTATAATCTTCCCATCCTGAATTGCATAATTTTTCAAATCTTCTATTAGTGAATCTATCGGGTCTATCTCCAGAAAGCAACCACCCCCGTCCTATCAACAATTTTATGATTAATTAACTCAATATCTGGTTTGAGTTCTTCTACAAATCTTGGCTCTTTTTCCACCCTTCTTGCAATATCCTGCAATTCCTCAATTATTTGCTTTTTTAGTAACTGTGTTCTGGATAGTTGCTTTTTCTCTATGGTCTCTGGTTTATCACGCCCCCACAAATAGAATACCTTGTTTCCAATCTTTATAATTGGTGTGTATCTTCCCCCTATCTTCCTTGAATACCACTCATACCACTGCACGTATCTGCTTCCATCGTTTGCATTTATATCAATTACTCTTATCTCAATCGGTGGAATTGGTGGTAATCCTTCTCTCCTCAATTTTCTGTTGATTTCGTCTCTTCTAATCTGTATGTCTTTTAAGATGTATTTGTGAACGTAGTTGCAGTATGGACAATATGCCTCCATATACAATACTACCTCAACTGGATTCATCATTTGCTACCTCTTTTTTAATTACTCTCCACATTCCATCACCCACATATTGTGCCTTTTTCACTAAATATAGCTTGTCTGTGATTGGTGACTTCATCAACGCTCCATTTTTGAAAGTGATTGTCTCTCCTTTCTTTATGGTAATCTCAACTGTTTCGTACTCACTCACCGCCTTCCGCCTCCATCCTTGCTTGTGCTAACATTGTTCTCAATTCATCTTCACTATATCCTGTAACCTTTGCAACCTCTCCAATTGGAACTCCTCCTTTTGCAAGTCTCACAAGTTGTTCCTTTGGTAATTCAATCTTGACAAGTGGTGTTATGACTCTTTGTATAGCTGTCAGAACATTCGATAGTTGCTGTGTTGCTTTGCCTAATGTTTCTTTGCCTGGTTTCGCTACAGATATTTCTGTTAGAGTTGCATGGTATTTTGCCACCTCCTGTTTAAGCAAGGCGTAATAGTTTTGTCTGGTCATATCAAGATTTTTCATGAGAGGCTCTAACTCCAGAATCTCAACAAGTATATTTTTAATGTGCTGTATGTTTTTTTCACCGATTGGGTATTTTAACAATTCATTATACAAATCTTCAAGCTGATGTAAGGGGTTACCTGTTGGATTTTGTATCTTTTTTACTATCTTTTCAAGTATATCTGCAAGGATTTCTTTTTTGTTTTGCCCATCTGAGCAGACTCTCAAAGTAAAATCAAGTTCATGGAACATCTCGTAAAAGTCTCTACAATCGTACCCTCTTGTTTTTGTGTATTTAACAATATCTCTGAGTAGTTTTCTTGCGGTATCCCTTGCCTTATCATAGTCTGAGTTGTAAATCTGGTCGTAAAGCTCCTCTACGTATTTTCTCATATTGTTTGGATACAACCTAACGCTTGGCATATTCCACCAGATTGGTTTGTTTTGCTTTCAATTCTTCTAAAAATGCTATTACCTTTGGTATTGTCTTTATCTTCTCCTTACAGTATTCAAGTTTATCTTTATTACTTTCGATAAGAAAATCTATTGCTTCTTCCCTAGTGGTGAAATAGGGTATCTTATCATACAAAATTTTTTCCTTCTTTATGGTTTGTTTAAAGGATTGGATTGTTGGATGTTTATTCAATCTATGGTAACGTTTTGAGAGTACTTCAAACCGTATTGACTTACCATTATCTTTCTTTTTCACCAATTTATCAATATGGAGAGTGTCAAATATAAAATATGCATGAAATAGTG
>Ga0190337_1000228_pt1 | contig 10780 bp, 20 predicted proteins | sample 4872041011_MG_FD_161677 | JGI IMG/M metagenome (GOLD analysis project Ga0190337, IMG submission 161677) | Hydrothermal vent sediment bacterial communities from Southern Trench, Guaymas Basin, Mexico - 4872-04-10-11_MG | ecosystem: Environmental > Aquatic > Marine > Hydrothermal vents > Sediment ...
AAGACAGTTGTTCGACATTCTCAAGTACTACGCCGACAGGATGGACTCTCTAACACTTAGAGACATAGAGTATATAGTGTACATTGACTACCACATTGATTACATCTGGTGTAAACTGTATGAACATGCAATGAGGAAAAACACAAGGCTGAGACAACACTATGAGAAGTACTACAAGGTCTTCATGGCATACACAATATACAACTACATGCTTTATAGAGTAGTGAAAAACTTTAGAATGTTCATCGAGAACCTCAACATTACAGCATTGGAAGAAGCGTATAGGCTAATCATCAAGTACAGACTAGTAGAATGGAGCTACACAGCATACCACCTACACAAGACAGGAGAAGCAGCAAGCGGTAAAATCAATGAGCTGTTCATTCGAGTGTACAAGACAGTACACATAATATGCATCATAACAGTAGCACTCCACCAACTACTACAGCCAATAGTAAAACACAATCAACCAAGCTTCTTTTTTAAATGATCGATAAAGTTTTTTATTTTTTCAATTGCTTCATTTTCGTTTTTTGCTATTGCATACACTACAACTCCATTGTAATCTTCTATGTAGTAAACCTTGTGTCTCCCATCAACCCAACGTCCTTGAACGTAAAACCTGACGTATCCTTGTGCTTGATTTATCTTTTTCTCATACAGTCTAACAGACATAACTACCACGTTGTAGAGTAACTCCCAATGTGAAAAAACATGCACCACATATTTAAACCTTACCACTAAATTACACACACCATCACCCCTAATGAGAAAGCTTATAAACCCTTTACTACAACATAGTAGTGGTGAAAAAATGACAGAAAAAGCAATTTCAATTTTAGAAGACCTTCATTTAATAGAGAAGAAAGATGGAAACTACGACATTCGCATTGACAGTGTCTTTCGCTTGTACACCACTACAGTAATTACACTTTTAAATTACTTAACAACACTAGATGAAGAACAATTTACAAGTTGGTATAAGGAACATCGAAAGAACTTTGACAATGACGAAACAACATTTGTAACAATCGTGTACACAGGAATAACAGCATTTACACCATTCATAAAGGAAAAGCTAGACAATGAGACAGCCCACTCACTAACAGCAATGTTACATGACATGTACAGGACATTGCAAGAACAGGAAAAAGTAAGTATAAACTTCATCAAAGCAGTAAATCAAGCCTTTCGAGTACTGATAGACGCACTCTACATGGTGGTGTGAAATGGCTAAGAGGTATGAACTCTATAAAGTCCTAGTGATTAAAGAGTTGATACTTAGGTGCTTGAGAGCGAGAGGCAAGGTTGTGTCAATACATCCAGGTGTGTTTAAGAACATGGGAATGGTAAGCACGGTAGAACTAGCGACAATAAAGAACATTCTTGAAGAACTCATAGCAGAGGGACTCGGGTACAAACACATTACAAGCACAAAAACAAAGTACATCTTCTACAAGGACTTGTTCTTGAAGAAGTATGCTAACGCAAGAACTAATCAATAAAATACAACACGCCTACATGCTAATTTACGCGTTTAGAAACGGAAACGGGGTAGACCCAGAAAAACTAAAGCAAACACTTACAGAGGCGATAAAAGAAATACAGGGTATATTCAAAATATCTTTTTTCACCAATGTTGAAAACCTATCCCTAAGCGAATTGATAATTTACTTTGACTTTCTCGTACATCGACTACACAGTTTGACTGGTCTTTCAATCCATTAACCTTTCTTTTCTTCCTTCTTTTCTTCTTTCCTCTTCTTAATCCCGAGCAAGGTTTTTGGTCTCATTAACGGTGCTTTCAATCCTAACTTCTTGATTACCTCACCAGTTGTTTCTCCACTTGCGATTTTTCTCACCCTGTACTTTGCTAACCTACCCCCGTATAAAAGTCTTTCAAAGTCTATCCTCGGTAGGATAACAGCGACATTACCCTCAAACAAAATACCAACGACACCCCTCGTACCTCTCAATTTTTCAGAAAGTTTGCGTATTTTCGCTAAACCAATATTCCAATGCGGGTGAAAAGGACCTGCAGTATACAGGATGATGACCTTGTTACCAGAAACTATGCGTTCTTTCATTTAGATCGAAAAATAAAAATGAAAAATGGGGGATTTTAATGTTTCTAAAAAATCAAGTGGTTTAAGTTCCAGGTGCTCCAGCTCCTGCTCCAGCACCAGGTACTCCAGGTGCTCCAGCTCCAGGAGCTGGTGCTGGTGCTGGTGCTCTACGTGGTCTTGGAATTGCAAGTAATGTCTTGGGTCTGATTAATGGCAATCTAGCAATCTTGGCAATAGCCTCTCCAATCGTTGTTCCAGCTGCTACTTGTTCTGGTGTTACTCTCATTGTCTTTCCAGCAAGCTCAACTTGTCTCATTGCCTTTGCTGGTAATGCCGCTACCATCTCTCCAACCTTGTAAGCAACAACACCGTATGTACCAGTTGCATTCTTTGAAATCCCAATTGCCCTGTTCAAACCAGTTAAGACACCAGATGGAGTCCCAGGTGGTAGTCGTAGGTTTGGATACTTGCCAAACTTAAGTCCTTTCCAAGGAACGGCTCTTCTAACCAATACCTTTGGTAGTATTAAACCTTCAATGATTGGTAAAGCACCGAAGTATGTGTAAAATGCTGTATTTCCTCTATCACGTTTTAAGATAGCCTTGAATGTAGCGTACGCTGGGGTGATCTGAGACATTAACGTGCCGATTGCGTGTAGGGTTACCTCGCGTGCTGTTATTGCCATATACAACCCCGAGTATTATATCCATGTACTGGGTATTAAAGTTTTCTTTATCTTCTCTTAACAACAGCGTATGCAGTACCACCGCCTATTACAGCTAATGGTATGACCCAGCCCCAACGCTTTAACCTCTCCATCGTAACATTCTTAATTTCAAACCACTTGTCAGAGTGCTTAACCCAATCTCCCAACTTTCTATCGTAGTAGTAAACGACGATGAATGCATCTACGTTTTTAAAAGGCATTTTGAAGAACCACCTAAACGTTGTCTCGCCTTCTGGACTGAGTAGTTGCTCCCACCAGTATTTGTAAAATGGCTTTTCCTCACCACGCTTGACAGCAAAACCCCAAGCACCAACCCTCAAACGCTCTATCGTCTTGTTTTTAACCCTAGCCCAAAACTCTATAGTCTCTCCAACAACAGCCTCAGTCTTGTTTATACCATACTCAACCTCTAGGACCACGAAAGACACCTAATAACAAATACACGACAAGGTTATTAATACTTTCACACAAGAGTAAAAACAAAGGTGAAGAACGTGAGCAAAAAGAAAGAGGATGAGGTTCTAAAGGTAACACTCGACGTGGTTTTAAAACCCGAGAATCTGTTAAAACTATTTGTTAATTTCATAAACAGGAAATTAAAGGCACAAGGAGTAAAAATCATATTGACATCCACGAAACAAGGAAAGCCCGCTATAACATTCGTCTTCGGGGTAGATGAAAATGAGAGGTAATTGGAAACCAAGGTGGAAATTCCGCAATCCCAAGGTGGAAAATCCACCATAAATTCCAATGGAGAACTAATATGGAAAACCTAGTCGCATGTCTACTCCTAATAACAATAACAATAATATGTTGTATAATATTTGGGTTGTGGGCTATAGACTTCATTCAAAAACTATGCAATACAGCACAGGAGTACTACCAAAAGCTTATCGAGTTAATCAAGAAAGACATGGAAAAAATAAGAGGGGGGTTAAACGACTTTAAACCGCACCTGGAGGTGCTTCTTGTAAAGCCCAATACGTAGCATTAACCTCCATTGCGATTACGTAACAATTTTGATAATGCTTATACCAGTCAATGTCATCGGCTTGTTTATGTAACCATGCTGCATAGTCAAACCAAATATGTAATTTCCAATCTCTAAATTCCTTATATGCATGATATACAAAAACATAATCGTAACACTTGAGGTATAGATACCAGTAGTAAATCATCATGTAACCATGATAATTCATTGCAGATGCATTCATAAACCAGTTATAGTTATCACGGTTACCTAATGATTTATATATTAAAGCATCTATATAATCCATGTGATAATCTTCCCATTGAGCAATCGCGCAATGTTCTACTTTGTTAATGTCGCATGGATCTATCAGGTAACCTTCACTAGGAATGTGATACATTATAGCATCGTAGTATAGACTATCCCTTTTTGCTTTTGTTGGATTGTTATAAACTTCATCCCAAATAGCAACATAGGTTTCTTTATCAATGTAGAGAGTGCCATTACCAGTTAAAATGTATTTATACACGTAAATATGAACTGATACGTAGTTGAAATCTTCTATTTGTGATATGCTTGTTATGTATTGTGCGTAGGCTATGTTGTATGTCAGTAGTATTGCAATGAGTAGTACTGCAATGGTTGTTACAAACAATCTTTTAGACATCATGTTCTCATTTTTTATTCTTGTTTTTTGTTGTTTTTAAGTTTTTAGAATATTAGTGCTTGTAGTATTGCTCCTTCGTAGTCTGGGTATGACGATGGTCTGCAGTATACGTCGTACGAGCCTGTTGGGAATATTTGGAATGTGTATGTGTATGTTGCACCTGGTGTTGGCTGGTCTATACATATAACACCGATTTGGTCTCTATTACCAGACACCGTGTATACACTACCAATCCTAACACCTGGCACTTCTTCTGTACCTCGCAATATCCTTGCCAGTACGGTCTCACCACCTCCAGCTAGTATCGACGCCATCGCTATTAACAAGATTGCCTGTCCACCAGATGGAAAGTCTACGCTAATAGAAAGTACGTCCCTCCAATCACCGTAACCAAGCGTTAGGTCTACATCAAGTTTCTTACTTACAACACCCTTTATACCGCCCGCTGCCGTGAGGCTTTTCTTTGTCGTACCGTCTGGTGTAAAGTAGATGTCTCCAGCCTCAAACCAGAGCATACCCTTTACAAGCGATGGTGTTGTAGTGTACTCTTGAAGTACAGCATGTTTTCCCTTCAATTCCTGAACATCAACACTCTTACCCTTTAGTATTGAGTTTTCAAGTGTTTCCACTACAACATTGTAGATTTTATGGGATAGCCAATCCTTGTCAGTATCAATCACGAGTTCACTAAGTTTTGGTTTTGGGGGTGTTATTGTTCTCCCAATGTCGCTGTACATGATGTCTGACTTCATGCTCATACAAACACCGATTTAAGTTTGTATTGAAGTATTTTATAAACTGTGTGAGAACATGCAGGTTACAGTCCCAGTAAAAGCTAGGAAGTACTGGAAGAACATTTTAGCATTGATAGTAGCGATGTTCTTGCTAGTGGCGAGTCTCTGGCAGTTAGAGATTTGCCACATTGCAATGTGGGAGAACAGGCTTTGGGTTGATTTGCCATTTTACATTGCAAAGCTAAACGTTTGGTTTTACAGGGACTTGTGCTACCTCGGTATAATAGTAGCATTTATTTTACAGTTCCTCGCACTTTGGTATTGGGAGTAGGTTATGACATGGAGAAAATACGAATACAAACAACTTAGGGAAGAAGACATTGAAGTGCCAGACATCAAGAGGTGGCAGGGCGAGAAGATCCTACTACCAGAACTATTGACACCGACATACCAGGTAAGGAAGTTCTTTGAAGATTGCTACACAGCACTCACAATCATAAACAGGGTTATTGTCGAGATTAAATACCCGTTAAATGTATTTGGACTACCAACCGACTTTCACTACTTTCAAGCTTTTAGATACAGAGCAGGAAAGTGCCTTGTAACAAAAAGGAATGAACTTGATTATTGGCAGACAGCACATGAAACAGTACTTACAAGGTATGGCGATTGTGAGGACTCAAGCGTCTTGACAACAACGGGGTTGTTGTTTAGAAGCTTCAATTCATTCGTGGCACTTGGTATTGTTGAGAGGGATGGTGAGGTCTTGGGCGGTCATGCATGGACTGTAGTAGACCTGTTCGGTGAGTATAGGCTTGTCGAGACGACACTTGATGAGCCCTATGCAACAACTGGTGAACTCCCGAGGATAGACATTGAGAGGAATGAATGGTACGTCCCACCAATAACATACAGGGCGTACATGCTGTTTAACAACAAGGAAGTTTGGGTTTGGGAAGAAGTTAAAAACTACAGTCCCAAACAAATTATTACAGGGTTAAAGACAATGCAGAAGATGGAGAGGAAGAACGAACTTAGAAAGTACATCGAGATTGAAAACGCTTGGTATAGAACGACAAAACCCATAAACGAAATTAGGAGGTCTAGGATAAAAAGGTTGATAGCAAAAATAAGGGGTTTAAAGGTTTAGTTACTTACCAGTCATCGTAATTCTTTTTTCCTTCAACTTTATTTTTTCCTTCAACTTCTGAATCTCTTCGCTAACCCACTTTTGTCCTAACCAGTAGTTTAACCCTATTAGGAAGCAACCTAGTATGAAGAATATCCAGCCGTACCAAATTCCTTGTTGTATCAAGTGGAAACCGTAGTCGCAAGCAACGACACCGACTGTAATCGATATCGAAGGTTCTATGTATTTTTTAGACACGCCCATCCCCCACTACATACCAGTTAAAAACCTTAATATAAACGCTATTGTTGATGCTATTATCATTGACAGGATGAACCAGGTAATTTTTTTCAACCATGAAACATCAGTTTCAATCTTTAATACAGTCTTTTCGAGCATCCCCAACCTCTCTATGACATTGTCAATCTTGACGATTAGAAATGACATTGGATTTTCACCTGCACTACAGTTGTTTTCCTTCCTATCTTTTTTCATGGTCTTCACCTCATTACAACCTCACAAACATCGGCGTATGCTGGGTATGAGGCTGGTTCGAAAATCAGTTTTAGCAGAACGGCGTCTCCAGTCATTATGTACTTGATAAGGTCGCCCGAGGTTACAGAGACACTGTCGTACTCACTCCATTCGTTGGGGCTTGCCTGTCTGAGTACGTATATCCTCAACGTCCCGTCTACAGACGCTCTAAAGTATATTGTCTTACTCGAATAGCCGAATACTGGCACTGGGTGGGACTCTATATTACCGCTAGAGACTGTGTACTTACTGTCTATCGTCGTGTCAGTCCCTTTAACATAGGGTCTGAAGACCCTTGGGGGTAGGGGCTCACCCTCGAAAACCCTAACCCACGCAGGGTGTACATTCCAAGTAAGTTCAGAACCGTTACCGTGTATTTCCAGTAGTGCAAGCATTGACGGACTTACAAATCCTTTGGCAGGGGCTATAGCATACGGTGGGTAGTCTATAGTGTCGAATTCCGAACCTGGACTGTTAATGAAAATAGCAACCAACTTAGAGTCAATGTAAAATTCAATCCAGGGCTTTAAAACAACGATAGTGTAGTTGTGCCTCTTAGTATCGAAATCACTCGGTAATGCACCTGGTAGGTAAACCCACTTTATACCCCAATCACCACCAGCACCAGCATAGATGTAATGACCAGTAGCTTCAGTATAACTGAACAGGAAGGCTGCAGATCCAGGTCCTACGTAACCGTCTGCCTCAAGTCCAAGAGCAATGAATTGTGGGTAGGCTATATTCCTAGGTAGTTTCGTACTTACCGTGTATATTGGGTATTTGAACGGTAGTCGTGAGTATGCTAGCATCCACTTGTAACCGCTTGGGCACTTTAACCTAGCCTCTCCATCCTGCTTAAAATCGAACTCCCAGTACTTAGAAACTGGCACGGGTATGTTCTCCATCTCTAGCGTTACCAACCTACCATCGAAGAATTCGTCTATACCGCGATGTACAATGCCAGTCCATGTTATACACGGTATGAACTGAGGACCTAACTTGTGAGTTTCAAATCCAGGCGGGGGTATCTTGTCTAGCCTTTTCACTACACTCACGGTATCACCCTAACCACTTGCGGTATACCCTGGAGTTCAACCTCTCCAGGTGTCTTACCAGTTAAGACTGCGTATAGGTACTTCGTAAGTGATTTGAAGAATGACTTGTCATCCCTAACCCTAACCCTAAAAACCTCTAGACTGTATATTGTTGCTGATGTGCTTGAGACGTAGACTGTAGTCCCGTCTGGAAGCTCGACCTTGTCTGGAAGCTGTACTGTAACCACGTAGTCTCCAGCGTATGAAATCCACTCGCTAGGTTCTAGCGAAATAGCGAAGACACCGGTTTCAGAGTTTGGGTAGTCTTCAGAATACTTTGTTACAATGGGCTTTCTATCTAGTTTCAACGGTGCTACCCAGCCCTTCCTATAGAGGACCTCTGGGAGTAGTTCAAACTCGTGATTACCGACCTTGACGTTTACTCTCACGTACTTGTTACTACAGACCATGTAACAACCTAGAAACCAACCTTTCTCGCCCTTTGAAGAAACTACAACCCTTGCAACACCTGATACTGCAAGGTTCTTTATAGTATCGACAGCCAAATCCCAACCTTCTAAAAACGGCAGTACCTCTCTAATCCTAAACATCTTTACACCACAAGTAAAAATGGGGGGTAGGGTTTTTACGCGTCCCAGTAAATGGCTGTTACACTTAGGCTATTACCACTAACCTTGCCAGCAAGGTTTGTACCGCCTTCAAGTGTTATTATCGGGTCCTCAATGTCGTAGACACCTTGTGGTATTTCCTTAACCTCAGGAGCAGCAACATGTAGGTTCTCAATAATCACCTCGTAAGACCCATCTTCCTTCTTCTTGTATAGTGTTAGTGTTCTATCTGCCTGTCCATCACCGCAAATTATGACCTTTACAATGTGTCTAAACTTGTTTTCAGAAACGTCGGAGTCGAAGATATCGGTTATCGATGTGGTTACCCACTTTTGCTTGTACTTTAGTCTTTCACGAATTGTTTCTTTTGGTATTGGTCGGACTGACATGTTTATCACCTACCTAGTTTTAATGCTTCATCAAGTTTTAAAGGTGTTACACCCCATTCCTTCTTCAAAACCTCATTGAAGTTAATTGGTGTGTCTCCAAAACCAACCTGGAAGAATGCTGCTGGTACTTCTCTTGCTGCTATCTTCGATATCAATCTTGCATGTACTGGATTTTCTGGTTTCAATACTTCAAACCAGTAGGTAGCAAATAATATGTTCAGTACAGGCTGGTGGCTTCTAGCATCGTCTGTATTGTAGAATTCAAAGCTAATGTCAATACTGGGTATCAAGACTATCTCCAGCCAGTCTGTAGGTTCTTCATACGGTGATTCTTGACTTGAAATATAGCCTACAGCATCACCGTTCGTCGGTCTGATTGGGTCTATGTTTGGAAATCTACCGTAAACGTCCTGACCAGAAGGGTATCTAACGTAGACCCTAATTTGCTCTGGCTTTACACCTATAGAACCATGCATAATCCACGCGTAGCCGTGTGATGTTGGTGTTGGTAGGTAAAGGAGTTTGTTAGCTGGATTTCTAGGGTCTCTAAGAACGTAAGGTCCAGCGTGTGAGTTTGGTGAAATGTCTACTGCATTACCGTTTTCGTCAATCAATGGATATGGCTTGTAATGACAGTGTCTTTTCCTTACAACACGCCCAAAGACGAAACCCTCTGCAAACTCTAGTGCGAACAAGTAGTTTCGCTCCAGGAATTTTTGAACTATAGGTTTTACACCAAACATACGACCACCAATATCTTGTCTTACACCCCAATAGACTAGACAGCGAGGTAAAATAAATTCTTTTTGTAAAATCACCACCCATTGGAAAACACGGTAAAACAGAACGTGACATTAAGAAACTGCACATTGGAAACTACGGCGACGAACAACCATAACCTCCCATTGGAAACTATGGTGGAAATTCCACCATAGAATGAATCATGGATTCCAATGTTCAGTCGGTAAAAATTGAAAACCACATTCACTACAAACAAAAATAGAAATACCTTGTTTCTTCAAAATTCACAGTATTTAAAACTATTGCTTTGGCCTCCAATCGCTACAGGCATTGTCTTCAGGATTGACAAATCTCCTATGCAAGTCACACCAATTGGTCTTTGGTTTGAAGCAGAAGCAGTTTTTACACTTCCTAACATTTTGCACAACCTGATTTACAATCTCATTCTTTTGACTAATGTTTTTCGTACTTGTAAACTCTGAGTTTTCACGTTCATGTAAACTCTCAGTTTGCATGAAAGTACTTGCAAACCTGTAGTTTACATGTTCAATACTGTGTAAACTCCCAGTTTGCATTAACCTGTAAACCCAAACGTATGAAATTGGGTACATACCAAGTTCTTTCAATTCATCATCGAAAATAGTGTTGATTATATTGGCAATTTGCTTACAACCAAAACCTGCATTTTTGAGTTTGTAAATTGCACGTAAGATGAGTTTAAATTTCTCATCTACACTATCAAGTTTGAAATCCATACCGCACCACCGCCCCCCGCTTTCTTACCATTTTTCTAGCCTACAAGGTTTTATGTTTTTCTTTACCTGTTGTTTTTGTGGGTGTATCCGTCGAAGTATATCCTTCCACGATTTGTTTTTTATAGAGTGTTTTCCACCATTCTACTGTCTTTCTAATTCCTTCTTCGAATGTTGTTTTTGGTTGCCACCCCAATACTCTAATTTTTGTCGAGTCCATGCTTTGATACCTAATTTCCTTTTTAACATGTTCAGACTCTACATACTTTGGCTGTATCCCTTGGAAGTGCTTTAGAATTTCAAGTACAACCTCTTCTTGACTTTTAATGATGCCAGTACCTATGTTGTACACCTTTTCCTCACCATACAACTCATTGTTTAACAACTTGTGCATTAGAAAGATAAGGG
>Ga0190337_1000231_pt1 | contig 10759 bp, 11 predicted proteins | sample 4872041011_MG_FD_161677 | JGI IMG/M metagenome (GOLD analysis project Ga0190337, IMG submission 161677) | Hydrothermal vent sediment bacterial communities from Southern Trench, Guaymas Basin, Mexico - 4872-04-10-11_MG | ecosystem: Environmental > Aquatic > Marine > Hydrothermal vents > Sediment ...
ATAAAAAACAAATATCAATGGAGGCTGTAGCTCAATGGTAGAGCACCGGGCTGTGGCCCCGGGTGTTGCGGGTTCGAATCCCGTCGGCCTCCCTTATTAAAGCCTATTTCAAAATCTTGAATAAACTTTATTTATTTTGTAATTATAGTTTTCAGATTTTAGTCAATCTTTAATTATTTTTCTGTTGCTTTTACTTAAAACTTGTTTTTCTTACGAAAGTTTTTAAACTACTTGTTTTTTATTAATTTTTATCTTGCTTTTTGTAGAACAGATTAATAAGAAATATTTAGTAAGCATATATTTTATTCAATTTCGATTATTCTTCCTGCTCCTCCCTCAATATATTTTTCTGGATAAAGAGATTTGATTTTTGATTTATATTGCGTGCAATGGGTTGCACAAATTAAATCCAAGTTTTTTAATGGTTCAGGAGGATTTCCATGAAGACCTCCAATAATTCCATAAACTTTTCCAAATTGAGATGCAGTTTGAAGAATATGATCTATTTTTGGATGTGAACATCCAACTATAACTACAATACCCTTTTTTGTTTGAATACAAAGAGATTGTTCTATCCCTTCAAGCTCTCCTGTAGAATAAATTCCGTCATAAAGTTTCATTGGTTTGTTTACTTTAATAATTTTTTTTGCATTTAAAAATTCATTAAAGGATGGAGGAATCCATAGTGTCACTTGATTATTTACACTAAGAAACATCTGAAGTCCACCAGTATGATCAAAATGATAATGAGATATAAAAATATCTTGAATCTCTTTTGGTTCAATTCCAAGTTTTTCCATATTTGAAAATAAAATGTTTCCATCTGTGCCAGTATCAAAAAGTATTTTTCTATTAAATGCCTCTACAAGACACGAAAAACCCCAATCAGCTTTAAGCTCTTTTTTATAAGCTGTGTTATCATAAATTATTGTTACTTTCATTTATACTTCTCCTATCATTTTTTATTTTTTATTTTTTATTTTATAAAAATTATTTTAAAAATCAATATCATTTTTTTATATTTGCATTTTTCTTTAATTATGCTATATTTGGCTTAGCTTTATTTTGGAGGAGGATTTACATGTTACCTGTTATAAGAGAAATCGAAAAAAGATATATGAGAACTGATCTTCCTAAATTTAATCCTGGAGATACTATAAGGGTTTATTTTAGATTAAAGGAGGGGGAAGAAAAGGAAAGGGTTCAGGTTTTTGAAGGTGTGGTAATAAGAAGAAGAGGATCAGGAACTAATGCAACTTTTACAGTAAGAAAGGTCTCTTTTGGAGTGGGAGTAGAAAGAACTTTTCCTTATCATTCTCCTCGCATTGAAAAAATAGAAATTGTTAAGAGAGGAAGGGTTAGAAGAGCAAGACTCTATTATCTTAGAGAACGTTCTGGTAAAGCTGCACGTATAAAAGAAAGATTTGATAATAAAATTATGGAATAATTTTTAAAAAATTTTGGAAGAGAAATTATTTAACCTTTCAACTTATTCGAATTTAGAGTTTCAATTTAGAAAATCTGGATATTCTCTTATTGCTGGAGTAGATGAAGCAGGTCGGGGAGCTATTGCTGGTCCTGTTTTTGCTGCAGCAGTAATATTACCTCAAGAATTTGAATCTTCAGAAATAAAAGACTCGAAACTTCTTTCTCCACAAAAAAGAGAAGAATTATTCAATTATATCTGCAAAATTGCTCTTGATTATGCTATTTCTTATGTAGAAGTAGAAGAAATTAATCAAATAGGTATTTCTAAAGCAACATTTAAAGCAATGCTCAAAGCTTTGAAAAATTTGAAAATTATACCTCAATTAGTTTTGGTGGATGGTCCTTATGTTATTACAGAATATAAAGGTTTGCAAAAAGCTATAGTTAATGGAGATAGAATGTGCCTTTCTATTTCAGCAGCTTCTATTTTGGCAAAAGTAGCAAGAGATAGATATATGAAAAAGATTGATGAGCTTTATCCTCAATATGCCTTTTTTCAGCATAAAGGTTATGCAACCAAACTTCATCTTGAAAAAATTAAAAAGTATGGAGCCTGTTCTATTCATAGAATTTATTATAAATGTTTTAAAAAATGAGATTTAAAAATTTATTTTTAAAACTCTCTTCTAAGGAAAAAGGAAAAAAAGCTGAAAATTTAGCAATAAGTTATTTAGTTTCCAAAGGGTTTAAAATTATAGAGAAAAACTTTAGAACCTCTTTTGGAGAGATAGATATTATTGCTCAGAAAAATTCAGTTTTAGTTTTTATAGAGGTAAAAAGTGAATTTAGTAATAATGATTTTTTTGCTGAAGAAAAAGTAAATTTTAAGAAAAAAGAAAAGATTTTTAAAGTAGCAGAATGTTTTTTACTTAAAAATTTTAAAAAATTAAGTAAAATAAAAGGAATAAGATTTGATGTTATAGTAGTAAAAGGTAAAACAGGAGAGATAATTCATTATGAGTCCGCATTTTATAAAGAAGAATATTTTACCAGATATTGAATTAGAAAAACTTCTTAAACTTCCTGAGCAAGAAATAGAAAAAATTTTAGCAGACTTAAATTTTCAGCAAATATATGATTTGGTTTTAAGTGTTCCTTGGGAAGAAAGAGCAAAGTTGATTCTTTATTCACCTTATCCAGAAGGTATAGTTAAAAATCTTCCTACTCAGGAATTATTTCTTACTTTAAAAGCTTCTTCTCTTGATTTAGCAGTTGAACTTTTATCTTATGCTAAAGGTAGCCAGATTCAGTTTATGTTTGATATAGATGCTTGGTATAAAGATAGAATAAAAGCAGAAAGGGTTGCTTCTTGGATTATTCTTCTTTTTCATGCAGGGGAAGATAAGGTATTAGAATGGCTAAGAGTTGCAGATTGGGATTTTTTGATTGCTATTTTTCAAAAATTTATAAAGGTTTATAAAAAACCTGATGATATGGAATTAATAGAAGCTATGGATTTTCTTCCATCTTACACTTTGGATGATTTTTATTTTATAGATTTTAAAACCTCAGCTCTTGAATTTTATTTTAGAAGAATGATTGAGATTATTAGAGCTGAAATGCCAGATACTTATTTTGCACTTATGGAATCTGTGATATGGGAAATACCTGCAGAGGTAGAAGAAAGAGCTTATAGATGGAGAAATGGAAGACTTGGAGATGAAGGTATTCCAGAATATTTTGAGGCTCTTGATGTCTATTCCTATATACATCCTAAAAGTTTAAAAAAGATAGATCCTAAATATTTACCTTTAGAAGAGGAAATTCAGCCATCTATTAACATCATGGTTTATACAGGTCCAGAAGAACTTTTTATTTTTAAAGTTTTTGAAACTATAAAAGATCTTCATCAAATTGAAAGAATTAAACAAGAACTGGCTTGGATAGCAAATAAAGTGATAATTGTGGATAATGTAGTAATAGATGATATAAAACAAATAAAACAAAGTTTAGATAAAGTATGGGGTTCTTTAAATATAGGACTTGAATATACTTCTATGGGAAATTTGAGCATAGCCAAAAAGATTTTAGAAGAACATTTTTTAGAAGATATTTTTAGAATATCTCAAACAGTTTTAAGAGATTTAAGGAAATTTGCTCTTAATATTACTAAAAGCAAAGATTTTGATCCTTCAGTTCTTAAATATCTTGATCAACCTTATCAAGGATTTTTGCAAGGAGTTTTAGCAAAAAAAATAAACAAAGTAAGATTATTTCAGCCTCATAAAATAGGAACTGAAGAGGAATATACTATTTTTAGAAGAATGGATGAAATAAAAATGGTAAGAAGATATATTGAAGAAATAGGTTATATGGCACCACTTATAGAAAAAATGTTCGGCTCTTCTCTTTCTTGGATAAATGAAATAACCAAGCCAGGAAGAAATTTTGATACTGCATTTCTTACTTGGAGTTCTTTGATATTAACAGCTTTTACTTATTGGATTTATAAAAAAGAATTTATTTTTAAAGCTCTTCCTAAAAGTGCATGGAAAGAAGTAATAAATAAGCTTTTAGAAGAAAAAGATGGAGTATGTTATATAAAAGAGGAATTAAAAGAAATTTTATTTGAAAATTTTGAAAAATTTGCCAAAAGTGAATGGTATTTAGAGCAAGAGCTACTTATTTCTTTTTTAAACTTTGTAATTAAAAAATTTGAAGATGAATTTAAATATATAGATCTTAAAAATCCACCTGATCCTAAATATCAAACTCTTATACTTATAGATTTAACCAATTAAAAAATGAAATGAAAAGAAAAAAAGCAAGATTAAGAGAGCCAGCTCTTATTGTTTTAAAACAAAGATATTTATTAAAAAATGAAAATAACGAAATAATTGAAACCCCAGAGGATCTTTTTGAAAGAGTTGCTAAAGCTGTAGCAAGTGCTGAGGCAAACTTTTCTAAAGATCCTAATATCTGCGAAATTTATGCTGAAAAATTTTATGATTTAATGGTTAATCTCGATTTCTTACCTAATTCTCCCACTTTAATGAATGCAGGATGTCCTTTAGGACAACTTTCTGCATGTTTTGTTTTACCTATTGAAGATTCCTTAGATTCTATATTTGAAACTTTAAAATTCACAGCTTTAATACATAAATCTGGTGGTGGGACAGGTTTTTCTTTTTCAAATTTAAGACCCAAAGGAGATATAGTTGCTTCTACTCAAGGAGTAGCAAGCGGTCCTCTTTCTTTTATAAAAGTTTTTGATAGTGCAACTGAAGCTATTAAACAAGGTGGTAAAAGACGTGGTGCTAATATGGGAATTTTAAGGATTGATCATCCTGATATAGAAGAATTTATTATAGCTAAAAGAGAAGAAAAAATACTTACTAACTTCAATCTTTCTGTAGCTATAACTGATTACTTTATGGAGGCATTAGAAAAAGGAGAAAAATTTCCTTTGATAAATCCAAGAAATAAAAAAATAGTAAAATATATAGATCCCAAAAGAATTTTTTCTTTAATAGCTGAATCTGCTTGGGAATGTGGTGATCCAGGGGTTATTTTTATAGATACTATAAATAGGTATAATCCTACACCACATTTGGGAGAAATTGAAGCTACCAATCCTTGTGGTGAACAACCGTTACTACCTTTTGAATCTTGTAATTTAGGATCTATTAACTTAGCTAATTTTGTTGAAGATGGAAAAATTAATTGGGAGGATCTTAAAGAAGTAATTCATTTAGCTGTTAGATTTCTTGATAATGTAATAGAGATTAATAGATTTTCTATTCCTCAAATAAATAAGATTACTAAACTTAATCGTAAAATAGGTCTTGGAGTAATGGGTTTTGCTGATTTTCTTATAAAGTTAAATATTTCTTATGCTGAACCTAAAGCTATAGCATTGGCTGAAAGAGTTATGAAATTTATAAATGAAGAATCTGTAAAGGCTTCTCAAAAACTTGCTATGGAGAGAGGTAATTTTCCTGCCTACCCTGGAAGTATTTGGGATAAACCAGATACACCTTTTATGAGAAATGCAACTACTACAACGATTGCTCCTACAGGAAGTATTTCTCTTATAGCTGGAGTCTCTTCAGGTATAGAACCTTTATTTGGAGTTTATTATGAAAGGAGAACTCTTGGAAACATTATAATAAAAGAGTTTCATCCACTTTTTATTGAAATTTTAGAAAAAGAAAATTATTCCGAAAATGAAATAAAAAGTATTTTAGAAGAAGTTAAAGAAAAAGGTATTTTAAAGAATATAAAATTGCCTGAAAGAATAAAGAAACTTTTTATAACAACTTATGAAATTTCTCCTGACCAGCATTTAGCTATTCAAGAAGCTTTTCAGAAATACACACATAATGCAGTTTCAAAAACAATTAATTTACCTAAGGAAGCAACTGTTGAAAATATTAAAACTATTTATTTAAAAGCTTATAAATTGGGACTAAAAGGTGTTACAGTTTTTAGATATGGTTCCAAAAGTGAACAAGTAATTTATATAGGAGGAGCAGAGGAAAGAGAACCAACTTGTCCTATTTGTAGTTTTTCTTTAATCTAAATTTTGGAGAAAATATGAATGAGGTTAAGATAGCTTTATTAGGATTTGGAACAGTTGGAACAGGGGTTTATGAATTATTAGAAAAAAAAACCGAGCTTATAAAAGAAAGAATAGGAATAAAACCAATTATAAAAAAAATTCTTGTTAGGGATTTGAAGAAAAAAAGAAATATAAAAATAGATCAAAAATGTTTAACTACTAATGTAGAAGAAATTTTAGAAGACCCAGATATTTCTATAGTATGCGAGTTAATGGGAGGGATAGAACCGGCTAAAAGTTATGTTTTAAAGGCTTTACAAAAAGGAAAAGAAGTTGTTACAGCAAATAAAGCAATTTTAGCTCAATATGGGAATGAAATTTGGAAAGAAGCAACAAAAAGAAAAAGATTTCTTGGTTTTGAAGCCTCAGTTGGTGGAGGAATACCTGTAATAAAGACACTTAAAGAAGCTTTAATTGGAAATAATATCAACTCTATAATAGGAATAATAAATGGGACTACTAATTATATTTTAACTCGGATGCTTGAAAATAATTTAAATTTTAAAGATGCACTAAAGGAGGCACAAGCTAAAGGATATGCTGAAGCAGATCCTACTCTTGATATTAAAGGCATTGATTCAGCTCATAAAATTTCAATTTTAGCTTCCCTTGCTTTTGGATTTTATATTCCTGTTTCTCAAGTTTATACAGAAGGAATTGAAGAAATAGACTTAATGGATCTAAAATTTGCTAAAGATTTTGGATATATTGTAAAGTTATTAGCCTTTGCTCAAAAAAGAAAAAATAAAATTGAAATAAGAGTTCATCCTACTTTAATTCCTGAAAATCATGTATTGACTTCTATTCGATTAAATTACAATGCCCTTTATATTACAGGAGATTTTGTAGGAGATATTCTGCTTTATGGATTAGGAGCAGGAAAAGAGCCTACTGCAAGTGCAGTTGTAAGTGATATAATAGATGCTATAGAATATTCTTATTTTAGAAAAAAACCATTTATAAAATATCCATTGACAAAGAATGATAAATTTCTTAATATAAGACCTATAGAAGAAGTAAAATTTAGATATTATTTTAGGTTTTCAGCTATAGATAAACCTGGTGTTTTATCTAAAATTTCTGGTATTTTAGGTAAGTATAATATAAGTATAGCTTCGGTAGTGCAAATAGGAAGACAAAAAAAGAAGGGCTCTGTTCCTGTAGTAATGCTAACTCATGAAACAAAAGAAAAAAATGTAATTAAGGCTTTGCACGAGATAGATAAACTTGATGTAGTAACTTCTTCTACTAAAAAATTAAGAATTTTAGAATAAAGAGGTATAAAAAATGATAATAAAAGTTCCCAAGGGTTATTATCAGATAGTTGAAAAAAAAGGAGTAATATTAAGAACAGGGTTTTTAGGAAGTGGAATAGGAATAGGAATGATTGACAAAGAGAACGAAATAGCAGGTCTCTGTCATTATGTTTTACCTTATAAAGAATATGATATAGAAATTGAAGAAGGAGAGATAATTTTTTCTGGGCAAACTTTAGTTCCTATATTCTTAGAAGAATTAGAAACTAAGGGTTTTAATTTTTCATCTGCTAAAATAGCTATTGCAGGAGGAAGTAATTATAAAAATGTTCTTGAAGTTTTAAATATAGGAGAATTGAATTTTAAAGTAGTTCAGAGTTTTTTACTTAAATATCCTGTGAATCCTGAAAATATTATATTAAGAATAGGTTTTAATTGTCAAAGTTTTTTGGAAGTTAATTTAAAAGAAAAGGTTTTAAAAATAAATTTAAATGGAGAAGAAGAAATATTATGAAAAGACAAATTTTAGAAAGAATTTTTAATAAAGTTGATACTATTCCTACCTTTCCTAAGGTAGCTTTTTATGCACTTGAATTATTAAAAAAAGATGAAGTAGATTTTAAAGAATTAGAGAGGGTCATAAAAAGTGATCCAGGTATTACAGCTAACTTTTTAAGAATTGTAAATTCTCCAGCTTTTGGGCTTCCCCAAAAAATAGATTCCTTATTTAAAGCCTTTATGTTTTTAGGACTTAATCAAATTAAATTTATTATTATAGCTTCAGTTGCTAAAAATTATTTTAATAAAGATTTGATAGGATATGGTATTAGTGTAGAGGATATTTGGCTTCATTCAATTACTTGTGGAATTATAGCTGAAGAAATAGCTTTTGATATAGGTTTTTCACCTGCTAAAATAGAAACAGTATATATAGCTTCAATCTTGCATGATATAGGTAAAATAGTGCTCGATTTATATACTAAATTAGAAATCAAAGAATTTCAAAAAGTTGCAAAAGAGAGACCAAATTGGGATTTTTTTCAAGTTGAATGGTTAGTATTAGGAGTAGATCATGGTTTGGTAGGAGCTCATCTTTTAGAAAGATGGGGATTTCCTAAGTATATATCTTTTGCAATAAGAGCTCATCATGATAGTGATCTTATGCTCCAAAGTGATATTGCAAGTATTGTAGCTTTGGCAAATATTTTAACAAATATGTTAGGTATAGGTGGTGGAGTAGATGTTTTTAATTATAAAATTCCTAAAAATTTACTAAAAGAACTTGGAATAAAACCAGAAAGAATTTATAAATATTTAAAAATAGGTTTATATAAATCATTATTAATTCAAAGAGAATTCGTTTAAAATAAACAAAAATCAATTTTAACTATTTAAAATTACTCTTGACAAAAAATTTAAAAAGATTAATAATTTTAAAATTAAAATTTAAGAGGAGGTAAGTTATGAAGAAATTAGTATCTTTCATATTGAGTTTGGCTTTAGTGGGTGTAATCGGATTGACTGCTGGATGCAAGAAAAAAGAAGAAGCACCTCCCCCTAAGGCACCTAAAACAGAAGCACCTGTAGAGCAGAAAGCTCCAGCTAAAGAAAAGGCTTCTGAAGAAAAACCAGCTGAAGAAAAAGCTGCTCAAGAAAAACCAGCTGAAGAAGCTCATCACTAATTATTTCTTAGCCCCCTTAAGGGGGCGTTTTTCATTTTTAAAATTTTATCTTTAAGTTTAAAAAAGATAATTTGATATAATTATTTATTTTAAAGAGAAAAGGCTTTGTTGTTTTAAACCTGCTGAAGATTCTTCTTCAGATGTTTCAAAAATTTTTATAACCCCATATTCTCCATCATAACCTGGTTTGGTAAATACTTTTCCTTCTCTAACTCTTTTAATGGCTTCTATTAATCTGGGTGGAAAGATTTTTTCAAGTTCTTTTAAATCTATTTTTAAAAGAATTTCAAATTCAGTTCCTACCATAGAAATATATTGTTCATATAATTTTTCTACGGATTTACTTTGCTTACTAAGATTAAAAACCTCAGCTATTATTTCTATAAAAGGAACTAAATGCACAGAAAGAGGTTTATTTGGTGGAATATATCCTTCCTCTCTATCAGCTAAAAGTTCTATTCTATGAAGAACTCCTATAGTTAAAGGATTTCCGCATTTTGGGCATTTATAGCCTAAAGCTATGGTTTCTTTAGGAGAAAGACATACTTTACAAGCTCTGTGCCCATCGTAATGATATTTTCCTTCTTCTGGATAAAATTCTATTGTAAAAGCAACGGTCCCATTTTTAATAGAATGATAAATATTTTCATAAGTTAAAGGATAAAAAAAGGCTGTTGCTTCTCTTCCTAATTTAGGAGGGGAATGGGCATCTGAACAAGAAATTAAAGTAATGTTATCGAGTTTAGAAATTCTCCAGTTCATTTCTGGATCAGAAGAAAGCCCAGTTTCTATAGCATAAATATAAGGTGTTGCTTCTTCAAAAGCTTCTTCCATAGAATCAAAACCTGAAAAAGCTCCAAACAGAGAATACCACGGAGTCCAGACATGAGCAGGAATGATTAAGATTTTATCAGAAATTTTAATTAAATCTAAGGTTAATTTTTTGCAACTTATTCCAAAAGTAGGTCTTCCATCTATAAGAAGATTTCCCAGTTTTGATAAATAAAGATTAATTTCTTCAACTGTTTCAAAATCAGGTGCTATTATGAGAAGATGAACTCTTCTATTGGATTTATTATGTTGAGAGAATATAAGAGAAACTTCAGAAGTTAAAATAAATCTTGGTCCTTCAGGAAGCTTATTAAAAAAATAGAGACCAGAGACAGGATCATATTCTAAATTTTCTTTTAATTCTTTTAACCACATTGGATGAGTAAAATCTCCGGTTCCTATAAGCTGAAGTCCTTTTAATTTTCCAATTTTAGCTAAAATAGGAATTTCCATAAATTTACTGCAAGCACGACTATACTTAGAATGAATGTGCAAATCTGCTATAAAAACTTTTTCTAAAAGTTCTTTAGAAGGAAGTTTTTGATTTTTTTTCATTTTAAAACTTCTCTCAATTCCTCTTTCCAATTTTTTATTTTTATTCCTAAATTTTTACATATTTTTTCATTACTCATTGCAGAAAATCTTGGTCGTTTAGCTGGTAAATTAAAATCTGCTTGATAAGCTGGATAGATAAATTTTTTAATCCCTTTAATTCTAAAAACCTCTTTAGCCCATTCATAACGAGAAGCATAATCTGAGTTTACAAGATGATACAGTCCTGTCAACCCTGCATTTATTGCTTTTAAAGTTATTTCAACTATAGTTCTTGTAGATGTTGGAATAGAAAATTCATCACAAGCAATTTTTAAATAATCTTGAGCTTGAGCCCATTGCAAAAGTTTATAAATAAAATTTTGTTTACCTTCACCATAAACCCAGCT
>Ga0190337_1000232_pt1 | contig 10737 bp, 21 predicted proteins | sample 4872041011_MG_FD_161677 | JGI IMG/M metagenome (GOLD analysis project Ga0190337, IMG submission 161677) | Hydrothermal vent sediment bacterial communities from Southern Trench, Guaymas Basin, Mexico - 4872-04-10-11_MG | ecosystem: Environmental > Aquatic > Marine > Hydrothermal vents > Sediment ...
AGAATGCGGATCGAGATTAGAAATAGTTAAATTTGACGATGAGTTCATGGAGTCTATAACCGACAACGACGGAGTAATTGAAGATGTAACGGGTAAATTAATACTCGGCTATCTTTAATTTTCGGAGGTAAAGAACTATGAAATTGGAGATATATTTTGATGATCTAAACGAGAAAGGGAAAAAAAAGGTGTTAGAGTTCTTCAATATAAGTAGTCCTGAGGAGTTGAACTTAGATGTTCAACCGTTATTCGTGCTTGAGAAATAATTTTTTTTATCTCCTATCTCCACTATAGACCCGCATTCCCTAAAATAGGGAGTGCGGGGTAGATGGAGATAAGGAGGTGTAGGTATGGACTGGAATTTAGATTGGGATAGACTTGGAGAGACGGTAGAGATAGAGTTTGTAGGGAAAATAATAGACGTGAGATACCCATGCAAGTGTCCAAAGTGTGAGGCAGGGAAAGAAAAATTAAAAGAAATGGGAAGAAACAGAGGCACACAACAACTACACTTGGTAGTGGCTCCATTAGACAGGAACTGGAGACTACAACATGTATTCATAGACATGTCCACAACGAGTAAGAAGAGTAGAAAAGGAGTCTTAGCACACGCATGTAAGAAACTTGGGATAAATACGAAAACGTTTGACAGCTTTAAGAAGAACCTAACGAAACCAGTATTTCTATTCAGGAAAATGACAGTTAAGGATTACCTAATGAACATAGCCAACGTTGAGATCACGGACAGAGAAGCTGAACAACTTAACTTAGACGCTCAAATTACAATTCCAATTCAGATAATACCAGAGGATGCGTTTGAACTATACGGAATAACGAAGGAAATAGTTAGAGACAGAGTAAAGAACTTCAGAAAGGTCTGGAAGTTAATATTAAAGGGTATGCCAGATGATCAAGCATACGAAGAAGTCTTTGGAGAAGAACTTGAGAAAATAGAGAAGGAAATGGAAGAAGCAGAGGAAGAGGAGGAAGCAGAAGAGAAAGAGGAAACTGAGGAAACAGAGGAAACAGAGGAAGAAGAGGAAACTGAAGAAGAAGAGGAAGAAGAGGAAGAGGAGGAGGAAGAGGAAGAATACCTATAATTCCCTTTTTTTACTATGACGACCAAAATAAAGTGTATAGGGTGTAGGAATTATTTACTAAAGGACAATGAGGTCAACTATACAATAGAATTCGAAATAGACGTAGAAGAGGACGAATTAGGAAGATTAACGACAGTAGAAAGGGGAAAATACTTAGTTTGTAAACACTGTGGGAGAAAAGTCGATGTAAACAAAATTAGGGACGATTTATGGAATGAACTATGGAATAAGTTAGTTGAGAGGGGGTTTAAAGATGATAATAGACAAAAATCTGAATTATCTAAAGGAGTTTCTAAAGATAGACCTAAAGACAATAATAAAGGCAGTAGTAAAAGGAAGACTAAGAACAGAAAAATACGAAATAAAAGCTGACTACATTGAAAACGGTATATCACTGTTGGTAACTGACTTAAAAGGAGAGGAAGTGTTCTTTAGAGGACTGATATACGACCTAAAGACAGCTATGGATAGAATCCGTAACTCATTCGAAACAGACTTTGGAAAATTTGTAGTCAACTACTCTGGAGACATATACGTGGTATGGAAAAGACTGTATGATGAAAGAACGGATAGAATTCGTGAAGTTGCTGTTTACAAAAGTGAAGATCCAAGAAAAGTAGTGGAGTTTATAAAAAAGAAATTGGAGGGATTAAGATGAGTAATTTTGAGGTCGAAACTATAAGAGTTGAAGTTGATGAAGAGTGCAATAAAGTAGTTGCTACGTTTTTATTTAACACCGTCTCGTATAAGTTGAAAGAGCTGGGAGAAATAGTGGATAGAAACTTAGAAACCTACGATTTACTACTGTCTCATTTTCCGATAATTAAGTTGAACAAAGGAAAACTCGAAAAGGATACAATAGAACTGAGTAAGAAAATTATAGGCAAAATAGCGGAAATATACACGGAATACGAAAATTCATCGGACAACAAACTATACGCAAGAACTGTATTTTGGAGAGCTTTAATGACTACGTTTATTGCGATAATGCTACAGGAAGCAGAAAACTTAGGAAAAGATATAATGGAGTATGTTCAGGAACAACTTGGAGGAGTTGTAGAAGGTTAAACGACTATGTTCTGTCAGTGTGGAAGAAAACTACCTAAACCAAGTAAAACTCCTTTTGTTTTTTATTGTAAGTGTGGAAGAAAGTGGTTATGGAAAATTCGGAGTAGAAGATATGTATTTGCGGGGTATTGGAGGGATAAAAGATGAGTCGGGACGTAAAAATTCTGAAAGAGATAGTAAACGAACTATATGAAGCCAAGAAAGAGACCTTGAAGGGAAAATATTACAACGTAAGAAATGAAATAGACGTAAAAATACGAAGAAAATTGGCTAATACACTTGGAATCGAATATACGGGAGATATAGATACGTATATAGCAGGAAACAGGTTGGTGTTAGAAATACCGTTTAACACTTTGATGACTAAGGAGTTCATTTGTAACGTTATAGGTGAGATAATACCATACACCGAACAATTGAACAAGTTATACGCTGATTACAAAGGTGACTTGGAGAGACTAGATAAGTGGTATAGTGAAACTCTCAGAGCTCTTATTGAAGGTAAAAAATTTCCGAGCTTTCCAGAATTAATGTTAGAAGAGAGGTGGTAAAGTTATGAGTGAAAATCGTTATAGAGAGTGTATAGATTTGATAGAGCTATACAGAAGAGACATAATACAGAAAGCTTTGAAGGGAGTTATAGCGAACAAACTGAGAAAAGCAATAGAAAAAGCGAACATAGATGAAGAATTGATACTTGATGAACATCAGCCGATTGCGGTAAAATACGAAATAGAGATAGACAGAGAGTTCGTAGCGATGGCACATGATGTATTTGAACAGATAATAGAGCTTTTAGAAAGAAAAGGAACAGAAGACAACGGAGAAAATAAAGTAAAAAGTAACATAGAAAACGTAGAAATTTACGATGAGTGTAACCCGTATAAGTAATGGGTGAAACCATGACAGAATTTGGAGTAGTAGAGAAAGAAAAAGAAAAAGAGGAAGAGAGGTGACATAGTTATGAGTAGCGAAGATAAGAAAGTAGGGAGAAAAATCATAGAAGATATGGAAAAAATGGCAAGAGCGTTAGAACAAATACCTACAAAGGGATTTCTAAGAAGAATGCTTGTCTTATATCTAAGAGAAAGAACGGGTCTTGAAATACAGAAAATAGAATCGATACTCGACGCAATGATCGGACTTAGAAAAGAAATGGAAAGAGAGATAAAGGAAGAATAAGGTGATACATAAGGTGATACAATGACTTTAATGATATGTGCTAAGTGTGGAAGCATTCTTAAGTGTAAGAAAAATGGGGTAACAGTAAGATACGGATACTACGCAGGATACTTTAGAGGTGATTTATACTACTGTCCGAACTGTGGTTACGAAGTTATAACAGGACTTGGAACTGAGATATTCGATCCAGAATTCAATCCAGAATACGACTTCTCAGAACGCTAAATTAACGGTTTTTTTTGGATTTTTTGGTTTTGTAGTTGAAAAAGTAGTTAAAGGAGGGGGTGTTATGGAAGTAAGTAAGTGCGAGGTTAAATACAATTTTGAGGAGATAAAGAAAGAGTTCGAGGAGTTAATGAGAGTAAATAGAATCGACAAAAAGTGGATATTCAAAGAATACGAGCAAAGACTACGAAACACAGCAAGAATATACATTGATTTGCTATGCAAAAAGATACGAAATGAAAACGAAACATATCAGAAACTGAAGAAAGAGCTTGAAGAAATCGAAAGACAAATAGACGAACTATACGAAAAAAAGAGAAAACTGCAAAATAAAATGGGTGAAATAGAGTGCGAAATCTACAACAACGTAAAAGAAGAGATAATGGGTAAAGTAGAAGACAAACTAAAAGAGCTATTGGGTTTCTTAGTTAGATAAACAGTTAAACAAATTTTTTTTTAAGGAGGTGTAAGTATGGAGTTCGAAATACCAAAAGCAGTTGAAAGACCCGTTGGGATTAAAGTAGGTAAGAGCTGGAAAGAAATAGACCACCTAAAAGCGATATGCAGTGAAACAGGTTATCTATACTCAATAGTAAACAAAAACTACGAGTTAGTTCAACACGAAGACGTTGTAAAAACAGTAGATGAAGCGTTAAACGAAATGAAAATAGAACCAATAGCAATAGACATTGATTTCGGTCATAGATACGCAAACATGTTTTATAGACTACTACTGTTCGAGGACGTAATAAAAGAAGACAAAGTAGGCTTTGGAATCATGGTAACTAACAGTTACGACAAAAGCTTTGGAATAGGTGTATTAGGATACGGAATGAACTTTGCATGTCTTAATCAAATGGTGTTAGGTCGTGAAATACTTAAAATAGTAAAGAGACACTTCAAAGTTAGCGTAGGAATCAACTTAACGAAGGTAAAAGAGGCGGTAATAGAAATCGTGGATTCACTACAAAACGTAGCCGACGTAATTAAAGCATTAGCAGACAGGAAAATAAGCGTAGTAGATGTATTTACTATACTCGATGGATTAAAACTAAGTAAGTCAGCAGAAATGAAAGTAGTAAAGCTAATACAACAAAAAACGGGAATTACAGACTTTAGATTACAATACCACAAATACAAAATAGCAAAGAAGAAGAAAGAAGTCTTTGAGAAACTAAAAGAAGAGCTAAAGGACGTGAAAATGGAAAAGTGGACAACTTACAACGCATTTACAGAATACGTAACTCACCATTCAAAAGTAAGAGATTATACGAGAAAGTTTGAAATGCTAAACAGAATATCGACAATATTAGTAAGGTAGGAGGTATAGCTATGAGTAGAGGTCGTGCAAGGATTACTTTCTCTCTTTTTGAGCCAATTAAGTATCTAATAGAGAACGGGGAAGTTTACACGATAAGACCACAAAGAACCAAAGTAGTAAAAGAAAATGAGGTTTACATTTACTACAAAGACCTAAAGATAGGCAAAGGAAAGAAAGAAAAAGTAGGCAGTGTAGCAAGGTTAGGAGAGTGGAAAGTAATTAAAACAGATAAAACGGTAGTTGGTTTGGATGAATACGTCCATAAGAGTGGATTTAAAACAGTTAAAGACTGGATAAAAGCAGTTATTACAGTAAACAAAAGAATGCCAGTTTTTTTACAGCTTTTTCACGTAAAGGTTGAGGAGTTGGAGTATGAAAAAGATGAGTTATTGGAAACGTTAGCTAAATTGGATATGGGGGTGAGATATTGAGGTTGTATCATGATGTGAGGGTGGTAGATTTAAGTAAAGCGAGGGAAGTAACAGTAACTGTCGATAGAGGAATAGTCCAAATAACGGCAGTATTTGATTCTATACACTTTGAGTCATTCATAACTAAAGTAGAGAACGTAGATGACAAAGTGATGGAACGGTTCTTACTAAAAGAAATAGCGGAACAGTGGGAAAGAAACGTAGCTTATGAGCTAAACCAATTCGTTGAAATAGTCGAAAGAAGAATTGAATCGTCTAAAAAATGATTAGGCAATTATACTACTTACACAGGTCGGGTATAATCAAATTGTCTATCAAAACTGAACACAAAACTAAAACTGAAACTAAGACTAAAGCTAAAACTAAAACCAAAACTAAAACTAAACCAGAGACTAAATCAGAAACTAAAACTAAAGCTAAACCAAAAACTAAATCCAGAAAGTGGAAAGAGTTTAAAGAGAGATTTAAGTGGGTAAACGAGTTATTGGATAAAACGGAGAGGTGATAACGTGAAGAGTAAAAAAAAACTTAAAGTTAAAGCTATTCAAGAGATTAAACAAATAACGTGCAATAACTGTTCCAATTTTTTAATTTTGGAGGGGAACGTAGGAATTTGTAAGAAAAGAGAGAGAATAGTTCTTGGGAATTATAACTGTCCGAATTTTGAGGAGGGAAAGCCTATGAAAGCTGATTTAGATACTATAGCTATGTTTTATACGTTATCAAAAGACGCAATAGAAGAGTATCAGAGAATGGCGAATACTTTAAGAGATATATTAATACAAAGAGTTGAAGGTAGAAAAGAAACAGACAATTTCGTAGTGAACGTAACTAAAGTAAAGAGTAAAAGGCTAAATACGGAAAAAGTCAGGAAATACTTAAAGAAGAAAGGAATACTCGATAAGTTCTTAACGGAAAGTAGTTATTACAGAGTTGAAGTAAAAGGAAAGATAAGAAAAGATTAAAGAGGTGATTTTTTTTGACTTTTATTTTTCCTTCTCCTAGAAATTGTTTACAATGTAAACATGGTCACCCACTATACAGACGATCAGTAAGGCATGGTAAAGTTACAATCAGAAAATACACAAAGGTAGTAGTTAGATGCACTAAACGTAATGCTATTGTGGATTATTTGTTTGGAGACGTATGCGAATATTTTGAGGAAAAATAAAAGGAGGTGATATTACGGAAACTACGGATAAGTTAAAACTTAGGTGGTTTTTGATAGGATTTTTTAATAGTGCTGAAGGATGGAATTGGGAAAGCCCGTTTGCAGTGAATAATTGTAGGGAAGGCTTTGGAACACTAAGATACGACTTTGAGGTATTTTTAGAAATGTTAGAAGAAAACAACGAAGAGGCTATGAAACTGTTAAGGTATTTCGTAAGATGTCTCAAAGAAGAAGCAGAGCAGATTAAAGATTTGTTAAAGTTAACCGACAAAATAGAGAAAAAACTCTACTGAGGTGATGTTATGGGAGTTTTGGATAAGTTAGGCAAGAAGATAGAGAGGATTTTATTAATTGGTCATACAGCACACGGAAAAACGTATAATGCGGTTAGAATAGCACTAAACTTGGCAAACAAAAAGAAGAGGGTGTTGTATATAGACAACGAATACGGATCGTTGGATGAGTGGGAAGAACTAAGTAAACAAGGTAAAATAACGAAAGAAATTGACAAGAACGTAATTTTAGTGACACCGAACAACTTCTTAGAGTTCAAAGACTATGCATTAAACTTTCAAGACAAAGTTCATGCTGTTATAATTGATCCGTTCAGTTTAAACATGGAAGCGAGAATAACGGCAAAAGAACAATACCTAAGAGTAGGAAAAGTGTGGAGAGGGGAAAAAGAGATACCAATAGAAGATACGAATACGTTTCACTTAACTGGATTCGATTACCAATTGCCTAACGAATGGCAAATGGAAGTCTTAAGAGGATTAGCTAAAGGGAAAGTCCACTTTATAGTTACAGAGATGATACCAACAAAAGTGATGGAAGAAATAAGAGGCAAAGAGAGGAGCTACAACATAGACAAGATACTAACGGAAACAGACGAAACGAAACTACCTAAAAGACTTAAAGAGTTATTCGACTTCTTTGGATACTTTGATAAGGTAATACTGTGTGAAAGAGAGATCAGAAACGGTAGGAGGGATTATTACGGAGTAATAATAAAGTGGAGGGGAAAAGACTTATCAGGAGTTAAAGTAAACAACGTATATGAGTTCTTGCTTAAGAATACAAAGTTGTTGAGGTGATAAGGTGTGACGGTTCTCCCACATGAAATGAAACATAAACACATACCAGAAAACAAAATCTACGAACTCGAGGATAAAGTATTTCGATTATACAACCTATTCTACAAATATAATTGGAACTATTGTGACTTAAGAACGGTATCCGAAAGAGGTATGGGTAAAAATCCAACCAGAAGACCCAAACTATGTATCAGAATAGGTCAAGCGTGTTTAATAGCTGGATTCAAAAGAGGAGACAATGTATCCGTTAGAGTTCAAGGAAGAGACATAATCATTAGAAAAGACCAATACGGATGCCTGTTCAAAATAGGTGGAAACCACTACGGAACGAACATTGTTTTGTCACCTATTCTATTGGCATTAGGATACAAAAAAGGAGATTGGGTAATAGTATTGGCAAAGAAAGGAGAGATAAGAATTAGAGACGCAATAACCGAGTTCAAGAAATTGGATAGATACTTAAAGAAGGTAAAAGAAATGGGAATACTAACGTTGTAAGTAGGTAAGGAGGTGATAGTCAATATGTCCACAGCATTTTTTTGGGATGAAGAACAAAAACAATTTATCTGTGAAAGAAGAGCGTGGGATTTAGATTTCTGTGGACGTAGGATATTTCTATTTGTCTTCAACACACCAAACGATTTCGTTAAATTATTCATGGAAAGGAGAGACAAAATAATACACGACGAATACGGAATACTGTGGACAGTCGATTTACTAAAATACGAAATACTAAACAAAGGTATTGTGGTTTTCTGTTGGGATTATTACAAAACAGAAGACGAAACGGAGGACGATGAGCATGCTAGAGAAACTGATTAAATCGGCTATTGTAAGTTCGAGAATAATCAAAATCTACGACGAGAAACTCGATAGAGCAGTAAGACCAACTCTTAACATTTTTATTCGTAAACCATTCGGGTTTGGTTTTTCTACGATGGCAAAGGAGTTAGAGGAAAAGAAATTAGCAAACTACGTAAATGACTTTACAGTAGCGGGTATAGTAGGAACAGTAAGGCAAGGTAGGATATATACGGGAAGTTTAGCTAACAGTGGTTACAGGTTAACGATATTCGACGAAGTAATGACGTTGGAAAATAAAGCTAAGAAACTATTGAACGAATTAACAGAACAGGGAACGGCTACAAGAAGTCTTCAAGGATACGTAGAAAAAAGAATAGAAAAAGCTGTAACGGGTGGTAAGTATATTGCTGAAGAAGGAAAGTTGACACTTCAAATACATACGGCATGTATATTTGGAACTGCAAGCGAACAGATTTTACAAGATACAGATATTAAAATGCTGTTCTCAAGATGCTTTTGTCTTAACTTAGCAATGGACAAAGGAGAGGCAGTAAAACTAAAGAAAGAAGGTAGAAGAATTAGAATTGATACAAGACGAATACCAGAAGAACCGATAGACGTAGTGATATTACCAGAGGACATGAACGACATGTTACTGAAGAAGATAGAAGAGGAGGGACTAGTTCCAGAGGCTGAGGGAGGATATTATACACGATGTCACGACGATTTAATTCGTTTATCTGCTGTCCATTGTGTGGCAAGAAAGGACAATACAATTAACGAAAAGGACGTTAAGTTTGCACTACAATTTTACAACCTACATCAAGTAGGTTACTTAGGAACTCAACTGTCGGAGGTAGCTTTGATGATATTGGACGTATGCAACGGTAAAACAGCAAAGGAAATAGCAGAAAAAGTGGGATTAAAGAAATCTCAAGTTTACAAGTATTTAAATACGTTACAGAACTTAAACCTGATAGGTAAAGTTGGTAATAGGTGGACTAAGAGGGTATGAGGTTAGTAGAAGTAGGGTATTGTGAGCAGAGAGTGGATAAAGAGATAGTTAAAGATATGGGGGGTCGTTATGACAGTTTTTTTAAAAATCTGTATGGAAAATTGGAAAAGAAGTGAAGAGATAGCAAATAAATTATTAGAACTAAAGCCAGAACAACTATACTTTTTGGGAATCTGGGTAGAAGCTACCAAGAACGTTCTAAACGTTTTGACTAATGAATTAATTACCTAAGAAGTGAAGGGGGTGATAAACGATGAAAAGAAACTGTTGGACTTGTAAGTGGTTAAGGATAGTGTGTATAAGTGATTTGGTTAAGAAAATCGAATGTGCAGTTACAGATATTTCAAAATATTCGGATAGCTGGTTTTACAATGTCGATAATGATTGTCCATACTGGCAGGCACGATGGCAGACACAACGAAAAAGGAGGATTGATGAGTGATCACATTGTTCGATTTGTCGAATAAAAGACTATTCGTTTTATCGAATAAATGACTATTCGATTTGTCGAATAAATTTTTTTGACTTTTAGTTAAAGTTTGGTGGATCACCACGATACCCCATATTCCATAATTTTTGGACTACTTAACCAAAAAACCTCAAAATTCAAAAGGTTCGTGAACACTATAGTGTATGGGGTGCAAAGTCTATCGAAACTTTGTTAATTTGCGGGAACTCTGCGGAAAAACCGTCAAAAAATTGTTCGGGGTTGTTCCGAGCTTTTTTCGGGATTTGGAGGCTTCAGATGGCTCGGATTGGGTGCGGTGAACACTATAGTGTATGGGGTTTCCGCATTTTCGGGGGTTAACTTACCCATACCAAAATTGACACTAACCCCTATACCCAGTTCCAAAATTTTTGGGATAGTGTCAACATTTTTATATGCGGAATCCTATAAAAATAGGTATAGGTGTAGGAGTTAACCCGAAAACTAGTGGAAACCCCATACACCATAGTGTATGGGTCAGGTAAACTGAGACTTCTCGTAGCTTTTTTACTGAAATAAAGCTACCAAAACTGCCTGCAAATTTTTTGAAGGTGTTTCGACAGAGTTTGTGATCTATAGGTGTTATCCTCAAAATAAGTGGAAAATACCCACACTATGGTGTATGGGGTTTCCATTTGATTTGGGGTTAACTTACCGTAGTTCTAATGAAGGTGTTTCGGCAGAGTTTGGGGTGTGAGGGTTGAATCCCCGAAACGGGCGGAAACCCCGCACACCATAGTGATCGGGGTTTCCACTCGATTTGAGGTCAACCAAGTATTTTAATTTTCATTGTTTTAATAAGTTAAAAGAGGTGGTGCAAGTGCTTAAGGTTAGTTTTC
>Ga0190337_1000233_pt1 | contig 10724 bp, 7 predicted proteins | sample 4872041011_MG_FD_161677 | JGI IMG/M metagenome (GOLD analysis project Ga0190337, IMG submission 161677) | Hydrothermal vent sediment bacterial communities from Southern Trench, Guaymas Basin, Mexico - 4872-04-10-11_MG | ecosystem: Environmental > Aquatic > Marine > Hydrothermal vents > Sediment ...
AATTGGTGTTGGTGCCATCCTCAAATGACATACATCAGGACCATCAGGTGATTTATGCGGAGGCTTTGAGAGCGTTCAAGAAGACATCTTCAATATGGGGTTACGAGCATCCATGGAATAACTTGACATTTACCACTGATATCTTCGTTAAATTAAAAGAAGAGCATATAAAGAAGAAAATTGAAGCAATGAAACAGTACAAATCACAAAGTTTTCGCCCTTATTTTGATGAGAAATATATAAAAGCATTGGCATATATGAGGGGAACACAAGTAGATTATTCTTTTGCAGAAACTTTTGAATTAATAAGGTTGTTGGTGAGGTAGAAGTGGGTAAAAAAGTTGCTATACATCAACCCAATTATTTACCTTGGATCGGATTTTTTCAGAAAATAGCAACAGCTGACATATTTGTTATATTAGATGTTGCCAAATTCACGAAGAATGGAATTATACACAGGAATAAAATTAGAACAAAAGAGGGTTGGATATGGCTCACGATTCCCATAGAAAACAAATATAAAGGTGTTGCTATTAAAGATGTTTACTTACCAGAAGATAGGAAATGGTGGGGTAAACATTGGAGGTTAATAATGGGAAATTATGGAAAAGCAAAGTATTTTGCAGAGTATAAAGAATTTTTTGAAAAGATATATTCTGCGAAAAAACATACTAAATTACAAAAATTAAATGAAGCTATTATATTTTATTTGTTTGAATGCTTTGACATTCATCCGAAGATTATAAGGAGTAGTGAATTAAATTTAAATTCATCTTTAGCAAAAACAGATTTAAATTTAGAGATCGTGAAAAAAGTAGGAGGAGATATTTATATCTCCGGCATGGGGGGGAAGAAATACTTGGAGGAAGAGAAATTTGAGAAGGAAGGGATAGAAATAAGATATTTCGAGTTCAAACCTTTTGAATATCCGCAGAGGTGGGAGGGATTTGAGCCTTATATGGCTGCTATTGATTTATTATTCAATGTGGGAGAAAAATCTAAATTCTATATTAAAGAAATATATGAAAGAGAAGCAAACGATGGGAGATAAAAAGCATAAAGCAAAGGTTTTAATAATAGGTTTAGATGGAGCAACATGGGATTTAATTAAACCTTGGGCTGAAGAAGGAAAATTACCAACTTTTAAGAAGCTTATGGAGGAAGGTGTATATGGAAACTTAAAAAGCACAATACCTCCATGGACGATTCCAGCATGGAATTGTATGCTTACAGGAAAAAATCCGGGTAAATTGGGGGTATTTACATTTATGTGCAGGGCTCCCGATAGTTATGTGTTTCGTCCATACTTCCTTCTTAATAAGCCTCCAAAATCTGTATTAGACATTATAAGTGAAAATGGCAAGACTGTATGTGCTGTAAATATCCCTATGATTCATTATGCATATAAAATCAATGGATGTATGGTTGCAGGCTGGCTTTATCATCCCAGCAGACCAATCACGTATCCTGAAGAACTCAAATCAGAGCTGGATAGTATAACAGGGGGTTATGAAATTGATGTGATAGAAGTTGAGGTGCTTCCTCATGAATTTAAAGAAATAGAAATAGAGGGGAAAGAAGCTTTTTTAAAATATTTATATAGAGTTACAGAAAAGAGAGCAAAAGCTACTGAATACTTATTAGATAAGTATGATTGGGATTTTTTCATGGTAGTTTTTGTAGGTCCAGATAGGATTCAACACAGATTATGGGAAGACAAGGATGAGATAAAGAAGTATTATCAGTATATAGATAAAATAATAGCAAAATTACTTGATAAAATTGGCAATAATGTTATAACAATCCTGGTTTCTGACCATGGATTTGGAGCTCAAAGTAAAGTATTTAATATTAGCGAATGGCTGATTGAAAAGGGATTATTAAAATTGAGGAGTCTTGATAAACAAGTTAAAGTAAGAAGAATAGTAGGGAAGTTAGGTTTATGGCATTTTGGAAAACGCCTTCTTCCAGGCAAACTTCGCGATCATATAGGAGCAGGGATGCACAATATTAAGTTAGAGGAGGCTAATATTGATTGGAGCAAGACAAAGGTTTATGTCAGCAGAGGAGGTTGGGGAGATATTTATATAAATTTAATAGGACGAGAACCGGAGGGGATAGTTGAGCCTGGAGAGGAGTATGAAAAATTGAGAGATTGGATTATCAAAGAGCTTAGGAAATTAAGAGTAAATGTGTTTAAGAAGGAGGAAATATATTTTGGAAATTATATTGACAGGGCACCAGATTTAATAGTTCAAGTGGATGATACTATACATGGGATAAATCCTTCAATTGGATATGGCTCTATATTTTCTAAAGGGAATGGGGGAAATCACAGGATAAATGGAATCTTTTTAGCATACGGAACAGGTATAAAAAGAGGTTTTAAAATAGAAAATGCAGAAATTGTTGATATCGCACCAACAGTACTTCACATAATAGGAGTTCCTATTCCTAAGGATACAGATGGAAAGGTTTTGAAGGAAATATTTGAAGGCGATTCGGAATTGGCTAAGAGACAGATAACATATCAAGAGTCAACTGATGAAAAAGAGATAGTAAAGGAAAGGATTAAAAAGTTAAAGACTTCAAAACAGATATAAGCGAGTAATAAGTATCACAAGTTTAAAATGTGATTATGGAACAATTCCAAATATTGAAAGAAAAAAAGGAGCTCTGGGATTTATTTATTAGAAAGGAGGAATATAATCCATTAGTATTGGATAAATATCAGAGATTCGCTTATTATTTGAGCGGACATAGGAACATTTTAGAGCCAGAGGTATCAAAATTTTTGATAGAAAATGGCTTAAGAGTTGAATATCCTGAAAATAAGAAATTTGCAATTTGTTTGACTCATGATGTTGATGTTATTTATCTTCCAAAATTAAGAACCATGTATAATGCTATCAAATCATTAAAAGAACATCAGATTAGAGGAGCTCTTAAGATGTTACTCAGCAAGAAAGTGAATTCTTGGTGGAATTTTGGGGATATTATGGATTTAGAGGCAAAATATGATGCAAAATCAAGTTTTTATTTTTTAGTATTGGATGAGGAGGATTTGGACTTTAATTATAAGATTGAAGATCTAGAGTATGAGATAGGGCTTATTGCTGATAAAGGTTGGGAAGTTGGTCTGCATGGCGGACATGATGCATACAATAAGTTAGAGGAGATTAAGGAAAAGAAAAAGAGATTAGAAAAAGTTTTAGGTAAAGAAGTTATCGGTTATAGAAATCATTTTTTAAGATTTAAAGTTCCTGATACATGGGAATTATTAAGCAAAGTCGGTTTTAAATATGATACAACTTTTGGGTATGCAGATATGGTAGGATTCAGAAATGGTATGTGTCATCCTTTTAAACCCTTTAATTTAAGAACGAATGAATGGATAGATATTTTAGAAATTCCTTTAACTATTATGGACAGCACTTTATTTGATTACATGAAACTTGACATAAGTGAGGCGTGGAAAATTACCAAATTGCTTATTGACACTGCTGAGAGATATAGGGGTATTATAACAATTTTATGGCACCGCATGTATATGACTGGTAAGAACTTGAAGTTTTATGAAAAGATTTTGGAGTATTGTTATAATAAAGGAGCATGGATAACTTCAGGGGAAAGAATTATAGAATGGTGGAAGAAATATGTCTGACTACGAAGTCAGAGAATTAAAAGAAGGGGACTATGAATCGTGGGATGAACTCGTTGATAAGTCGCCACATGGAACAATATTTCATAAAAGTTTTTGGTTAAGTACATGTAGCAAGTTGTTAAATAAAAAATTAAAGATTTACGGATGTTTTAAAGATGATGTGTTGATTGGGGGTTGCTCTTTATATACGTATAAATTAAATTTTTTTAAAGTAGCATCTTCGATAATCAACACGACTCCGTATGGTGGTATTGTATTGATACAATCACCAAGCACTAAAATAAGAGAGCAAGAGCAGACTTACAGTAACATTATAAAATCTCTGTGTAAAGCATTCATTAAAGAACATTTTGATTACATACAAATAACTAACTCCCCTGAATTTATCGATATCCGGCCTTTTACTTGGAATGGATGGGATAGTAATGTGCATTATACATATTATTTTAATTTAAGATGCGATATTGAAAAAAGCATCTCAAGAAATGTGAGACGGAGTATAAGAAAAGCAATTAAAAATAATATTACGATTAAAAAATTAAATGAACCTTCGATATTCTATGAATTATTCTTGATGACATTTGAAAGGCAGAATTTAAAGCCAAAAGTAACAGAAAAATTCTTTGAAAAGATGATTGATATGCTGGTGTCTAAAAATGTCGGGGAAATGTGGATTGCAGAAACACCTTCTGGAGAGATTGCTTCTTCTGAGATCATTATTTGGGATAATAAGAGGGCATATAGATGGTCTGCCGCATCACATACAGACTTTAGAAATACAGGTGCTACTTCTTTACTTCTTTATGAAGTATTTCGGAATTTAAAAAATAGAGGATTCAAAGAAATTAATTTAATGGCTGGGAATATACCACATTTAGCCAGGTTTATATCAAGTTTTAATCCTAAGTTGGTGCCTTATTATACAATTGTAAGAGCTTCTTTAAGATATAAGAGTATCAATGTAACAAAACGAATATTAGAAAATATATATAAGAAAATATGACTACGTGTGTTTCACGAACCAGTGTTGGCAATGGAAACTACAAAATAAAAATTTTATTTGTGAGTGTGGCAATTGAAGATTTTATTAAGAGAGATATAGAACTTTTAAGAAAGTATTTTAATATAAAAGTGATAAAATGGGAAGGTTTAAAACCAATAATTCTACTAAAAATGATTAAAGGAATTTTGTGGGCTGATTTGACCTTTTCATGGTTTGGAGCGGGGCACGCTTTTTATGCTGTTTTATTATCCAGAATGCTCAGGAAAAAATCAATTGTAGTTATTGGCGGGTATGAAGTGGCAAAAGTTCAAGAAATTGATTATGGTCTATTATTAAATCCAAAATCTGCTTCTAGAGTGAAATATGTGCTGGAAAATGCTGATAAGATTTTAGCTGTTTCTAAATTTAACAAGAAAGAGATTTTAAAATATAGAGAAAATCTTAAGAATATTAAACTTGTGTATAATGGAATTGATGTATGCAAATTTAAGCCGAAAGGGAAAAAAGAAGATATAGTAATAACAGTTGGTATTATAAATAAATTAAATTTAAAAAGGAAGGGACTTGAGACTTTTGTAAGAGCTGCTATATACTTGCGAGATATTAAGTTTGTATTAATTGGGAAACATGTAGATGATTCGATAGATTACTTAAAATCTATAGCTCCGTTAAATGTAGAATTCACGGGTTTTGTTTCGGATGAGGAGTTACTTAATTGGTATCAAAGAGCAAAAGTTTATTGCCAACTTTCAATATATGAATCTTTTGGTGTGGCATTAGCAGAAGCGATGGCGTGTGAATGTGTTCCTGTAGTTACGAATAAAGGGGCTCTTCCAGAAGTTGTTGGCAATACTGGATTCTATGTTCCTTATAGCGACCCCAAAGCAACGGCAGAAGCTATAAAAAAAGCACTGAAATCGGATAAAGGGGAAAAGGCAAGGAAAAGAATTAAAAAAATGTTTCCATTAGAGAGAAGAGAGAAAAAATTAGTAGGTGTAATAGGAGAATTGATATAAATGAAATATAAACCAGGAGAATATTGGGAGAATCGTCTTAAAAGGGAGTTAAATCTTGGCGTAATAGGGCATATAAAGCTTGGATTAGAGTATAATGAATGGCTATACAAGGCACGAGTTCGCGCTCTTAATAAGCTGATAAGAGAGCAAGGAATTTCTGTCAATGGTAAAACGGTATTAGATATTGGAGTTGGCTCAGGTTTTTATATCAATTTCTGGAAAAATAAGGGAGCTATCCAAATTACAGGTATTGATATTACTGAGACAAGTGTTTCTACTCTCTCGAGAAAATATCCTCAGTATAAGTTCATAAAAGCTGACATAGGCTCAGATCTAGATTTGGATGAAAAATTTGATATTATAACAGCTTTTGATGTGCTTTTCCACATCGTAGATGAAAATGCTTTTGAGAAAGCAATTGCGAACATCAGGATGCTATGCCATGATAAATCTTATATTCTAATCAGTGATGGTTTTTTGAGTGGGATGAAGAAGCTATCTTTTCATGAGAATTATAGGACACTAAGTCAATATGCTGATATTTTAGCAAAAAATAACCTGAAAATTCTGGCAATATATCCTATTTTTTATTTTATGAGCTCACCAATTGATTCGGAAGCTATTAGAAATCGCATATTTAAAATTTTAATTTCTGATTTATGGAGGATCAACTATAAAATTCTTTCTTTTGGAAATAAGTCTCCATTTGAGAAGTTGATAGGAAATGTGTTAGGAAGCATGCTTTATGTCTGTGATGGTTTTATTTTATATTTCATTCATCCCAAGGCATCCCCATGTATGAAACTACTGTTGGCAAGGCCAGCAAGCGCAACTGAAAAATCAAATCACGGAGACAGATCGTTAGAAAATCATTCATTTTAAAATCACATCTAAGGTATGTTTAGCAATACTTATAAAATATGTTCTGTCTTCTTTTGTCAGAAAATATTTCATAGTTGCAATTGTGTATAGGAGCAAAGCAATCATTGCAGAAAGATAACAATTTAAAAAAGCAAGAACATAAAATAATACTACTAACAGACCAATTAACATTGCCATTTTTGTATACCAGGAAATATCTAATTTTATAGCCAATATCTTTTTCAGAAAATATATCCTAATGCCAACATTCAGCATATAAGATGCCGTGGTAGCAGTTGCTGCTCCGATTATTCCGTAGGTTGGTATAAGAGCTATATTTAATAGGATGGCTCCTATTGTATTAATAGTTGAAATTATTAATTCCATATTCACTCTTCCAATACTTACAAATATGTTTCCAATAGAGCCAAATATTCCAGATGTTACAGTTCCAATTATTAATATGATAAGCGGTAAAATTGCTTGCAGAAATTCTGATGTAAATAAAAAATTAATGATATCTTTTGCGAAAAATATAACTAACATCCCTGCAAATACCAATATACAAGTGGAATATCTTGTAGCTCTGTCTACTAATTTATTCATGGCTTGGATATCTTTTTTTGCCCAATATTCAGACATTGCCGGATATGAAACTCTTGCTATTGCTCTTGGAACTAACCAGAAGAATTTTCCTAATGAAATTGCTACAGCATAATATCCGACATCTGTGCTCGTTAAAAAATAACCTATCATTAATATATCCACATAATTATATATTTCATTTATCATAGTTGCACCAACTAATCGGCTACCAAACGATACAAGTACTTTGGTATATTTCCTATAATCTGAGAATGTAAATGATATAAATTTTCTCATAATGGTTGTTGCTATAATCACAGTTACAACTATTGCAAGCACAGTGCCTAACATAGCACCTTTCACTCCTAATCCGATTATAAGAAATACTAGTATAAACATTAAAGATAAAGCAGCTAATAAAATCCTGATAAATGCATAATATGTCATTTTTCGTAGACCGTTGAAATAACTGATAATTGTTCCATGCAAAAGAGAGAAAGGAAAAGCAAGTGCATAGATTTTGAGAAGTGATGATAATAAAGGCATATCGAATATATTGGCGAATACATTTGAGAGAAAAAATAAAACAACACCTGATATTATCCCAATAATTAACAATGTAATAAAGGCACTTGAGACCAATGAATATACTTTATCCCTCCACCCCTTACTCTCATATTCGGCTACGAACTTTACAAGCGCACCATTAATCCCAAATACTGCTATAATCTCAATGATACCCACTATCATCGTAGCCATAGAGAATAAACCCAAACCATCAGGACCAAGATACCTGGCCATAATGGGTTTTTGGAAAAAATGTAGTAACAGAATAATAATTGAGCTTGTAAATACCCATCCCACATCAAATGCGAATTTTTTCGCCCGTCTCATATCTGCCATTCTCTCCCCCTCCACTTCTACCATTTAGGATCACTTACCCGGATCAAATACTTGATGCAATTTGTGCTCTTCACAACTATTCACACTATTAATATATTCATTTTTCTTTTCCGTAGTCAGTACTTTGGAAATCATGGTTTACTTCAATTTCAGCACTTTTTTATAAATCTTTGACAGTTTATTTATATTTCCATTTCTATATTTACCTTTCTAAATTACCTTTCATTTTAATTCTCATTCAATCATTATAATGTAAATATGATTGATAAAATGAAAGTGATCCAAAACCCTTATATATCCTAAATCGGAACAGATATAGGAGGAAACTATGAGGGGGAAAAAAAGATATGCCAGAAAAGGGTTTATAGTCAGCATATTTTTTATAGTCTTTGCTCTCTGCTTTTTTGTTCTTTGCATAAACACAGTGAGCGCCGCTTCTATCTTCCAAAATGTTACAATTGAACCTATAAAAGATACTTCTGCTGTAATAAAGTGGGAAGTTTCAGAGGACTTTTCCATTGAATACTTCACTACATCACAAATAGAGTATGGCTTGGACACAAACTACGGATATTTAACCGAAGAAGACGACCTTGCTTATTTCCACCGCCATGAACTTAAAAACCTTTCCCCAGGAACAACCTATCACTTCAGAATAAGGGCGAAAGATTACTACGGCAATGAATATATCTCCGAGGATTACACTTTCACCACTCTCACAAAAGCAGAGATGGACGCTTTGGTAAAAGCAGCGAGAGAAGATGGCGGATTACCCAAAACTTACTATGTCAGTCCAGATGGAGACGACTCAAATGACGGCTTGACACCAGAGACAGCCTTTAAAACAATATCAAAGGGTCTATCAGTTTTGGATGCCGGCGATACATTAATAGTTAAAGCAGGAACATATCACGAAACTGCCCAGGGATTACAGCATTCAGGAATTCCTACACATCCCATAAAAATAGTTGCTGATGGAGAGGTGATATTGGATGGACAGAATACACTTGAGAACGGATTTTTTATAGATGCAAGAGAAGATAAATGTATATATTGGATTATTGATGGATTTACCATACGGAACTACACAAATGCAGCTATATATCCTTTCAATAAAGCATCCAGAACATATGGTTTGGAAATTTTAAATTGTACAATTGAAAATGTAGACACTGGAATTCTTTTATACTCAGAAGGATATGATATTATCATAAAAAATAACATAATTAAAAGCATCAGAGGAACAGCTATGTATTTGGCTGTTGATGGATTTTATCATTCAGTAGTTTCTCATAATACACTTGATGATATAGGGCACTATGGTATAAATTTTGGTGGTGATTACTCAATAATTGAGCGTAATAATATTTCAAATGCTTATAAAGGTATGACAACAGGTAAGAATTATAGATCTACAATTAGGTATAACACAATTATGAATATAGGTCAGAGGACAATTCGGATTGGAACAGGCGGGGCTAGAGAGATTTTGATATTAGGAAATTCTATATCAAATGCATCTCGGCCAATTATGCTTTATCCGAGAACCACTGCTTCTATTATATCAAATTATATTCAAGATTGTGGCAAGATAGATGGAGCGGGACCTCAATATGCTCGTATTGAAAATAATACAATTATAAACTCTGATATAGCTATGTATCCCGGGGCTGAAGCAGGTGCTGATCAGCCTGTTGATGAGTTAATTATTAAGAATAATTTTATAAAAGGAGGAACTTTTCCTGTATTGATTCACGGAATAGTAAATGGTGTGATTTCTAATAATATTTTTGTGGATAAAGGGATACAGTTTTCCTTAAGTGGCGGTATGATTTCTAATAATATCACCATCTCAAATAACGTATTTTATAATTCCGAATTTGGTATTTATGTCGGTGAATCACAAGTGCAAAATCTCTACATCAAAAACAATATCTTTAGTGATATAAGTGGATATTGTGTGGATAATCAAAAAGGAGTAAATGTTGTGGTTGCTTACAATGATGTTTGGAACTGCAGTTCGCCTGCTTTCAACAATGTTGTAGATGAAAACACGCTTGAGGAAGACCCATTATTTGCAGATGTTTCAAATTATGACTTCCATCTGAAATCGCAGGCGGGAAGATGGAACGGTTCTGCTTGGGTAAAAGATGATGTCACATCGCCTTGCATAGATGCTGGCGTTCCTTTTGAAGAAGACCCCGTTTACGGCGATTACCGAAATGAGCCCGAACCTAACGGTAAAAGGATAAACATGGGCGCATATGGAAACACAAAAGAAGCTTCAAAATCCGCTGGAAAGACATATAGCATTTCCGGATATGTGAAATATGTGAACGGAACAGGCATATTCAACGCTCATGTCACAAATAACAGGACAAATGCAGAAGATTATACGGATGAGAATGGATATTATATTCTACATGGATTGACAAACGGAACTTATCTGATAACTGCAAGCGTAGGATCGCTTTCAAATTCAATCGTCGTGACAATCGCAGGAAGAGATGTTGAGAATGCGAACATCACACTCGCTGAAGACACTTCCCCGCCATCAATATTCTTTACATCTCCTACCACAGATTACACAACGGAAAACTGGGTATATGTAAATGTCACGGTCATAGATGAGAGTCCAACATCCTCGTTCATAAACTGGAACAACACGCTCGCAGCATACTGGAGCTTCAAC
>Ga0190337_1000234_pt1 | contig 10712 bp, 11 predicted proteins | sample 4872041011_MG_FD_161677 | JGI IMG/M metagenome (GOLD analysis project Ga0190337, IMG submission 161677) | Hydrothermal vent sediment bacterial communities from Southern Trench, Guaymas Basin, Mexico - 4872-04-10-11_MG | ecosystem: Environmental > Aquatic > Marine > Hydrothermal vents > Sediment ...
CACAAAATTAGCTTTGAAAAAGCTTATGAAATAGTAACCAAAGCTTATAATGAGATAGGAGAACACAGAATAGAATGGTATTATCTTGACTATTGGCTAAAAAGATTTGATCTCAAAATAACAAAAAAAGAATTATTTAATATGTATAAAGATAAAGTAAAAATTTATAAGGATGCTGAAGATGTAATAAAATCATTAAGCAATCGTTATAAATTAATAATTTCCTCTAATGCAGAAAAAGATTTTATATGGTTTCAATTAAAACCTCTTTTACCCTATTTTCACCATGTATTTTCTGCAACCTCAGATTTCAAGGAGGTTAAAAAATCTCAAGAATTTTACGGAAAGATTTGCGAATTGCTTAAAGTGGATCCTGAAGAAATTGTTCACATAGGAGATCATCCTGTTTTTGACTACTTAAATCCCCGTAAAATCGGTATAAATGCATTTTTATTAAAAAGAAATGAACATAAAATTGGATTAAAGGTAAACTCACTTAAAAATTTAAAAGAAATTTTAGATCTGCTAAATTTTTAAGCTTTGTTCTTAAAACTTGACACCTTTTCTCCTATTCATAGAATAAAATTTTATGAGATTAGTAATAACTTTCGCCTCTAAAAATGAAGTTATTTTACCTATTCATTATAATGAACTTTTGCAAGGACTAATTTATCATCTTTTAGATAAAGCTCTTGCTGAAAAACTCCATAATGAGGGTTTTGTTTACAGAAAAAGAAAATTTAAACTTTTTACTTTTTCTCGAATTTTTGGAAAACTTAAGAAAGAAGGAGATAAATTTAAAATTTTTTCACCATTTAAATTATTTATTTCTTCTCCTTATACAGAAATGCTTCAAAGTTTTACTTCTAATCTTATAAAAAAACCAGAAATAAGGCTTGATCAAAATAAAATCTGGATTGAATCCATAGAGGTTCTTGCAACTCCAGAGATAAAAAAAGAAATTTTTATACGGATGCTTTCTCCTTTAACAATTTATAGCACTCTTTATAGCCCTGATGGTAAAAAGAAAACTTATTATTATAACCCAAGTGAAAAGGAATTTCCAATGCTTATTAAAGAAAATATTATTAAAAAGTATAAAGCTTTCTATGGAAAAATGCCCTCTTCAGAGGAATTTTTTATAGAACCTATTAAGTTAGATAATAGAAACGAGAAGATAGTTATTTACAAGGGTTTTGTGATAAAAGGTTGGATGGGAAAATTTAAGTTAAAAGGAGAGCCAGAACTTTTAAAACTTGCTTATGATGCAGGGCTTGGTGCTAAAAATTCCCAAGGTTTTGGAATGTTTGAGATTATACACAAATAAAGTAGCCTTTTTGTGTTTGACTTCAGAAAAGCACAATGTATCAAGCTTAAAAATTATTTCATTATTTCTTAAAAATTTTTTTATATTTTCTTTATTAAAAATTTTTTTAAAGTCTGGCTAAACTGTAAAAATTATTTAAAAATACTTTCTCTCAAATTCATAAAAAAACCTATTTTCAATTTCTTATAGGTAAGTTGAAATATCTATTTTTTCCTAAATAATTTTTAAGGAATTCAGTATTTTTTATTTACGATTAAAGCAAAACTTATCAAAGAAGTAATGAGTTTCTTATTGTTTATTTGAATAGTATAATTTTTTGTTCCGATCAAAATATTTTTATAGAAAAATTAATTCGATTCTAAGTTTTTTCAAATGTAAGTAACTTGACATTTTAGTTTTTGAAATATTATTCAAATTATGAATGAAAATTATTCAAATTTTAAATGGAAATACAAAAAGGGTTCTCAAAGAAATTATAGTTCAAATTTTAAAAGACTTTCCTATTGTAGTATTAAGTGGTGCAAGACAGGTTGGTAAAAGCACCTTTCTTCAGGAAGAATTTTCAGAATTTAAATATCTTTCTATGGACGATTTTTCAGTTCTTGAGCAAGCCAAAGCAGATGCTATCTCTCTTTGGAAGGATGTTGATAAAATAATAGTTGATAAAGCTCAGAAAGTGCCAGAAATTTTTTCAGCAGTAAAACTTACTGTTGACAGAACACGTCGGAAGAAAAAATTTATTCTTTGGGACTCATCTGATCTTCTTCTTATGAAAAATTAAATCAACTAAAACAACCACTATTTATCCCAAAACCAATAGAGTATTACCTAATAAAAGGTTTCATGCCTCCGCTTCTTTATGTAGAGAATCTTCAAAGTGCTATTTTGTGGTGGGAGAGCTATATTAAAACTTATCTTGAAAGAGATTTAAGAGATTTTGCCCGGATAGAATCTTTAATAAATTTTCGCAAAGTAATGAGTTCTGCTGCTTTTGGATGTGCAAATCTAATAAATCAAACAGAAATTGCCAGAGACACAGGTATAAGCCAACCTACAGTATACCGATATTTAAATCTACTCGAAGTAACCAGTATAATAAAAAGGATCTTTCCTTATTTTCCTGCAAGAGCAAAAAGGATAATTAAAACTCTTAAAGTTTTCTTTATTGATCCAGCTTTAGCAGTATATTTAACTGGTTATAGTGAAGAAAAAGTGCTTCAAAAAGCCAGAGAAAAAGGAACCAAAATCGTTGCTTTTGAAGCAAAACTTACGGATTCTCCCTCTTTGAGAGATGTTAAAAATCTTCTAAAGTTTCTTGAAAAGTTTCCTGAGATTTTAAGAGGTGTAGTGATCCATACTGGAGAAGAAGTAAAATGGCTTCACAGCAAAATTTTAGCCCTCCCTTGGTGGTATTTGTAGAAATTGGAAAATAAAAAATTAGCTATCAAAACAGTAGCAATTTTTTAAAAAATTGCTACTATAAAAGTAGAACAATTTTAAATTTTTGTCAGATCTATAATGGCAAGTCAAATTTTATTTAAAAATTTAAAAATTTTAGAAAGAATATGATTAAAGAAAATCTCATAAAGGATTTTTTTACAAGAGATATAAGATTTGACGGAATAAAAAGAGAACTTGAGGTAAACCTTTCAGAAAGAAAAATTATTTCCCTTGTTGGTCCCCGAAGAGCTGGTAAAACCTGGTATTTTTATTATCTCTTTCAAAAAGTCCCTTTACCCATGTATATTAATTTTGAAGACATCGCCTTTAGAAACTTATCTCCTGAAGAATTTTTTGAAGTAATAAAAATTTTTTCTGAAATAAAATATCCTCCTAAAACTCTTCTTCTTGATGAAGTTCAAAATTTAAAAGATTGGAGTGTTTTAATTCGTTCTCTTCATGATAGAGAATTTAAAATTTTTATAACTGGGTCTTCTTCTAAACTCCTGCCAAAAGAAATATCTACTCAATTAAGAGGAAGAACCTTAAGTTATATTCTTCTCCCTTTTTCTTTTAGAGAATTCCTTAAAGCAAAGAAGAATAACCTCCGCCCAGAAGTGTTTGAGGAAAGAGGAGTTTTGCTTGGGCTTTTAAAAGAATATCTCACTTATGGAGGGTTTCCTGAAGTTGTTCTTTCTCAAAGTAAAGAGAGAATTTTAAAAGAATACTTAGAAGAAATTTTTTACAAAGATTTTGTAGAAAGACATGAAATAAGAAGTTTAGAGTTTGGCAAGTTTCTTTTTGAATTTTGTTTCCAAAATTTTTCAAAAGAGATAAGTTTTAAAAAAGTAAAAAATTTTTTTGGTAAAAAAATTTCAGATACTACTCTTTATTCTTATGTTGAAAAACTACAAGATACTCTGGCAATATTTTTTGTTGAGAGATTTGAAAAATCTCTTTATTTAAGAAGAAGTTTTCCCCGAAAAGTTTATGTTGTAGATATAGGACCTTCAACTATTCTTAGGTTTGAAGAAGACTTTAGCAGAAGAATGGAAAATGTCGTGTTTTTAGAGTTATTAAGAGAGACAAATATTAATCCTTTGATAGAAATTTATTACTGGAAAGATTCATCTCAATATGAAGTTGACTTTGTGATAAAAGAGGGAATAAAAGTAAAAAAATTAATTCAAGTAACTTATGCAAATTCTTTTGAGGAAGTAAAACCTCGAGAAATAAGAGCGCTTCTTAAAGCAAAAGAGGTTTTAAAATGTGAAAATTTAATTGTTATTACCTGGGACTATGAAGATGAAAAAGAATGTTCTTGGTTTGGTAAAAAAGGAAAGATTAAATTTATTCCTTTATGGAAATTTCTTTTGGAGTAATATATGGCTTTGCAGTAGAATTTTAGCTCTTTTTTGGTGGTATTTGTAATTCTTTTATTTGCTGTATTACACTTTTTGATCAAAGGGACTTATCACGCCATCCCGATCTTTACTCTTTTCCTGCTTCGGGATACTTCTTTCCGAAGCATAATGAAGATAAAATTCGTGCTATTCCTATTTTTGTGTTTATTTTCAAATTTTAATAATTATTAAAAAAATCTTATTTTTAACGAATAATTTTAATATTGATATTTTAAAATTCTGTAGTAAAATAATTTAAATTTTAAAATAAAAATAATATAGTAGATTTTTGAAAATATTATGCTAAAAAGAGGGAGTTAAGTTGTATGAGTGTTAAAATTTATGATAATTATATTGAAGGTTGTTGCATTGAAATTAGTACCCCAAAAAATGCTGATGTTGAATTTGGTGCTAACAAGATAGTTAATTGTAAGACGGCAATTGAACTTAGAGATCCACCTGGTTTTATTGAAAGTCTTGGCCTTAGAAGAGATACGCCTATTGATAAAGTTTTACAGGTTTTAAGTGCACTATCCGAAGGAAAAACTAACCAATCAGAAATTGAATCTGTGGTAAAGAAAACCGGTCTCCTAGATTGGTTGTCAGGAGCAGCAAATGCTTCAACTCTTATAAACGCTTTTTATCAACTAGCTAATTCTTCTCTTGTTCAACAAGCAATTGCGCTATTGTCGGAAATGATGATAAGACAATTTCAGTGGACGCAAAAACGTGCTACTAAATTGTGACGTTAGGATTATGAGTAAAAACCAAAATATATCTCATGATCTATTTAAAGAGAAAAAGTGGTTTGGAGAATTTTTTATACCAGGGAGATATGAAGACCGTTTTAGTGATGAAATTACGTATTCTCCCGAAAATGGTATTATACTTTCTTATCTAATACCAAAAATGGAGATTTTAAATGAAACTAATATTCTTCATGGAATTTTATCTAGTGGAGAGCGTTGTACTTTAGTAGGAAATTTTAATACAAAATTTTCTGAGTTGTCATTTAAAAATGGTGTGATAGAGAGAGGTGATCATAGATTTCTGTATTTAGTTATAGGTAATTTATTATCCGAAAAAGATCAGTTCCAAACATTTAATTTCTCATTAACTGGTTTACAAGAGTTCTTTTTTCCAAAAGGATATAAAGATTTGATTAAATATTCAGAAAAGCCTTTATTTTCAATAGATACAGAATATGGTAAAATTGAAATTGGCAATAATGCTTTATTTGGATATTTATTTGATATTTCAACTCATATATATAGTAGAAATAAAAATGCTCTTAAAGAATTAAAAGAATGCTTTGAAACTATACAAAGAAAATATACTGATGCGATGTTTATGTTTAAAAAAGATATTGCTTATCGTATTTATGTAAAATTAAAAAATCCATATAGTATAGAAACTATATGTGATTATATTTTTAATATTGCTAATTTATTTTCTATATTAATCTATAGTCCTGTGTATCCAGAAAATATTTGTATAACAAAAAAAATAAATAATAGTCAAATCTCTCAGCTTTATATTTACCCCACAATGTTATTGGATAGGAGAACAATTGATTTAATTCTAAAAGAAAGGTCTCATTTTGATATGCCAATTATGAATGCAAATATTGATTTATCTCTTGTTATTGAAAAATGGTTAAATTCGTCTACCGATTATTCTATTATAGTATCAAGTATTCAACATGAAACAGGATTTCGTACTCCACATACATTACATGGTGAATTGATTTTATACGCTACTCAACTGGAAGCAATAAGTTACAGTGAAGGTGTCACGGATAAAAAATATGAATATCCAATAAATAAATATGGCAACGAAAATATAAGAAAAGGTATCAGTACTATTTTAAAAATTGCTGGTGAAAATGATATCGGTAAAGGAATAAGTGATATCAAAAACGAAATAGCTCATGTCGGAAAACCTAAAAGATTACTTAATTCTCTTTCTTTAAAAGATTTAGTTTACTTATCTCGTTATCTTCAAATGACAATAATTGGGTTTATATTAACTAATCTGGGTATAAAAAGAGAGGTTATTAATGAGTATCAAAATAAATTTGCACCAGATATATAATTACCTAACAAACCGCTTCAGCAAACGGGCTAATCGCCTGCCGCTGAGTGAACATTAGGAAAATAAGGAAATATGCCTTACGAAGCACGGGTATATAAAATATTGATAGCATCTCCTTCAGATGTGAAAGAAGAAAAAAATATTGCAGTACAAGTTATTCAAGAATGGAATAATTTACACTCTTATTCGAGAAAAATAGTTTTATTACCATTGCGATGGGAAACTCATGTAGCTCCTGAATATGGTGTACGTCCTCAAGAAATAATAAATAGAACAATTGTAGATCAATGCGATTTATTAGTTGGTATTTTTTGGACACGATTAGGAAGCCCAACAGGTGAATTTGAAAGTGGTACTATTGAAGAAATTCAACGTGCTGCTAAATTGAAAAAACCAGTAATGATTTATTTTTCTCAAAGGGAGATCCGGCCAGAAAGTATTGATATAGCACAACTTGAGAAACTCAGAAAATTTCAAGAAGAAATTTCTTCAATTGCACTAATTGAGACTTATAATTCTCCCTATGAATTTAAAGAAAAATTTACTAAAAGTCTTGAACTAAAAATAAAAGAATTACATGAAAAAAGTGTAAAAGATGAGACATATTTTGAATTTGGTTTATTTTCAATAGAAAATGAAACAATTCAGAGTCAATATACTTGGTCAAATACCTGTCTTAAAGTAATAAACATTGGGAAATTATCAAAAAATGAACAAAATCGTCTTAAAGAATTAATTAATCAATATAATAACTATTACTCTTATTGTCCTTTAGTTTTTGCTATAAAAAATCTTGCCCCAGTTAGTTTACAGAATTTATACATAGAATTAGAAATATTTTCAGACTCTAAAAACTTAAATATAACTGATAACATACAAGAAACATCATATTTTACACCTCTCAAATACTATAACCCTGCTGGTATGGGAGAATATTTATCAACTATTATTTGGACTCCTATTGTTTATTCGTATACTTTTCATAAATCTTTTCATCCAATCCTTGAAAAAATCAATAATATACTTTTAAAGTACAAACCCAAAAATCTTCATCGCACAGAAAAAACATGGAAAATAAGTTTTGAATTAAATGTACTTCAACCTCAAAGATTACAAATATTAGAGCCGGTATTATATATTAAAACTATGGAATCAAGTTTTGTATCAATTAAGTCAAAAATATATACTGATTTATTTTATAAACCATATGAGTTTCATTTGAATTTAAAAATCGAAGTAACACACAAAGAAATTAAATTTGAAGATTTAGATCCTAGATGGATTAAATATGTTAAAGAAGGCAAATAGTCTAACAAACTGCTTCAGCGGATCAGTGCCCGCTGGTCGCTGAGTTTGAGTGTTAGAAAATATGTGAGAAAAAGTTAGGGAATAGATAAAAATGAAGGATATTAGATTAGTTAAGAAAGAAGTAAATTTACCTGAATTACCAGATCGTACTATACCTTTGATTGAAACATTAACAGAAGCACTAGGCATTCCTCATGAAGTTCTAGCTTCTCCAGAAGAGATATACTATGCATGGAAAAATTTGCCTCGTGAATTGGCTGCTATCCCACCAAATTTAAGAAATGAACTTATAGCTCGAATGTGTATTGCTATAAGTACTGGCCTATTTGATAGTGCAATAAATTATATTTGGAATGCAACTATTCTTCATTTAAGACAAAGAGTTAGAGATTTTGGGCTACCAGTAGTTGCACAAATTTTACAGAAACGATTCGAAGAAAAAGATTTGGTTGAACTACAAGATAGTGAATTATTAGATTTATGTTTAAAACTAAATCTTATTACAGAAGATGGCTACTTTTTTTTAAATCAATGTAGAGATACAAGAAATAATTTTTCGGCAGCACATCCTACAATAGGAAAAATAGATGATAGAGAATTTATCACTTTTTTAAATCGTTGTGTTAGGTATGCTCTTTCAGATAAAGTATCTCCACGAGGAGTTAATATTACCGAGTTTATAGAAGCCTTAAAGGGGTCTAGATTTACAAAAGAACAATTTGAAGTATGGTTAGAGGACTCAATGCAACTCATGATGCACAAAGAGAATTATTATTTGATATGTTGCATGGTATATACTGTGATCCTAATTCTCCTGAATCAGCACGTCTTAATGCTTTAGATTTATGTTTAGCATATAAGTCTAAATTTACTGCCCCAATTAAGTCAAATCTAATAAATAAGCATTCAGATTATCTAGCTAAAAGGGATAAGCAGCGATACAAAGCTTCTTTGCAGTTTTTTGAAAAACTTAGCCTAATTTCACTTTTAAATGAATCTGAAAAACATAATATTATCTATAAAGCATCAAAAGATTTATGGAAAGTTCATCTAAACTATAATAATTTTTATAATGAACCTCCTTTTGCTGAAAGATTATATAATTTATCTAAACAATCAGGAATTCCACTTACTATAAAAGAATTTTATGTTAACGTTGTAGTTGCCTGTTATCTGGGAAATGGATATGGTGTTTCTTGGGAAGCAGAACCTTTTTATGAAAAAATGATCCGTGATTTTTCTCCATCAGAAATAAAAGTTATGTTAGATTCTGTGGGTAAAAGTGACTCATTTATAGCTATGAAGCTTCGTGCATATCCATCGTGTGTTAAACGTTTTATTCAAGCTCTATCATTAATAGAGCCATCATCTGTACCTGATTCGGTAAAACAAGATTTCTTAAAATGGTTAAAGAAGGCCTAATTATAATTTATTTTCTAACAACTCTCTCCAGCGGACGGGCAATACCGCCCGCTACTGAGTTTGGTTGTTAGATGAGAAAAGGAGAAATATGATAGATGATAGTTTTTATATTAAAGCGTATGTTAAATATCGAAAAGAAATAAAAAACATAAATTTTTTAGTAAAGCCGATTTCATACAAAAGGTTTACTTTGACAACCCAAATTGGCGGTGAATGGGTTGTTTATTGCGAAATGCTAGAAAATTTTTCAAGACAATTGGTAGATGATATTAATCAACTTCGGAGATATATTATCAAATTAGAGGCATGGAGCAAAGTTTTGTTTCATTATGAAAATGAAGAAGAGAAATTATATTTATCGCTTGAATTTATTGAACCATTAGCTATTATTGCACTAAATTTACCTTATGCAATTAAGAATAGGTTTATTTTTTCACTCTCCCATATTTGTCACCAAGCTAATCGCATTAAATTTCCAAATTGGAAAGATAACCTTCCCGAGGATCGGTCTATAAATTTTAAAACAATGGATGAAAAATGTAAAGTCTGGGGAAATTATAATAACTTTAAGTTACACTTTTTATATATAGCTAATGATAAATTTAACGAAGAAACTTCTGAATTTAGGCACAAATTTCACCATAGAATCCCAGTTTCAGTAGAATTTGGGTTAACAGGATTTATTTATAGAGAAAAATATAGAGAGAAAAAACAAAAGAAATATAGAGAGAAAACAAAATAGTCGTGTTACTTATATCATTGGTGAAACTCAGCCTATTCCTCTCAATAAACTTGTAAATATTTTGAAAGATCAGTATATTAAAATTGTAGAATGCTTTAAAGAGTATCAAAATTTGGTTAATGAACAACTTAATGAAATTTTTGGTACATAAATAATCAGAGGGTATGATTAATAATTTTACTGTGCCTTTTGAGTTTGTTTTATGTTAGAAAGTAATTTATGAGGTTAAAAATAAAAAACTGCAGGAGAAATAGGTATGTTTAAGAAATCTTTGATTTTGATTTTAATGTCAATTTTATTTTCAATTTTTTGTACAACTCAATGTCATACAAGTCAATATCAAGTAGAAAAAGAAACTCATTCTATCTTACCACCTACTACTAAAATTTTGCAAACAGCGGATTATGGAAAATACCCAAAAAACTATCAAGAGGTTATTAAAAACTATATGTATAAAGTTGCTATTGACCCTAACAGTTTAATGTATAGAGATTGGAAAATATTTAAAGATTGGGCTTGGGATGATAAAAATAAAAAATATGTGTTTGGATATAGTGTATGTGTATATATTAACGGAAAAAATCGGTTTGGTGGCTATACAGGTTGACAACTTTATTATTTTTTTATTCGGGATAATGAATTATATTTAAATAAAAATGTATTAGCTTTTGAAATGGTTTCTTATTCAATGCCATCGCTTAAGAAAATATGTGATAGTATAATTAACGATATACTTGATGAGTTGTGTTCCAAAAGGAATCCTTCCCCTGAAGATAAAACTATTATAAAATATGAAGATTAAAGGGTATGGTAATTTTTTGATTAGTTAATGCTATATGCTTAATTTAATTTCTTAGAAGAATAAATTTTATGGAAAAATATAAAGAATATTGTGATATACATAATTTTTTAGAAATTTTTTTACAAAAAACTAAACTTTCTGAAGAAGAAGTTATTAATAGTGTTTTCTATGACA
>Ga0190337_1000240_pt1 | contig 10618 bp, 8 predicted proteins | sample 4872041011_MG_FD_161677 | JGI IMG/M metagenome (GOLD analysis project Ga0190337, IMG submission 161677) | Hydrothermal vent sediment bacterial communities from Southern Trench, Guaymas Basin, Mexico - 4872-04-10-11_MG | ecosystem: Environmental > Aquatic > Marine > Hydrothermal vents > Sediment ...
GTTAAAACACGATGGGAAGAGAATCTTACTTAAAAGCCCTGTAAATACTGGCAGAATAAAACTTTTATTAGAAATATTTCCCGATGCAAAATTCATACATATTTATCGAAATCCATACAGGGTGTACCTCTCGACATGGAGGCTATATGAAAAAATTCTCCCTATCTTTTCATTTCAGCATATAGAGAAAGAAATGCTGGATAGATTCATTCTTGATTTCTATAAAGAAGTTTATAAGAGGTATTTTGAGGAAAAGCAACTTATAGGCAAGGGCAATCTTGTTGAAATAAGTTATGAGGAATTTGTAAAGGAGCCAATTAAAAAATTGAAATGGATATATGAAAAACTTGGCTTGGATGGATTTGAAAAGGCTGAACCATATTTCAGGCGATATGTGGAGAAACACAAAAACTACAAGCCCAACACTTATGTTATCACGGATAAAATAAAAGAAAAAATATATAATGAATGGAAATTCGCATTTGATGAATTTGGCTACAAAAAATAATTTATTACCTTATACCATTTATACATGATGGATAAAAAGCTATGGAAAGATAAATTTGTTAAATGGTTTGAAGAAGAAATTGCTAATTCTGATAAACCGCTTGATGAACACTGGGATGTTGAAGTGGAGGAGATTGAAGATGAAATATTGATAAAGGCTACCAGCCCTAAAACCCCATATAGCGTTTATGTTCATATAAGCAAAGGTTTTGCATCCCTGCAAATATATACTGGAATTGAGACAGCCGTGATGGAAATAAAAGAGCGACTCAAAATATATCGCACTCTTCTCCTGCTTAATGGCAGATGGAGGATGGCAAAATATATTATAGGAGGAGATAATGATGAGATAATCATCCATACGGATTTGGATCTCGTTTCATTAAGCAGGGAAGAATTCAGTGATGCTCTTACCGCCACTCTTTTTGCCTTAAATGATATGGTGGAGAGACTCGGATTTAGCGAAGATTATATGGTGAAATGGGTTTCACATCTTCTCCAGATTGTGGAAGAAAAGCTTAAGGAGGAGAGCGAGAGAGAAGTGGAAGAATATCTAATGAAAACCTTTGGAATGACAAAAGAGATGGCAAAAGAAATAATTAGAACAGTGAAGGCAGGCGATGAAGGCCCCTCATTAATGTACAGATAGAATGAAAAGAAAAGTTATTGTTGTGATAGCAGCAGCAATTTTCATTTTTCCACCATCATTTAGTTTTGAGAAGGATATTGAAAATATCGAGTACTCTTCCACAATTTTTCCAGGAGAGTGTAAATTGGCGATGGCAGTTGGCAACGCTACTGCAGGCAATTACAATATTTTACTCAAAGTTCGTGATCCCGCGCGCCAGGGCTGGCAAGCGTTGTGTAAAGTGCCGAGAGGATATGAATATGATTATCATCATCCATGGTTTGGATATAAAATGCATTTTGTGGTTGAGCGTTCTTTCATAGGAACGACAACTTTCAATGATGTTCCACCGAATATAACAAAACCGGGCATGCTCATTAATGATGCTGGGATAGCTTTTGGAGATGCAGATACCATCTCCTATCTCATTAATCCCTCCCGCTATGCATGGGATGATTTTGACTGGCTGCGATATGCTGCTCAGTCTGCAGACAATATTGAGGAAGCGATTGAACTCCTGATACATGTTGTGAAAAAACTCCATGCAACTTCTGTCGCAGAAAACATATTTGTTATTGACTCCAAAAAGGGTGTTGTTATCGAGGCAGATGCATTCAATTACAGAATTAAGGAAATCGAAAATGGTGTAGAGATACAGTCCAACTACCCTAAATTGTTATGGGATATTCATCTTTTATATCCTCTTTTTACTGCTGCGAGTTTCAACAGCACATTTTTAGGATGGGTAAAGAAAGGGAATGTGGTGAGGCTTGGAGGCATGTTTGGCATCTATATTGCTGACATTGGAAATAATTCCATAAAAGCTCGATTTTATCCGTTCGGCCTTTTGAAAGAAATAAAAGTGGGGGAAGGTGCTGCTATAGGAAATTTCTGGCTGGAACTCCATGAAATAAAAGAAGGAGAAGCAAGAATATTCCTCTGTTTCAAGTATTATGAGTGGGAAAGAAAAATGAGGGAGATTGCCGAGCAGAATTATGGCAAAATAGATGTTCGAGATGCAATGAGATGGGCGAGAGTGCATAGCTACGAAATAGAGGGATTGCGGGGCATGTGTCAGGGTGGATATGAAGCTGCAACAGTGTACAAAATTCCTGAAGATTATCCGGATGTTTTGAGTTGTCTATGGTTTGCCCCAAATCAGTGTTCGGCAATTTTTGTGCCCTGTCATATTTCCTCCCTTGATATTTATGATGCTTATGAAAATGGTGAGGCGCATAAACTGGCAGCTGAATTGCTTGAAAAATATGGACATGGAAATCTTACAGAAGTATTTGAGAAAGTGGAGGCAGAATTCGTGAATATAACACAGGCTGCAGAAAGAAAGGCTCGAGAGCTATTGAAGGAAGGAAAAAATGGGGAGGCGATAATGCTTCTCACTTTGTCAGATTTAGAATTGCAAATGAAGGCGATAGAAATAGAAAAAATGTGGCTGAATGCGAGTTTTTGTGATAAAGAAGAATTCACAAAAATTTATCCCTTGTTAATGAAAAAGAGCATAGAATATGCCTCCGAAGCAAGAACATCTATAGAGGCGGCAAAATTATAAAAATGTAAAGGTATTTTCCCTCATGGATTTGGAGGTAATGTTTCCCCTGCTGAAAGAGATAAGAGATGAAGAATTAAGAGAAAAAGTAAAAAAATGCTATGAGATTGCAATGGAAAGAGGCGGATGGGATAATCTGGAAGAAATACCCTTTACTCTTCTTGTTCAGAATGCGTATTCATATGTGGAACACGTTAATAATGTTGCTGAGATGGCATATGAAATAGGAAGGGTGAGAGGAGACCTAGATATGGATATTTTAATAGCTGGTGCATTGCTGCATGATGTGGGCAAACTGCTGGAATATGAAAAGAGGGAGGGAAAGGTTGTTAAATCCGGTTTTGGAAAATATATTCGCCACCCTGTTTCTGGGGCGGCGATAGCCATGGAGGTGGGGCTGGATGAAAGGATAGTGAATATAATAGCGGCCCACTCCAAAGAAGGAGAGTTTGTTGAAAGATGTAAAGAAGCGATTGTTATTCATCATTGTGATTTTATTGATTTTGAAATTGTGAGGGGAGAAAAATGAAAATTATGGAAGAGGCGGTTGCGGGAACAGAAAATAAGAGAGACTGTATCGTCAGGGTAAAGCCTGGAGAAGGAAATATAACGATTAAGAGCAAGACAGGATGGATGTTTGAGGAACATATAAAAGATATTGTTGGTAAAAGATTGGAAGAGATAGGGATAGAGGCGGATGTTGAAATACAGGAGAGCGGGGCCATCGATTATGTAATCATGGCGCGCTTGGAGGCAGCATTGAGTAAGGCGATAAGGGGGGAGATTCCAGATAAGAAGGCGAGGCGCGGAAAAACATCAAAGGATAGAATGAGGAGGAGCAGGCTTTATGTTCCAGGGAATAATCCTCGCTTCATAAACAGCGTCGCAGTTTATGGCTGCGATTGCACAATCCTCGATCTTGAAGACTCTGTAACTGTTGAACAAAAACACGATGCCCGTTATTTAGTGAAAAATGCATTGAAGGAAATGGATTTTGGAAATGCGGAAATATGGGTGAGAATAAATAAGGAGATGGCGAGGGAAGATTTGGCCGTTATATCCTATGGAAATCCTCATGGGCTTTGCATTCCGAAAGTGGAAAGCAGAGAAGATATAGAAGTCATTGAAAAAATAATGGCAGAAGCCAATCTTGATTGCCATCTCATGCCAATTATAGAAACTGCTAAGGGAATAGCGAATGCTAAAGAAATAGCGAATGCAAGCGATAAAATAGTTGCTGTTGCCTTTGGTGCGGAGGATTATACGAGAGATACTGGAGCGAAAAGAACTTGGGAGGCTTTATTCTATCCACGAAGCCAGATAGTTGTGGCGGCAAAGGCGGCAGACATTCAGGCACTCGATACGATATATCCAAATATAGAGGATAATGAGGGATTGAGGGAGGAAACAATAAAAATAATTGAACTTGGTTTTGATGGAAAGGGAGCTATACATCCTAGCCAGATAGAAATAATTCATGAATGCTTTATGCCATCGCAGGAAGAAATAGAGGAGGCAAAGAAGATTATCGCCGCCATTGAGGAGGCGAAGAAAAAAGGCGAAGGAGTGGCGACGCTTAATGGAAGAATGATTGACTTGCCCGTGGAAAAGAAAGCGAGAAGGATACTTAAACTCGCAGAAATGTACAAATAACTTTTCCCAAACCTTTTTTAATTCCTTTACTTTTCCATTTCGGGGGATAGTATTCTTGAGGTAATAGATAAAGTGATGCCATATATAACAGGGCTCTACACACTTCCATGGATAGTTGTAGGTTTTGCAGTCAATATTATTTTATCCAGAATTTATGGAGAAGAAAGAGTAAGCAAGGCAATGAAGAAGGCAGGAATAGTATTGCTTTTTGTTTTCATACCAATTTTACTTTTCAAACACTTTCTCAATGTCAATTTTGGGGAGGAGGAAATTGACTTTGTGATAGTTTCTTGCACCGTAATGGCTTTTCTTTATGTAATCGCCTATTTATTTGCCATTTCAAGAGTAAAAAAGGTTGGCGCTGATAAAAAAAGAGGGGAATTTTTGAAAACAGTTATAGTAAATCAGGGTAGAAGCGCTGCTTTTGTTGGAGGGGCAATGCTTGCCTTCGATAAAATTGCCATCCCCGCTGCCATTTATATAAGTCTCTTAGGTATCTATCTTTTCGCTATCGTTCCTTATGTGCTTGCCTATTTGCACAAAAAAGAGATGCATACAGAAGAAAAAAGCCCCCTACCTTTTTATTTAAGGCTATATCCATGGTATCTCATAATATTTCCCATAACAGCTGCTCTCATTCATCGGCAATATGGAATAACAACTGCTTCGCTTGAATACGGAAGGTTGTTAGATTTTATGGCGGCAATTACTATTCCTGCCGCCCTGTATTATGTGGGGGCCAGCATAAAATACAGGGATTTGCATGTGAATGAACTTAAAAAATTAATTTCCAGCAAAGAAGGAGAAATGGCATGGGTAAGGGAAATTCTTCTGCTAACTATAATTGTTACACCATTGATTATTGCATTGATATTTGGAAGCCTTTTTGTCCTCAATATAATACCGTCAGAATGGTTTATTGTCCTCTTTTTAAATTCGATTTTGCCCATAACAAGCACAAATATGTTTCTTATTCCCTATGGGATAAATAAAAAAGTTACAGCACTGGCAGTAACATGGACAACCGTTATTTCAATACCTCTCTTCATCCTTTTCATGAATATTTTTTCTTATACCCTTATGTAAATTATTCTTCTACAATTCTTTTTGCTTTTCCTTCACTTCTTGGCAGCGTATTTGGCTTAACTATTTCAACAGGGACTTTCAAATTAAGTATCGTATAGATTTCTTCTTCAATTTTTTCTGCCAGCTCATCGAGATCTCCTTCTTTATATCTCTCTTCTGTGGGTTCTACTCTCACAATGAGCGTCGTCATTTCCTTCTCCTTTTTCTTTACAAGTTGATAGTTTCCACTTACTCCTTTAACTTTCATCATCGCCTCTTCAATCTGGCTTGGGAAAACAATAACTCCTTTAACTTTCATCATATCGTCGCTCCTTCCTTTTATACGCGTTTGTGCGGGCAAAGTACGTCCACAATCGCAGGATTCTTCAATATATCCTGCTATGTCCTTCGTCCTAAAACGAATTGCCGGAAAAGCCTCTTTTGTCAGCGTTGTAAAAACAAGTTCTCCCTCCTCCCCTGCCTCCAGCCTTTCACCCGTCTTTGGATCTATAATTTCTGCAAGGAAATGATCGGCATTTATATGTAGTCTTTTTTCCTCACATTCTGTGACAACACCTGGCCCTATTATTTCGGTCAATCCATAATGTTCATGGGCAACTATACCCCATGTTTCCTCTATTTTTTTCCTCATCTCATCGCTCCACGCCTCCGCCCCAAAAAGTCCGAGGCGGAGTTTGAAATCTTTGTTTGGTTCGAAACCCATTTGCTTCGCTACCTCCGCCATATATAAGGAATAGGAGGGGGTGCAGGCAAGTGCTGTTGTTCCAAAATCTTTCATTATGTTAATCTGCCTTTTTGTGTTGCCAGAGCTTGTAGGTACAACCAAAGCACCTATTTTCTGTGCACCCTTTTCAAAACCATGAGCGCCTGTAAATAAACCATAGCCATATGCATTCTGCAATACATCTCCCTTCCTTAAACCATTAGCCCATAAAGAACGAGCCATCACCTCCGCCCATACTTCCAAATCATTTCTTGTATATACTGCCACAACAGGTTTTCCAGTTGTGCCCGAAGAAGCATGAACTTCAACACAATCTTCAAGCTGTACACATAGCAAGCCAAAAGGATAATAATTGCGAAGTTCATCCTTTGTCAAAAAGGGTATTTTTTCCAGGTCATCTAGACTTCTTATATCATCTGGCTTCACACCAGCCTCATCAAACTTCCTGTGATATATTTCGTTATTTTCATAAGCATGCTTTACAATTTTTTTGAGACGGGAAAGCTGCAATTCCTTCAAATCCTTTAAAGGCATCGTTTCTATCTTCTCATCCCAGAATTTCATGGGATTAAATGCCCAAACACTATAAAAAATTAAAGTTATTGGAGGGTGGCGAGGGTTGTTGAAGCATGAGGAGATGCCAGGATTTTTACTTTGTCTCCATGTCTCTCATAAATTTTATCGAGGATTTCATCGCTATCTATTTTTTCCATCCTGAAATGAGCAACAAGCTCATCATCCATATCCGTAACCATATAAAGTTTTACTTTCTCTGTTGCTTTTAGCATATAATATACTTTATGCTTGCCCATTACGAATTTTTTCATTAAATCTTTCTTTATTTCATCGCTACTTTCATACTTTCCCATTTCACTATAGAATTTTTCGCTCCCATGCCCCTCTTTACATTGAGCTATAAGCACAATAGTCCCTCCTTCCTTGACAACGTCTATAACTGTCTGGATAGCCTTCATGGCTTGATATAAATTTATGTCATGGGGAAAGCCATCTGCAGCTATTATGGCTGCATCTACTTTGTGAGGTATATTCACTCTATACATTTCATCAACAAGTTGTGCTCCCTTCCTTAACACTTCCTTATGATTCCCTGCAAAAGCACCCACTATTTCATGCCTTCCATTCATAACAACATTTAGGCAAAAATCTACACCCACAATTCCAGCAGCCTCCTCCATGTCTTCATGAACGGGATTTCCATCAAGTATTCCAAATCTTGCTTTTTCATGAAACATTCTCTTATGATTCGTTTCTATTGTTGTTTCCGCAGCCACACCAGGCAAAACACTTTTTCTTCCTCCACCATAGCCAGCAAAATAATGGTATTCCACATCTCCAACCAAAATTTTGGTGTCTGCATTGGCAAAAGCTGCATTGAAAAAGAGAGGTGTTCCAAAGCTTGTCACTCCATAATCAACAAATTTTGCATCTTGACTATGGCTGAGCCATTCATAGCTGTCCGCTATTTCTTTTCCCAGCAGTTCCTCTGCCTCCTTTTCATTTACAGGCACATGTGTCCCGGTTGCAAAAATTATCCTTACATCTCCCTTTATTTTATCAAGCAAATGTGGAAGAATTTTTTTAGTCGGGCATGGGCGAGTTTTGTCATCAACAACAATCGCAATTTTTCCCTTCAATTTTTTAAGTATTTTCAAATTTGCTGGTTCATTCAGTGCTTTTTCTATAATTTGCTCCTCATTTTCTGCTTTTTTCTCTTTTGCCTGTACAACTTTAACCAGATTTTTTTCTGGAATATCAACAACTATTTCTTCCTTGCCATATGGAAATGTAACTTCCATGATGTAAAAAGCATATCATATAAAATAATGTTGTTATATGTATTCCTCCATTGCTTTAACAACTTCTGCACTGCTTTTTGCTTTTCTGTAATCATCGAGAGGCATTTTGTTAAGCTGCAAAAAATGTTCCCCCCATTTGAATTTACTCAGGATTTGTTTTGCCATCTCTTCATTTCCAAATATGTATAATGCTGCTGCTAATGCTTCTGCAGTGCTGAGTTTATATGGTCTGCCATAGTTTGTTGGGTTTGCAGCCACTAAGTAAGGCAATGCCCTTTCCTTCATTCTATGGTTAAATTTTTTGAAAAAATTGTCTGCATTCTTCCATGAGCAATCTATTGCAACTATGTTCTTTATACTGGCATCTTCCATCGAAATAGCTTTATTTGCCAATGGGCTTAAAAGAACAGCATTTGATGGCAGCTCTCTCGCTCTTTTCACAATTTTTACCATGCCAAATTTTGCAAGTTTTTTTGCTGTGCATTTTTTGGCATCATCTTCATTTAAATCATAGACATACAGCCTGTAATCCACGCTTTTAATTGTCGGCACATTATTAAGGATTGTGATTTTATTTATCGCTGCGCTGTCCCAATTTTTTTATAACAACTCTGCATTTACAATACAATGGTTAAACTCACAAAAAATGCCATGAAAGTTCTGGAGAAAAGATATCTAAGAAAAGATGAAAATGGAAAAGTTATAGAAACACCAGAGCAAATGTTCAGAAGAGTGGCAAAAAATATTGCCAAAGCAGATGAAAAATATGGGGGCGATGTGAAAAAGACGGAAAAGGAATTTTATGACATGATGGTCAATCTGTATTTTCTGCCAAATTCCCCCACACTGATGAATGCTGGCACGAGCATTCAGCAGCTTTCCGCCTGCTTTGTTTTGCCTGTCGAGGATTCCATGGACAAAATTTTTGAAACACTGAAACATACAGCCCTCATTCATCAGAGCGGAGGAGGCACAGGTTTCTCCTTTTCCCGCATAAGACCAAAAGGAGATATAGTAAGAAGCACGGGAGGTATTGCAAGCGGACCGGTTTCATTCATGAAAGTTTTCAACTCTGCCACGGATGTAATAAAGCAGGGAGGGAGAAGAAGAGGAGCCAATATGGGCATTTTGCGGGTTGACCATCCAGATATAATGGAATTTATAACCTGTAAAGAGGATCCCAGAGAACTTACAAATTTCAATATATCAGTTGCCGTCACAGACGATTTTATGGAAAAAGCGATGAAGGGTGAAGATTATGAGCTTATAAATCCTCGCACTGGAGAGGCGGTGGGTAAATTAAATGCTACGGAAGTTTTCAATAAAATAGTTGAAGAAGCATGGAAAAGCGGTGAGCCAGGGGTTATTTTTATAGATGAAATAAATCGCCATAATCCCACGCCTCATGTGGGGGAGATAGAGGCAACAAATCCATGTGGGGAGCAGCCATTGCTGCCATATGAGTCGTGCAATCTCGGGAGTATAAACTTATCAAGATTTGTTAAAAATGGAGAGATTGACTGGGAAAAATTGAAGGAGATAACATGGAAGGCTGTGCATTTTCTCGATAATGTAATAGACATGAATAAGTATCCGATACCACAAATCAAAAAAATGACCTTGGCAAATAGAAAAATAGGCCTGGGCGTCATGGGCTTTGCCGACATGCTTATTCAGCTAAAAATCCCATATGACAGTAACGAAGCTTTGGAACTTGCTGAAAAAATAATGTCGTTCATACAGAAAGAAGCGAAGGCAGCAAGCGAGGAGTTAGGAAAACAGCGCGGCTCATTCCCGAATTTTAAAGGAAGTGTATATGATGGAAAATATGAGGCAATGAGAAATGCAACCGTAACAACGATTGCCCCAACAGGCAGCATTTCAATAATAGCTGGCTGCTCTTCCGGCATCGAACCACTTTTTGCAATTTCATTTGTGAGAAATGTTCTTGATGAGGAGGATCGTCTTTACGAAATAAATCCTTATTTTGAGAAGATTGCGAAGGAGATGGGATTCTTTAGCGAAGAACTGCTCAAAAAAATTGCAGATAATAATGGCTCAGTACAGGGAATAGAAGAGGTGCCTCAGGAAGTGCAACGCATATTCGTTACAGCCCTCGATATACCTCCAGAATGGCATGTTCGCATGCAAGCAGCATTTCAAAAATATGTCGATAATGCCACATCCAAGACCATAAATTTACGGGAGGATGCAAGTGTGGAAGATGTGAGAAAAGCCTATATTCTTGCCTATAAACTTAAATGCAAGGGAATAACAGTTTATAGATATGGCAGCCGACCAGAGCAAGTTATCTCTGCTAAAGAGGAAAAGCCATCTGTTGTTACTCCTCGCCCTCGTCCTCGCCCGCCTGTTGTAAGGGGGGTGACGAGAAAAATTGCGACAGGATGCGGCAACTTATATGTTACCATGAACGAGGATGAGCATGGGCTTTTTGAAGTGTTTGCACGCCTTGGCAAAGCAGGAGGTTGCGCCGATGCACAGCTTGAGGCTGTTGGAAGACTCGTGTCTCTATGTTTAAGGAGTGGAGTGAAGCCAGAGGACATAATAAAGCAGCTTAAAGCCATAAGATGCCCAAATCCTCTTCTGGCGAGAGGTGGTCCGATACTTTCATGCCCCGA
>Ga0190337_1000241_pt1 | contig 10598 bp, 12 predicted proteins | sample 4872041011_MG_FD_161677 | JGI IMG/M metagenome (GOLD analysis project Ga0190337, IMG submission 161677) | Hydrothermal vent sediment bacterial communities from Southern Trench, Guaymas Basin, Mexico - 4872-04-10-11_MG | ecosystem: Environmental > Aquatic > Marine > Hydrothermal vents > Sediment ...
CTTGGACTTGTGGATATTTAATTACTGCCCTTACTTCTATGGGAGCAATAATTCCTCCTTGGGGAATAGCTTATTCTTATAAAGGGAAAAATGCTATTCAGGATGATAAAGCAGTTATGGATGCTATAAATATAGGACTTTTGGTAACAAAGATGATAAAAATTTTAAAAGGAGAAAATTCTATTTTAACTTATATAGAAGATAAAAAACTTTTAGAGAAAATAAGAAAAGAAGTATTAAAAGATATTCAATATTTTGAGAACTCTGTTAAAGATAAAAATTATGGAAGAAAAACAATTTCAAGAAGCAGTATTTAAAGCTATTTTAGGAAGAAGAAGCATAAGAAGGTATCAGGATAAAATTCCTGAAAAAGAAAAAATATTAAAAATTATAGAAGCTGGTATCTGGGCTCCTTCTGGTTTAAATAATCAGCCTTGGAGATTTGTAATAATTTGGTCTGAAGAAACAAAAAAAAGATTATCTGAACTTACTAAATATAAAGAAATTGTTAAAAAAGCTCCAGTATTAATCGGAGTATTCTTAGAGAAGAGCAAAATGTATCATCAAATAAAGGATCACCAATCTGCAGGAGCCTGTATCCAAAATATGCTTCTTTCTGCTTATGCTTTAGGACTGGGAACTTGCTGGTTGGGTGAAATTTTAAAAAATGAAGATAAAGTGAAAGATGTGTTAGGCTTACCAAAAGATGAATATGAAATGTGTGCTCTTATTGCCATAGGATATCCTGATGATAAAAGTAAAAGAGCAGGTAGATACCCTTTGGAACATTTTTTAATAAAGGAATTATAATAAAAAAATTAACATGGAGGTCATTGTGAAAAATCTGAAAATTTTAAATCTTAAAAATTTTCTTATTTTATTTTTTAGTCTTTTATTTTTTATTTCTTGCAAAAATGTAAGTAGTTCTTCAAATAATTGTCCTAAAAAAGAAGATATGCAAAAAATTTTAGATTCTATTAAACCAGGATTAAAAATTGAAAAAATTGAAAAAAGTCCAGTCCCAGGGTTGTGCGAGGTAATTGTAAAACTTTCTGAAACTCAAAAGGGTATATTTTATACAGACTCTCAAGGAAAATATATAATAAGTGGAAGTATTTTTGATATTAAAAATTTCAGAAATTTAACCCAAGAAAAACTTCAAGCTATAAATAAACGGTTTCTTTCTCAAGATGAACTTTCTAAATTGGATAAAATGGCAGATATAGTTTACGGAAATTCCAAAAATGTAGTTTATCTTATAACAGATCCAGATTGTCCTTATTGTAGAAGAGCAGAAAGTATTTTGAATAAAATGGTAAGTGAGGGAAAAATTACTGTAAAAGTTATTTTGCTTCCTCTTGAAGGTCTTCATTCTGATGCTAAAGCAAAAGCTATTTCACTTATATGCGATAAAAAAGGATTTAAAGAACTTATAGAAGGTTATAAAAGTTCCAATCAATGTGAAATTGGAAAGAAAAAAATACACAAAAATATCAAATTCTTAATTAATGAACTAAAAATAAGAGCTACACCTACATTTGTTTTTCCTGACGGAGAAGTAAGATCTGGATTAATAAACGAAACTTATATAATGAGCAAATTCAATTCTTAAAGAGTTAAAAATAAATGCTTACTAAAGAAGAAAAAATTTATTCTTTAAAATTAGCAAGAAAAACTTTACAAAATCACTTTTCTGGTAAGACAGAAAAGATTGTTCCTCCTAAGGAATACAAAAATTTGTGGAAAAAAAGAGGGGTTTTTGTAACTCTTCTGAAAGAAAATAATTTGAGAGGATGTATAGGGGTTCTTGAACCTCTGTATCCACTTTATGAAGGTATTCAAAAAATGGCTTTGTCTTCTGCTTTTGAAGATCCAAGATTTGCTCCTTTAGAATCTAAAGAGTTACCTTTAATAGAAATTGAAATTTCTGTTCTTTCTCCTTTAAAGCCCGGAACAGTTGAAGAGGTAGAAGTAGGAAAACATGGAGTTTATCTTGTAAAAGGTTATCATAGAGGGGTTTTGCTTCCCCAGGTTCCTGTAGAATATGATTGGGATAAAAAAACTTTTTTAAAACATGTTTGTCTTAAAGCAGGGCTTTCTCCTGAGTGTTATAAGGATCCTGATACAAAAATCTATTTATTTACTGCTGAAGTTTTTAAAGAAAGTGAATACATTTAGTTATTGAAATCATTTCTGAAAAGTGTTTTTTCTAAAGTTTTCAGGAGAAAACCTTTTGAAAGAATTTTTCAAAGCATGTTTTTTAAAGATTGAATTCAAGAACATATATCTTCGGTGCTATACCTGATCATAGAATTAATATTTTTATATATATTCTTGTTTTTTTCTTAAAATTAAATTAAAATTTTTAAAATGTTTATAAAAATTAAATGGGAAAAACTTGAAGAAGCAAGAAAAATTTTAAAACTTCCAAAAAAAACCACAAGAAAAGAAATTATTGAGCAATATAGAAAACTTGCCAAAGAATATCATCCTGATCATGGAGGAAGTGAAGAATTAATCAAAAAACTTAATTTTGCTTATGAGCTTCTTATGGAATACTGTGATAATTATATAATTGATTTAGAATCTACAGAAAAAAGAAAATTAAGTCCAGATGAATGGTGGTTTGAAAGATTTGGAGAAGATCCTATTTGGGGGAAAAAGGAGTAAAAATGCTTATAGTTCAAAAATATGGAGGAACATCTGTTGCTAATCTGGAAAGAATAAGAGCTGTTGCTGAGAGAATTATAAGTTATAAAAAGCAGGGGCATGATCTTATTGTAGTTGTTTCTGCTATGGCAGGAGAAACAGATAGACTTATAAATTTAGCAAAACAAATAACAGAAAATCCTCCTTTAAGGGAATTTGATCTTCTTGTCTCAACTGGAGAACAAGTAAGTTCTGCTTTACTTTCTATAACACTTCAAAGTATGGGATATCCCTCCATTGCATTACTTGGTTACCAAGTTCCTATTTATACAACTGATCTTTTCACTAAAGCAAAAATTAAAGAAATAAAAACAGAAAAAATAAAAGAATGTCTTTCTCAAGGAAAAATTGTAATAATTGCAGGATTTCAAGGAGTCACTGAAAAAGGAGATATTACTACCTTGGGAAGAGGAGGCTCTGACACTACTGCAGTTGCACTTGCTGCATCTTTAAAAGCTGATTTTTGTGAAATTTATACTGATGTAGAAGGAGTTTATACTGCTGATCCAAGGATCGTTAGTAAAGCAAGAAAACTTAAAAAGATTTCATATGAAGAAATGCTTGAAATGGCAAGTAGTGGAGCAAAAGTTTTGGAAATGCGCTCAGTAGAACTTGCCATGATTTATAAAGTTCCTTTAATAGTGAGATCAAGTTTCACTAATGCAGAAGGCACACTTATTACTGAGGAGGATGAAGAAATGGAAAAAGTTTTGGTTTCAGGAATAACTTATAATAGAAACGAAGCCCGCATAAGTATTTATGGGGTTCCAGATAAACCGGGAATTGCAGCTCAAATTTTTGGACCTGTTGGAGAAAAAGGAATTGTAGTAGATATGATTATTCAAACAGCTCGTCCTGATGGAAAAGCAGATCTTACTTTTACTGTTCCAAGAACGGATTATAAGGAAGCCTTAGAAATTATAAATGGAGTAGCTCAAAAGTTAAGGGCTGAAAAGGTGGAGGGAGATGATCATATAGCTAAGGTTTCTATAGTTGGTGCAGGAATGAGAACTCATCCTGGAGTTGCTACCAAGATGTTTGAAACTTTAGCAAAACATGGTATAAATATCATGATGATTTCTACATCTGAAATTAAAATCTCCTGTGTAATAGATGAAAAATATACAGAATTAGCAGTAAGAGCTTTACATGAAGCTTTTAATCTGGAAAATGAAAATTCTATAAAAGAAGAAATTCTTAAAGCATAGATTAATAATAATGAAAAAAATAGAAATATATGATACCACTTTAAGAGACGGGGCTCAGGCAGAAGAAGTTAATTTTTCTTTAGAAGATAAAATCAGAATTGCTTTAAAGTTAGATGAGTTTAAGATTGATTACATAGAAGGAGGCTGGCCTGGTTCAAATCCAAAAGATTTACAATTTTTTAAAGAGATAAAAAATTATCATTTAAAACATGCTAAAATTACTGCTTTTGGAAGCACTCATCATCCTGCAAAAACTCCGGAAACAGATGAAAATTTAAAACAACTTTTACTTGCTAAAACTCCTGCAGTAACTATATTTGGAAAATCTTGGACTGTGCATGTAAAAGAAGCTTTAAAAACTACATTGGAGGCTAATTTAGATATTATTTCAAATTCTATAAGATTTTTAAAAGCAAATGTAGAGAAAGTATTTTTTGATGCTGAACACTTTTTTGATGGTTTTAAAGAAGATCCTGATTATGCTATAGAAACAATTAAAAGAGCTCGGTCTGCTGGAGCAGATTGTATTATTCTTTGTGATACTAATGGAGGAACACTTCCTTTTGAAATTATAGAAATAATAAAAGAAGTTAAAAAAAGATTGGGAAAAAATTTCAAATTTGGAATCCATGCTCATAATGATTCTGAATGTGCAGTAGCTAACACTTTAGAAGCTGTTAAATTAGGAGCTATTCAAGTTCAAGGGACTATAAATGGTATTGGAGAAAGATGTGGAAATGCTAATCTTTGTTCTGTAATACCTAATCTTGTTTTAAAAATGGGTTATAATTGTAGTTCTGCAGATACTTTGCATAAGCTGACAGAGGTTTCTAAATATGTTTTTGAAATAGCTAATCTTCCTCATCCATCTCGTCTTCCATTTGTAGGTCGTTCAGCTTTTGCTCATAAAGGAGGAGTGCATGTATCTGCAGTTCTTAAATCACCAAGAACTTATGAACATATAGATCCTATATTGGTGGGAAATATAAGAAGAGTTTTAGTATCAGAGCTTTCAGGTAAAAGTAATATCATTTATAAAGCTAAAGAATTTGGAATTGAGCTTAAGATGGATAGCCCTCTTTTGAATAAAATAGTAGAAGAAATTAAAAACTTAGAGGCTGAAGGATATGAATTTGAAGCTGCTGAAGCATCATTAGAACTCCTTATTTACAAATTAATGGGAGAACCAAAACAATATTTTGAACTCTTAAGTTATAAAGTATTTGATTTAAAAATTGATCAAAATTTTCCAAAATCAGAAGCAACAGTATTAGTAAGAGTTCCTCCAGGAGTTGGAGAAGTTGAACATACTGCTGCTTTGGGGAATGGACCTGTAAATGCTCTTGATAATGCTTTAAAAAAGGCTTTAGAAAGATTTTACCCTCAAATAAAAGAAATGGAATTGGAAGATTATAAAGTAAGAGTGCTTCCTGGTCTTCCTGGAACAGCTTCTAAGGTTAGAGTTCTTATAATTTCTAAAAGTAAAGACAAAAAATGGGGAACTGTGGGAGTTTCAACAGATATTTTAGAAGCCAGCTGCCAAGCTTTAATAGACTCTTATACTTATAAGCTTTTTTTAGATAAAAGAGGAAAATAATTTATCTATGTCAATTAGATTTCATTAGGCGAAAAATGACTTTAAGTGAAGTAAAAGAAATTATAGTGAAGTATCCTGAAATATCTGTATATTACTGTGCTGTTTTTTATTTCATGCTTTAGAAAATTTATGCATGCCTATTTATAGTAATAGATAATGAAGCTGGTATGGAACATTTCTTGATTTAATAAAAATGAAACATTTCATAATAGTTTCTGATGCAAGTATAAGAGGAAGCTTAAGTGGAAGAATTTTAGTAGTAAACTTAACTCCTGAAGAATCACCTGTTTTTAATTGGGAAAATTCCTTAAAAACTAAAACTTTTAAGCTCTTTGAAATATTATTTAATTAAAGATGGATAAAGCTAAAACTTTTAGAATTTATAATTCTTTAACCAAAAAAATAGAAGATTTTGTTCCTCTAAATCCTCCTAAAGTCACTATGTATGTATGTGGAATTACTGCTTATGATTCTTCTCATTTAGGGCATGCAAGATCTGCAGTGATATTTGATGTATTTTATAGATTTCTTAAATACTTGGGCTATGAAGTAATCTATGTAAGAAATATTACTGATATTGATGATAAAATTATAAATCGTTCAAATAAAGAAGGTATTTTTTGGAAAGACCTTACTAAAAAATATATAGAAGAATACGAAGAAGTTACTAAAACTTTAAATCTTCTAAAACCTACTTATGAACCTCGAGCCTCAGAGCATATACCAGAAATTATAGCTTTGATAAAAAAGCTTATAGAAAAAGGATTTGCTTATCAAAGTAATGGGGATGTATATTTTGAAGTGAAAAAATTTCCTTCTTATGGAAAACTCTCAGGAAGAAAGATTGAAGAATTACTTACTGGTGTAAGGATTGAAGTATCTGAAAAGAAAAAAAATCCTTTAGACTTTGCTCTTTGGAAATCAGCCAAACCTGGAGAACCTTTTTGGGAAAGTCCGTGGGGAAAAGGACGTCCAGGCTGGCATATAGAATGTTCTGCTATGGCTCTTAAATATTTAGGAGAAACTATAGATATCCATGGAGGAGGGCTTGATCTTATATTTCCTCATCATGAAAATGAGATTGCACAAAGTGAAGGAGCAAATGGTAAACCATTTGTAAGATATTTTATCCATCATGGTCTTATTACTGTTAATGGAGAAAAAATGTCTAAAAGCCTCGGGAATTTTGTAACTATGAAATATCTTTTAAATAAATTTCATCCTGAAGTAATTAGAGCTTTTCTTATTTCTACTCACTATAGAAGTCCTTTAGATTATTCAGAACAAAATATGAAAAATATAGAAAAGGCAATTTATCGCTTTTATGAAACATTATACTGGCTTAAAAAAGCTCAATCTTTAAAGGAAGGACTTCTTTCTAAAAAAGCAAGAAAATTAGAAAAAAGTTTGCAAGAATTTGAAAATAAATTTATCTCTGCATTGTTGGATGATTTCAACACTGCTTTAGCCTTGGGACATCTTTTTAGTTTTGAAAATGAAGTTTACAATTTTATAACCAAAAATCCTAATTTTACCACTGAGGAGGTTCTTTTGTTAGAAAAGGTAGAAAAAACTATAAAAGAACTTTCAGGAAAAATATTGGGAATTGGAGAAATTGATCCATTTGAATTCTGGAAAAAAGAAAGAACAAGAAAACTTAAATCTATTGGTAAAGAATTAGAAGAAATAGAAACTTTGGTGAAAGAAAGAGAAAAAGCAAGAAAGGAAAAAAATTTTACTTTAGCTGATAAAATTAGAGACGAATTAAAAAAACTTGGTATAATTTTAAAAGACGCAAAAACAGAAACCTTTTGGTATATAGAATAAATATGATATGGTTTGATTATCTTGCTTTAGGTTTTTTAGCTTATTTTGTAATACGAGGTTTTTTCTCAGGCTTTGTAAAAGTAGTCTTTTCTTTTATTGGAATGATAGTTGCTTTTTTTTACTCAGGTTGGCTTTCAATAAAAATCAGTCCATATATTGGGGATTTTATTACTACTCATCCTAAAATACTTCCTGTATTAAGTTATATCATAGCTTTCCTTTTAATCTATTTAAGTTTTGTAATAGTAGGATTTATAATCTTAAGTATTCTGGGAACACTTGATTTAACTATAGCAGACTATATATTAGGTGCTTTTTTAGGCTTTATAAAAGGTGTTTTGTTTATAACAATATTTTATATTGCTTTAGTTATTCCCTATCCTCCTTCTCAACAAATCTTAAATAAAGCTTTAACCTATCCAGTAGTAAAGTATACTTTAAAATTTTCTTCTAAATTTTTACCAGAAAACTGGAAAACTTTTCTTGAAAAAAGAAAAATAAAGATTGAATAATTATAAAAATTTTTCTGTTTTAAGATATATTTTTATTAAAGTTTGCCTTTGGTAGAAAGAATATCTACATTAATTGGTTGAATAGCTTTTTTAAAGGCATAAGCTAAAGATTTAAAAATACTTTCTGCTATATGATGAGCATTTTTTCCATAAAAATTTCTTATATGTAATGTAAATTTACCATTTATACAAAAAGCTTTAAGAAATTCCTCAATAAGTTCTGTATCAAAATTGCCTATTTTTTCTGTAGGAAATTTTACCTCATAATAAAAATATGGTCTTTTAGCAAGGTCTATTACTGCCTGGCTCAAAGCTTCTTCCATAGGAATAGTTGCTTCTCCATAACGGGAAATTCCTTTTCTATCTTCCAAAGCTTCATCTAAGGCTTCTCCCAATGTAATACCTATATCTTCAACTGTATGATGAAAATCTACTCTTAAATCACCCTTAGCTTCTACCTGAAGTTTTATTCCAGAATGATATGTAAAAAGCTCAAGCATGTGATCTAAAAAACCAATTTCTGTATTTATACTACTTTTTTCTAAATTACTTCCGCTTAAATCCAATTTTATATTAACCTCGGTTTCCAAAGTCTTTCTTTTTTTACTTATTAATTTCATTTGAACCTCCTAATTTTATTTAGATTTAAAAAGTATAAATTTTTTTTCTTAAAAATAAAGCCTAAATTCGTTAAATTAATCTATCTTAAAAATATTTTATTTTGAATTAAGTTTATACTTGCTATGGATTATTTATTAAATGGTTTTCTTATTTTTATAGCAAGAGTCTGTGATGTTAGCCTTGGAACTATAAGGATTGCTCTTTTAGCAAGAGGATTAAAACTTCAGGCAAGTATTATAGGCTTTTTTGAAGTTCTAATCTGGATTGTTGTCATTTCTCAAATTATAAAACATTTAGACCATCCCTTTTATTATATAGCTTTTGCATCTGGATTTGCTTTTGGTAACTATGTAGGTTTATATCTTGAAAATAAACTTGCTATGGGGAATGTATTAATAAGGGTTATAACAAGAAAAGAACCTGAAAGATTATTAAATATTTTGAGAGAAAACGGATTTATTGTTACTTCAGTCAATGCTGAAGGAAAAGAAGGTCCTATTATGGTATTATTTTCAGTTATAAAAAGAAAACAGATTCCAAAATTTTTAACTCTGGTGCAAAAAAATTGTCCTCAAGCTTTTTATACTATAGAAGATATAAGAGAAGTTAGAAAATATAATGAAGAAATACAACCTCATAAAGCTAATTTTTTTGATACATTTAAAAAATTTTTTTGGATAAAAAGAAAATAGTTACAGTTCTACTTTAAATTTTGGATAACTATCTATTATTTTGATTTTTGGATATTCTATCTTTTTCAAAACTAAACCCTGAGGAGGTGCAGGAGGTGGAGCAACTTTTCTATCTCTTGCTTCTAAAATTTTCTTGAAATCTTCCACTGTAAGATTTCCCTTCCCAACCTCAACAAGAGCACCGACTAAATTTCTTACCATATATCTCATAAATCCTCTACCTGTTATTTCAAAAGCTATCATATGTTTCCTTCCAGGAACTCTTTTAAATTTAGCATCATATACAGTTCTTATAGTAGTTTTTATATCTGTTCCTGACTTTCTAAAACTTGCAAAATCTCTTGTGCCTATAATCAAAGGTAAACAAGATTTCATAGCAGATAAATCCAGTTTTTCAGGAACCCACCAAGAATAAAGCCTTGTTAATGGGTTTCTTATAGGATAATTGTAAATGTAATAAACATAAGTTTTTTTAAGTGAATCTCTTTGAGAATGAAACTTAAAATCCACTTCCTCTATTTTCCAGACTATTATATCATGTGGAAGCATTGCATTTACTGCCCTAAAAATGATTTCAAGTGGTCTTTCTGAAGTTGTTAAAAAATGAGCTACTTGATAAAGTGCATGCACTCCTGTATCTGTTCTTCCTGCAGATTTAAGTTTTACCTTGTGACCTAAAATTTTAGAAAGTGCATCCTGAATCATTCCTTGAACAGTGGGACCTTTAGGCTGAATTTGCCATCCTAAATAATTTGTTCCGTCATAAGCTATAAATATCCTAATATTACGAATATTAACTTCAGACATACTTTAAAAATTAATTTTTAAATTTTGAAATAATTTTTGATTTCTTTTATGAAAATTTCAAAATCTTTTAATCGTTCTTTATATACTTGATATACAATCTTATCACTTACAGTATCGTAAATATGGATAAGTAAATTTCTAAATTTTACCATATTTTTATACTTTTCTAAATTTTCTTCAGACACTATTCTTTTTTCTCCCAAAATCTCAAAACAATCTGCATAAGAATTAGGTTCTCTTAAATTTAATCTACTAACTATATGCTTACATACATCTATCATTTGCTGAATTGCAAGCTCCAAGTTTCTTTCTATAAATCGCTTTATTACTATATTTTTTTGAAATTCCTCAAAACTAACTTCTTTAATATTTTTGAGTTCTTCTACATATTGCTCTATTTTTTTTAATTTATTTGTAACATCTAAATATTCTTGATAATCATCTATAGTATTTTCTCTAAATTTGCTATATACTGAAAAATCTTTTATAAAAAGTTCTTTTCTATTTTTCATTACTTGATGTCTTAAAAGCGGACTTGCCTCATTTAAAACTACAATTTCTACTTCCCTTTTTATCAAATCACTAAGTTTTTGCATAAGAGATAAAAGCTCATATCCTGAAACAG
>Ga0190337_1000242_pt1 | contig 10570 bp, 9 predicted proteins | sample 4872041011_MG_FD_161677 | JGI IMG/M metagenome (GOLD analysis project Ga0190337, IMG submission 161677) | Hydrothermal vent sediment bacterial communities from Southern Trench, Guaymas Basin, Mexico - 4872-04-10-11_MG | ecosystem: Environmental > Aquatic > Marine > Hydrothermal vents > Sediment ...
CCACGCGGGAATGTAAATTAAGGAAAGATAGGCGCCCGCCAGCCCTATTAGAAGGCCGCCAACCATAACGCCAAGATACCTGACCTTGCTAACGCTTATTCCCATGGAGTCCGCGGTTTCAGGAGAGTCGCCTACGGCGCGTACAATTATCCCGATTTTCGTGCGGTAGAGGATAAACCAAAACGTTGGAACAAGGACGTAAGACAGGTAGACGAGAGGGTCATAGATAAATAGAAGCTGACCTATTAGCGGTATTTCACTGAAAGGGTATAGTGGCACGACAGGCACTCTCACTGCGGGTATTCCAACGAAGTTTCGCCCCATAAGCCCGCTTAGACCCAGGCCAAACATTGTTAATGCGAGCCCAGAGACAGTCTGGTTTCCCCTAAAAGTTATTGAGACAGTTCCGTGAATTAGGGCGAAAGTCATGCCCATAAGCGCAGCCGCCGATAAACCAAGCCAGGGGTTTCCCGTAGCTCTAGCTACAGCAAAGCCTGTTACTGCACCGATTATCATTATGCCTTCCGTTCCAAGGTTTAGCACACCTGTTCTTTCGACAGCTATTTGACCCAGAGTGCCTAGAAGAAGCGGCGTTCCTGCCCGTATTATAGATCTTATAATTGATAGCCAGATTTCCATGCTACTCACCTCTTAAGCCTAACCTCGTACTTCGTGAGGAACTCAAAGGTTAGTATGAATAAAAGTATGGAACCATTGAAAAAATTAACAGTGGATTGGGGTAGTCCCATAACTACTTGGAGCGCGTCTCCCCCAACCAGCAATCCACTGTAAAGAAACGCAGCAATTGTTACTCCAAGGGGGTTTAGGCCTCCCAGCCACGCTATAACTATGCCAGTATAGCCGTAGCCCGGCGAAAAGGTAGGCCTTAGCCTATAGTGTATGCCACCTATCTCTCCTGTCCCCGCGATTCCTGCAAGCCCTCCGCTCATGATCATCACTAGAAGGACTATTTTTGCCACATTTATCCCAGCGTATTTCGCGGCTTTCACATTTCCCCCAACTACTTTTATCTCGTATCCTATTGTGGTCTTAGAAAATAGGAGAAGAGTGAAAAGACACGTAGCAGCGGCAATAGCAAGGGTTGTGTAGTGTATCCTCGTCCCCACTATAAGAGGAAGCCTAGCGTTTTCCGGTAGAGGAGGAGTCTGCGGGAAGCCCCAGCCATGAGGATCTCTCCACGGCCCGTAAACTAGATATTCTAAGATTTTCTGAGCTATGAGGTTCATCATGAAGGTTGTAAGTACCTCATTAACTCGAAGATTTGCTCTAAGCATAGCTGGAATAAATGCCCACGCCATGCCAGCAATAAAGCCGCCCAAATACATCAATACAATCAGAGCTTCTGGAGGCAGCTGTTTCATGTTTAAACCAATCCATGTAGCAGCTATGGCCCCCATCAATAGTTGTCCTTCAGCACCTATGTTCCATATTTGTGCTTTAAATGCCAAGGCTAGTCCATAGGAGATTAGTGCTAAAGGTATGAACTTAACAACTGTCTCCGCAAGCCCGTATGTGGAGAAGAAAGCCGCTTCTAAGATACGGCTGTAGGCCTGCACGGGGTCAACTCCCATCGCTAGAAAAATTAGGGCATCTACCAGAAGGGCAAGGGCTACGGCTAAAGCCTTGTACGCCAGCATTCTTCTGCTTGCACCTAAAACTCTTTTACGAATTTCCAGCCTCATGCAGGCGCCTCCGCCACTGCCTCTTTCTTTCCACCAGCCATTAAGCGGCCTATAGCTTCTAGGTTTGCTTCTTCCCTCCTAAATACGCCCACAATTTTGCCTTCATGCATAACAGCTATCCTGTCGCTTAACTCGAAAATCTCCTCTAAGTCTTCAGACACTAATAGTATCGCAGACCCCTTCATGCTTTCATCTAAAAGTATTCTTCTAACAGCTGCTGTAGTAGCTACATCTAGCCCATAGGTAGGGTGCAGTGCAACTATCAGTCTTCGCTTCCTCGCAAGCTCACGGGCAATAATCAGCTTCTGTATGTTACCTCCTGAAAGTGTCCTAACAGGATAATGGGGGCTAGGTATTTTTATGTCGTAACGTTTAACCGCTTTTTCCAGCTCGCGCATAAGCAAGTCGTACCTTATTAGTAGTTTCCGCTCAGTGAACTCCCTCCTATAGTAGAGCTTAAGCATGAAGTTTTCTAGCACTGAAAGATCTGGAACTATTCCCATGCCAATTCTGTCTTCAGGTATGAAGGCCGTCCCAAGCTCTGCCACGAATCGCGCATTTTTGTTAGAAACATTAACCCCAGCAATCAGTATTTCCCCTCGCTCAACTTGACGCAGCCCGGCTATTGCCTCAGCCAGCTCCTTTTGGCCGTTTCCAGCTACGCCCGCTATTCCAACTATCTCGCCTTCGTAAACTTCAAGGCTAACCCCCTTAACGGCGTATATTCCCCGATCACCCATTATCCATACATCCTTGACCTTCAGTACAGGCTTCTCTTTTCGTGTCGTCTTGCTTCGTGTTAAATGCAATGTGAGATTCCTAACGTCTTCTCCCACCATCATCTTTACCAGCTCTTCTTCGGATACCTGGCTGGGTTCCACGGTTGCAATGACTCGGCCGCGCCTCAACACGGTTATCCTGTCTCCTTTAAGCGCCTCGTCAAGCTTATGGGTGATAAAAATAATTGAGACTCCTTGCCGTTTTAGCTCCTCTAGAATTTGGAAAAATCGCTGCCTCTCCGCAGGTGACAGGATAGATGTAGGCTCGTCGAGGATAAGTATCTCGGCTCCAGCGTAAAGAGCCTTCAAGATCTCTACTCTCTGCTTCTCGCCCGCCGAAAGCTGCCATACTAAGGTGTCCGGCTCCACCTCTAGGCCATACTTTTCCATAAGCTCTACAAGCCTTGGCTTCACCTCTCTGCCGGGAAATACCAGCCTACTGGCTAAGCCTAGAGCAACGTTCTCCGCCACTGTAAGGTTTTCTACTAACCTGAAGTGTTGATGTATCATCCATATCTTTCGAGCTATGGCGTCTCTAGGGCTATTGAACTCCACCTTCTCGCCTCTGACATATATTTCTCCCTCATCGGGTTTCAACTCGCCGAAAAGCATTTTAACGAACGTCGTTTTGCCAGCACCGTTTTCCCCGAGTAAAACGTGTATCTCGCCACGATATAGTGTGAAAAAGACTCCGCGATTAGCGTATATGTTCGGTGGGAAAAACTTAGTTATGTTTCTAGCCTCCAGCACGACGTCTTCAGCCATGACTTTAAACCTACATAGAGATGAGATAAGAAAAAATTAATTGTAATTTTTAGGTTTTATCCCTGAGGTATAGTGCCTACCACATTCTCGACGAACCACATCATGTTCCAGAGTTCGTCGTGGCTTGCCCTCTGTCCCGCGGGTATTTTTACTTTGCCATTTTGGTCTTTGATTGGGCCAGTAAATGGATCGAAGAGCACAGTTTCCTCTTTCATCTGGGCCAGCCTCTTCATAACTAGGTCGTATGCGCTGATCTCGCCAAACTCTGGGTGGTTTATCTTGATACTCTTAAGTAGAGGCACGAACTTGGGGTTTATCGGTACACCATAGGCAGCTCCCAACTCTACAGCGCCTTCGCGAAGCATCCACCAATAGTCAACGTTCTCTAGGTTAGTGTTATTATAGATGCCAAGGTAAACCTTGCCGAGTATGTCTTGGTATATCACTTCCCAGCGAACTAATTGTCCGCTGACGACGGAGTCAGGGCCGTACTCAAGCATGGGGCTGTAGTGAGAGAACGCGTATACTTGCTGACCCTGCTCGGTGTGTTGTTGAGCTACCTGCACAACGGTGGGCGAGTCCTCAGTGAAAGCTAAGACGTCCACGCCCTCGCTTATGAGTGCTTCAGCTGCCTCTCTTGCCTTGGTCGGGTCAAACCAGGCAAATATCCACCTAACATACACTTTTGCTTCGGGGTTTACTTCTTTGACCCCTAACGCAAAGGCGTTTATATGCCTTATAACTTCGGGTATGGGATAGGCAGCTACATAGCCTACCTTGTTGGTCTTAGTTAGTGCTCCAGCCATGAGCCCGTTGAGGTAGTATAGCTGGTAGAACTCGGCGAAGTAGGTTCCAACATTGGGTGCACGCTTGTACCCAGCGCAGTGGAAAAAGATGACATCTGGGTACTTTTCAGCCATTTCGATCGTTGCTTCCATGAAACCATATGAAGTAGTGAATATTACGTTGTAACCTTCTTGAATGTATCTCTCTATTATTCTAGGCGCGTCAGTTTCTGATACGCTTTCAGCATAGGCTGTTTCAAGCCAGTCGAACTTATTGTCTACATAACGTCGGGCGATGTCATGTGCGTGGCTCCAGCCATAGTCTCCGGCAGGTCCGACGTAGATGAAAGCAGCTTTTATCTTTTTACCTTCTAGTTGCTGCAGCTTCGCTTGAAGCTGGCTTATTTGTTGTTCTTTCTCTATTAGTTGTTGTTGTAGCTCATTATACTTAGACAGAGGTACAACGTCTCCTCTCGGGATAAAGTATCCTATTACGGTACCGATAATGATTCCAACAATAAGTGCGGCAACAAGGGTTCCTAGACCTTTTCCAGGTGGGCTGCTCATACGTAAACAATTTCAAGTAAAAAACTTATAAAATTTTCGTCAAAAAAAGGGATAATTCATAGATATTTTCATATATATGTAAATAGTCTTTCATAATTTTTACATATTTATGAAATAAATGACCTAAACTAAATTAAATAAGTACAAAAAAATTATCTTTGATATGTAAAAATTACGTATTGAAACGTTAATTTTAAAAACCTACAAAAAAGCTATTCCCGTGAAAACCATGATACCTTACACCCTGTTTTTCATCATAACAGTTTATGCATTAACAGTAGCTGTAGTACTGCTAGACTTTTTCGAGTCTCACCTGCTTAAGGACGCCCTAGACAGCACAATAAAGACCAATAAGCAAGTGCTATACCTTCACCTTTTTAAGGTTTTGGCCGAAGTCGCAATTATCTGGCTGATAATAGCCTTCTTCGGCCAGATATGGATGGGGTGGATAAGCTTCTAAGGTGATGGACATGGTGAGCGTGAAGCAGGTTGCCGTTACAGGCATAACCGCGGGCCTGTGCCTACCTCTAGCCCTCTTCGCTATAATCCTTGTCCCAATACCCGGTATGCCTGCTGCATCAGGCTTTTGGATACCTGCGGGCTTTTATTTTGTCATGACGCTGTGGTTCGGCGTCTGGGGAGCCCTCGGCGGCCATTTAGCCACAGTGCTGGCAATGGGCTACTTCTTTGGCTATACTATCCAGGTGTGGGCTGACGGCGGACTTGGCGACTTTATAGCGCCGCTAGTAGCGTTGGCTATCTTTAAGCTTATGGATGCCCGTCCCGACCTGAAGAGGAAGAAGGACAAGATCACTTGGCTAGTTGCTGTGCCAGTTGCCAGCCTTGTCTGTGGGCTCTGGGTTCACACCGTGAATTTGATGTTCGGCGTAATTACGTGGCCCTTCTGGTGGGTTGGTGTTGCAACCTACTTCGTAGGGGATTCCCTTGCCGTTTTCATAGTTGGCACACCGCTATTACGTGCCCTAACCGACTACGTTAAGCAGTCTCCCATGTATATCTGGAGGGACTAAAATAAGTGAGGACTTTTTTTCTCCACGTTGAAGAGAAATCTCCGCTTTTAAGGACCCACCCGGCCGTAAAGGTGCTAGCTCTCTTTACGGTTAACTTATTGGCATGGGTTATCGAGGCACCCATCCCCCTTCTACTACTTCTCGTCGCCTTGTTAGTGCTGTACAAGGTTTCACGTGTTCCTCTAGCTAGAATCTCGAGGTTCTTTATCTTCATACTGCTCATTATACAAGCGGTGGTGGTGAGCTACTCTCTTGGAAGCAAGATTCCCGGCAACGTGATTTACGCGGAGTTTCCCTGGGGGAGCTACATATCTGATATGACTCTGCTCTACATGGCGACTATGATTATGAGATTTGTCTGCATGCTGGTCGGTTCGACGTTAATACTCGCCGTCATGAGAGATGTGGACATAGTTTATGGGATGCTTAGCTTGAAGATTCCTTATATGTTTGCCTTCATTTTCAACCTTGCCCTTAGGTTCTCCTCCCTCTTCCTCGACGACTTCGCGATGATAAAGGACGCTATGACGCTCCGCGGAGCTAGGCTCGACAAGGGAGGAATACTAGAACGTGCCAGAAACTATTCTAGGATGGGGATACCCCTCACAGTCATAGCCCTTAGGAGAATGAACGAGCTATCATACGTTCTAGAAATAAAGGGCTTATCCCAAGCCGCAAAAAGAACCTACCTATACAAATTTGACTGGCAAACAACTAGCGTGCTCGCAGCAGTGGTAATGTTAGCCGTTTTAGCCTTCTCAATAGCTATGCGCTTCTCGACCGGTGTATTTAGCTTTCCGGGGTGGCCGCTCAGATGAAGGCTGTAGAGGTAAAGAACTTATGGTGGAAATACGCGTCCAGCGATAAATGGGTTCTACAGGAAATAAATTTAGAAGTCGAGGAAGGCGAGATAGTGGGAATTCTTGGGCCGAGCGGCGCTGGCAAGACTACCCTCTGCCTTAGCCTTTCAGGCATAATTCCACACGGAATAAGGGGCGAGCTGCGAGGCAACGTCAAGATTTTTGGCGTGGACACGTTGTCTTCAAGCATTAAAGACCTAGCCCGGCAAGTAGGCGTAGTTTTCCAAGACCCCGATACTCAGTTCGTCACTATGCGTGTACTGGATGAAGTTGCTTTTCCGCTAGAGAACTTCGGCATAGAGAGAGATGAAATGTTTCGCAGGGTCAGGGAGGCTCTAGAATATACTGGGATGTGGAAATTTAGAGACCGATATCCATTTGAGCTTAGCGGTGGACAGAAGCAGAGAGTCGCTATTGCCTCTATGTTGGCTAGGCGTCCCCGCCTACTCATCTTGGATGAGCCTACCTCAGATCTAGACCCTGTAGGTAAGAGAGAGGTTTTCGAGGTTTTGGCTAGGCTCAGGGATGAGCACGGCATAACTATGATAATCGTAGAGCATAACACAGAAGACCTCGTTAAGTATGCAGACAGACTAGTAGCGCTTAAAGACGGGAAAGTGATAGCTGAGGGAGACCCTAGAAGCGTCTTCTCTAAGGCCGAGCAACTCGAAAGGCTTGGCATTCACGTTCCGCAAGGCTCGAAACTCGCTCTAATGATCTCCATGAAGCTAGGCGAACTAAATGGACATATACCATTAACATTGGAGGAATCCGCTAGTTTCCTGTCCAAGTTTCGGGACTATCTCCGAGTCAACAAAAGAGAAAGCCTTTTAGTAAGAGGAAAGCCTGTAATAGAGTTCGAAGACGCCTCCTATGCTTATGAGGATGGAACCCTAGCCGTTAAGAACTTAAACCTCAAAGTTCTGGAAGGCGACTTCCTCGCAATCATAGGCCCCAACGGATCAGGCAAGACAACAATAGCTAAGCTGATGACCGCTCTATATAAGCCTACGAGCGGCATAGTCAAGATTTTCGGTGAAGACTCAAGAGGCCTTTCAGCCTCAGACGTTGCCCTCAAGGTCGGCTACGTGTACCAGAACCCCGATCACCAGCTTTTCTGTAATACTGTCTACGAAGAGGTGGCTTTCGCCCTGCGTAACATGGGGCTTGAAGAGAAAGAGATTAGGAGCCGAGTAGAAGAGATGTTGGGCTTCGTCGGGCTTAGCGGGTTCGAGGATGTACCACCCTACTTCCTGAGCAAGGGTGAGAGACAGCGACTCGCTATTGCAGCTGTTCTAGCTATGGGATCCCAAGTTATAATTGTAGATGAACCGACGACAGGTCAGGACGAGCTACAGTCTAGGAGGATTATGGAGCTTCTTACTAAGATGAACCGCGCTGGGAGGACTGTGGTCGTCATAACGCACGACATGAAGCTTGTGGCGGAATATACACGTAGCGTAGCGCTTATAAGGGATGGAGAGGTGCTGGCCGTGGGTCCAACAAGGGGGGTGCTGGCTGACTTGGAGCTTATGGGCCGGGCTGGGCTTGAACCACCGCAGGTTGTCAGGCTTTCCCAGATGGTGTTGGGAGAGCCTGCCCTTACGGTTGAGGAGGTTGAAGTGTATGGTTAGGAAGGACCCATTTAGGTATAGGGTTTGGGAAGAGCTTAGAAAAGTGGCAAAACCTGATTCCAGGTTCCACTACAATTTCGCGGAATTTATACCAGACTTCGAGGGAAGCGAGAAATGCGCTGAAACCATTAGAGGCATAGAAATATACAGGAAAGCTAGGCTTATTTTCATTACACCTGATAACTGTCTCGAGAAGCTAAGGGAGTATGCCATTCTGGACGGGAAAGTCATCATTATGCCTACTTATGGAATAAGGCGGGGCTTTGTTCTGCTGAATAGGGAGCTTGTTCCCGAGGGTAAAGAAGACTTCGCGTCTACGCTGGATGGCGCTGAGAGGTTTGGCAGGTATGTAAGCCTAAGGGAAATAGCCGAGATGAATAGGATAGACTTCATGGTTACAGGGGCTTCGGTGGTGAGTTCGAGTGGCGTCCGCTACGGGAAGGGGCATGGCTACTTCGACCTCGAGTGGGCTTTGATGAGGGAGATAGGCGTTGTAGACGATTCAACGCCAGTTATAGCCGTTGTCCACGATGTGCAAGTGGTGGAGGAAGACCTCGAAGCTGATGCTTACGACACCATCATAGACTACATAGTTACCCCTTCGCGGCTCATAAGGGTTAAAAACCGCAGACCAAAACCAAAAGGCGTAGACTGGAGCAGGCTACCAAAGGAAATGCTTGAAGAAATACCTCCACTTCAAGAGCTAGTTAGGTTAAAGTCTAAAAAAACCTAGCATCCATTTTTTTAGAACACTTTCAAGCTATTTTATTATTTCTTTGCAACTTTAATCCTCTTATTGATCCGCAGAAACTACGAGCAGGGGTAAGTGTGGCCCTAAAAAATATTAGATCATGTTAAGATTGAGGTGATTTAATACAGTGGTTTTGCCAGTATTTTCTTTATCTTTGTGTCGAATATTCTCTTGGATGGCTTAGGCTCTAAAACTATGGCTGTATCAGCGCCTCTCCCTGTTCCAGCTACTGCTACTACTTCCCTGTCTATTGGTATCATGCCCGCGTCTGCCGCCATGCAGGTGATCTCCACAGCGACCTTCATGCCTTCACTGAACATCCTAAGTGTGGTGGCTATTAGGTCTCCGGGCGTGTAGCCTCCAAGCTTGTTCCGTACGGCTCTGTCTACTCCTCCCATTGCGTGGGCTGCCGTGACGAACTTATAGCCTTTAGACTTCAACTCCTCTCTAAGTTTCTCGTCGAATTCTTGCTTAACGTCTCGGAACCAGCATTCGTGTGTCACTATTACAACGTTGTACTCCGCCGTAGGTAATACTTGAGACGCCAGCCTAGCCGTCAGCCCCCTTGTAGAAGCAATGACAACATCTTTTATGCCGTTTTTCTCGCAATAATCCTTAACGGCTTCAAGAAGAAGCTTGGTGTTTTCCTGTTCGCGATAATCTTCAAAATATATTATCTTTTCCTCCTTCATACATAAAATGATAATCCATTGACATATAAAAACTATGACTATTCACTGCTCGGCTTATGTTATCCGACAAAACGGATAATTAGTTGTATATAGGCTACACGTTGGGAAGTATGATGAAAACTACGCATATAGTTGCCGCAATCATCCTCGTGCTGATATTAGCCGTCTCGGGCTACTTCGTTCTGCAGGGCGGCTCTAAGCGGAAGCTTAAGATATTTCACGCCGGAAGCCTAAACCTTATGCTGGCAGAGGCCGAGGAGAAGTATGAGGCGGAGCACCCCGGCGTAGATATTCTAAGAGAGGCTTCTGGAAGCGTCATGGCCGTTAGGAAGATAAGCGATCTAGGTAAGAAGGCCGACCTGGTGATGGTCACGGATATCTCCGTCATACAGGCCTATCTAGTGCCTAAATACGCTGATTGGAGCATAGTTTTCGCTTCAAACGAGGTCGTGCTAACCTACACGGATAAAAGCAAATACGCTTCAGAGATAAATGGAGACAACTGGTACGAGGTGCTTATGCGCGAAGGCGTGAAGTTTGGTTTCTCGAATCCGAACCTTGACCCTTGCGGTTATAGGAGCTTGGCCGTCCTCTACATGGCCAGCAAGTATTATGGCTGCGGAGACATATGGACCAAGTTGGTAAAGTCCTATCTAAGGAATGTAGAAGTCGAAGAGAACGCTTCCGGAGCATATATATTGTTTCCGGCCAGACTTGACTACGTGTCCGGTGAGAAGGTGGCGCTCCGAGATAAGAGCGTGGAGCTAGTGCAGCTGCTCGAGTCCGGAGTGCTTGACTATGCTTTCGAGTATAGGAATGTCGCCAAGGAACACGGTTTGAGGTACGTGGAGCTCCCCGAAGATTTTAGCCTTTCCAGCCCTCCATCGTTCAACGTTTACGTTGTACTCTATTACGGCGACCAGAAGCGTGAAAGAACGATTAAAATCGACATGATACGCTATGCTCTCACGATACCCTCAAATGCAGAAAACCCTGACGCAGC
>Ga0190337_1000243_pt1 | contig 10556 bp, 9 predicted proteins | sample 4872041011_MG_FD_161677 | JGI IMG/M metagenome (GOLD analysis project Ga0190337, IMG submission 161677) | Hydrothermal vent sediment bacterial communities from Southern Trench, Guaymas Basin, Mexico - 4872-04-10-11_MG | ecosystem: Environmental > Aquatic > Marine > Hydrothermal vents > Sediment ...
GGTTCGATTTTCATAGTTATCGGTCAAACTTCCTTCTTTCCAGTTGCTATGGTAGGTGCTGTTCTCGTAGGTTTGGCGGGAACTCTCTCCATCTCTCTTGAAGGACTGAGGGATTAAAATGAAGATAGCATACATCTACGATGCTGTTTATCCTTGGATAAAGGGTGGAGCGGAGAAGAGGATTTATGAGATTGGTAAGAGGTTGGCTGATAAAGGGCATGAGGTTCACTGGTATGGGATTGGATGGTGGTTTGAGGGTAACAATAGTAGAACAATTGACCACGATGGCATAATCTTGCATGGTGTTTGCGAGCCGATGCAACTTTATGTTGATGGAAGAAGGAGCATAAAGGAGGCTATCTATTTTGCCGGAAAGCTTTTGCCGAAGCTAGTGAAGGAGAGATTTGATGTTATTGACTGTCAAGAGTTTCCTTACTTTCCTTGTTTTACCGCTAAAGTTCATTCGTTATTTAGAAGAACACCGCTGGTCATAACTTGGCATGAGATATGGGACAAATACTGGTTTGAATATCTTGGTAAGAAGGGTTTGTTTGGATGGATTGTAGAAAGACTGACCGCAAAATTGATAAGTAAAAATATTGCTGTTTCCGAGAGAACTAAAAAGGATTTGGAAATCTTAGGAGTAAAAAATGTTAAAGTTATTCACAACGGAATAGATTTCAAAAAGATAGAGTGTGTAAAGCCTTCAGAAGAAGAATCAGACATCGTATTCGCTGGAAGGCTGATTAAGGATAAGAATGTAGATGTTCTGATTAAAGCGATCTCGTTGATAAAAAGGGAGATTTCCGATATTAAATGCATAATTATCGGAGACGGTCCTGAGAAAGAGAAGTTAATGAAGTTGGCAAAAGAGCTAAGAGTTGAAAATAATGTAAAGTTCGCCGGATTTCTTGAGAATCACGATGACGTTATAGCTTATATGAAATCGTCTAAGGTTTTTGTTTTGCCTTCAACAAGAGAAGGATTTGGAATCGTTGCGTTGGAAGCAAATGCATGCGGTTTGCCAGTTGTTACGGTAAATCATGAGAGAAATGCAGCATGCGATTTCATAAATGGTGAGAATGGATTTGTTTGTGAGCTTTCGGCTGAAAATCTTGCCGAAAAGATATTGATTGGACTGGAAATGGGCAAAATTGTGAGGAGGAAATGTGTGGAGAATGCGATGGAGTATGATTGGGACAGAATAACTGAGCTAATAGAATCATTCTACAGGGGTTTGATATGAGAATCATTCACATTTATGATGGGCATGAAAGGGTATTTCCTGGGGAAGGTTCTGTTCCCTCAGTCGTTTACCAAATAGCGAAATACACGGCAGAGAAGGGACATGATGTAACAGTCTTGGAGAGAATATGGGAGGGTTTGAATTATAAAGAAGAAATTGACGGGATAAAATTTGAAAGATTTGACCTTAAAATATGCTCTAATGTTTCTAATAAGGAGATAGTATATGAGCAAATTAAAAAACCATCTGGGGCTTTACGCCTGATTATGGATAGAGCTCTTTTTGCACTTAAAGCAAATAAATATCTGAGGAAAAATGATTTTGATATTGTTCATGTTCACTTGCCTTTCGCTGCTAATGTCCTCATAAACTTGAACAGAAAGATTCGAGAGAAAATGGTTTACACCGCACATATCGGGGAGGAGAAGAAAAGATTTAAATTCAATTCCGGAAAAGAAATGCCCTTACTACTGAGATTTTTCTCACCAGATCTGTATCTAATGAAAAGAGTTGGGAAGAGCGTAGTTTTGAATGAACCTCTGAAGGAAAAGCTCGTTGAGAAGGGGATTGGAGAAGGAAAGCTGGAAGTTATTCCAAATGGAGTGAATGTGGATGATTTCAACCTAAGCAAAGAGGAGATAGAAAGGGTGAAAGAAAAATATGGACTTAATGAAACAACGGTGATGTTTTCAGGAACGGTAACGCCAAGGAAGGGTGTGGAGTATTTGGTTAGGGCAGCGGAAATTTTGAAGGAAAATAATGTTCTTTTCCTAATAGTCGGGAATACAAACCTTGATAGAGAATATGCGAATAAGGTGATGGAATATGCCAAGCAAAGGAATTTAAAAGTTAGATTTACCGGATTTGTGCCTTACGGGGATTTGAAGGCTCTGTATTCTGCATGCGATATATTCGTTTTGCCTTCCTTTGGGGAAGGTGATCCAATAGCATTAAAAGAAGCTTTAGCATCGGGAAAACCCCTGATAGGCACAAATGTCGGTGGAATTCCTGCGCAAATAAAAGATGGCTGGAATGGGTTTTTGGTAGAGCCGGGAAATGAAAAGCAACTGGCAGAGAAAATAAGATATTTGATTGACAATCCTGAAGAAAGGGAAAGAATGGGCGAAAACAGCAGGAAGCTTGCGAGGGAAGAATTCGACTGGGAGAAGATTGCGGAGAGATACCTTAAGGTTTATGAAGAGGTGGCGGAATGAAATCTAAGAAGAAATACGCTGAAAAATTCGTTGGAATCACGCCAAAAGATTACGAGGAGCTTGAGGACAGACACAGGAAAGTGCTAGACATTTTCTCCCACTACAAGTTTGAGAGGATTTTAGATGTTGGCTGTGGAGATGGAAATTTCTCTGTTTTGCTGAAAGAAGTATGCAAAGCGAAGGAAGTTTATGGAATTGAGATTTCGGAAAAGGGAGCTGAAATGGCAAGAAAGAATGGAGTTAAATGCTATCAGCTTGATGTAGATGAGGAAGATTTTCCGTTTGAAGATAATTACTTTAATGCTGTTACGGCATTGGAACTAATAGAGCATTTGTTTGACCCAGACCACTTTCTTGAGGAAGTTTACAGGGTCTTAAAGCCTGAGGGGATTTTCGTTTTATCAACACCCAATTTGGCTTCCATTCACAACAGAATCGCTTTGCTCTTTGGTTATCAGCCTTTTCCGATAGGTGTAAGTGCAAGAATGAATATTGGCAGAGTGTATGAACCCGATTCTGAACATGCCCAATCCTTAGACCATGTAAGGGTTATGACTTTACGCTCATTAAAAGAATTGCTGAAGATTCACAAATTTGAAATCTTGGAAGTGAAGGGTTCATGTGCGATGTTGCCGGAGGATATGAGGTTTAGAAGGACTATTAAGGCTGTGGACAAGTTTTTTACGATGCTTCCGAGTTTGAGTTATAGGGTCATTGTGGTGGCGAGAAAATGAGAATAGGATACTTTGTTCATAGATTTCCCTATTCAAATAATATCATTAAAAGCTATAAATATGGTGGTGGAGAGGTAGTCGCATACAATTTAGCTATTAGCATAGCGAAAAGAGGGCATGATATTCATGTATTTACAACTTCTGCAACCTATAAAGACTCTGTTGAAAAGAATGGAAATATAGCAGTTCATCGTTATGGAACGCTCGCTCAAATATTACAAAGGGGCATTTCACCAAATTTAATTCTCAAGCCTCTAAAGCATGAAGTTGATATTATCCACGTGCATATAGGAAGCTCACCTTTAGAACTTATCGCTGCTTTACTATATACAAAGTTGAAGAAAAAACCACTTGTGGCCACTTATCACGGAGATGTCATTCCATCTCGAAAAAGTATAGCATATCGTAGTAGCGTTTGGATTTACAATGCAGTAGTTAGAAAAGTCCTTGATTCTGCAGATATCATTATAAGTCCTTCAGAATATTACATAAATGAATCAATCTTTCTCGGAAAATACTATGATAAAATCGTTAGCATACCTAACGGCATAAATCTTGAAGATTTCGACATTCCTTATTCTAAAGAGGAATGCAGGGAAAAGTTGGGATTGCCTACAGATAAGAAAATCATTTTATTTCTTGGAGTTTTACATCCTAAGAAGGGGCCAGATGTTCTGCTGAAGGCTATGCCAAGGGTGCTGTCCAAAGTTCCAAATACAGAACTTGTTATTGCTGGAGACGGGATAATGAGAAGAGAACTTGAAGAACTCTCTGAAAAACTTGGGATAAATGACTATGTAAACTTTGCTGGATTTATTCCTGAAAATTTAAAACCATTATATTATAACTCAGCAGATGTTTTTTGTTTACCTTCAATCATGACTTCTGAAAGTTTCGGTATTGTAAATTTAGAAGCTATGGTTTGTAGTGTTCCAGTAGTAGCGTCTAAAATTGGTGGTGTTCCAGATGTTGTTAAGGACAGGGAAAATGGCTTATTAATACCTCCGAAGGATCCAGATGCTTTGGCAGATGCGATAATTTATTTATTAGAGAACGAAGACGTAAGGAAGAAAATGGGGAAGAATGCAAGGGAAAAAGTTAAGAATTATTCATGGGAAAGGATTGCAGAGATGACTGAAGAGGTCTACAAAAGTTTGATAGAATAATGATTATTGGAACATCCCTTGGAGGATTTAAGGGATTAACACTTGAACAGGCAATTGAGTTGTATTCAAAGCTATCTGGCGATTTTGACCTTAAAGCAGTTGAAATTAGATTTGAAAAAGAAGGAAATAGACCTGCTTTATGGCACTGGGAAGCAGATAGAGAGTTAAGAAATTTCTTAAATAACTTTGAAGTCAAAGGAGCACATCTCCCTTTTGTTTATCTCAATCCTATATCTCAGAATCCCTATGTTAAAGAGATATCCATAACTCAGCTTAAAGAAGCAATAAAAGTCGCATCTGACTCGGAAATGAATTACTGCGTCATGCATGCAAGAGGGTTTAACTATGCTTTAACACAAGAGGAGAAATTTGAGGAATGGAAAAGGATTGTAAAAGAGCTTTCGGAATTTGCAGAAAAGAATTCAATTTTACTGACTCTGGAGAATGCGGATTTCTTACATGACTTAAGCTTATTGGTGAGACTTGTAAGGGAAGTGAACTCCAAATGGCTTAAGATAACCCTCGATGTAGGTCATGCCCATATCAGAAAAGTTGCTCCACTTTCGACCTATCCCTTAAAAGATTTAGCTCTGAGAATTTCTGATTTCTTTTTACAGTTATCTCTCATTAAGAAAAACATGCCTTACGAAAAGTATGGCTCTTTGAGGAATTTTATTAAACTGAATAAAGACTTAATAGCCGTGCTTCATGTTCATGATTACAACGGAAGAAAAGATCATTTACCAATAGGAGAGGGAAAAATAAACTTCTCTTTTCTTTCGGAGCTCAGGGATTTCAAAGGACCTTACATACTTGAGGTGGAACTTCAGAACCATTACGAGGATTTCAGGAAGACTTATTACAAGTTCAGGGAGTTGATGAGTAAATGGGCGTAGCTGTGATTGGGGAAACATTTATTGATGTCATAGTTCCGGCATGGAGCATAAAGAGGGGCGAAACATATCACAGAGAAATAAGGGTCTTTATTGGTGGATTGGCTAATGTTGCCATAGAGATCTCTAAGATGGGAGAAGAGGCAAAATTTGTTGGAAAAGTTGGGAATGATCCTTTTGGTATGTTCTTAAGGCAAACCCTGAAACAATATGGCGTGAAAGACCTAATATTTGTAGACAAGATACTTCAAACAGGTTTGTGCATCTCGTTGGTTTATGAGGATGGCGAAAGAACGATGATAGCCGATAGAGGAGCTAACGATAATCTTAGCATAGAGGAAATTGAAAGCTGCATTAATGAGATAAAGAACTCCGGGATTGCTTATTTCTCCGGTTATTCCTTACAACGAGGGGAGACGAGAGAAAGTGTGCTGAAATGCATCAAAGATTGCCATGAACATGGAGTAGAAATCTATTTTAATCCAGGCGCTCCAAACCTAATCAAAAAGGACTTTAGACAAATAATCAGAAATTTCGTTGATGTTTTAATTCTGAACGAAGATGAGGCAAAAAAGCTTGCAAGAAGAGAAGATATAAACTTTGAAAGTTTAAATGAGCTCGTAGACATGGCCATAGTAACAAGACGAAAAGACGGGTGCACGTTAATCAAAAATAGAAAGGTGATAGATGTGAAAACAAAAGAGATAAAGGTTCAAAATACTACAGGTGCTGGTGATGCTTTTTCAGCGGGATTTATCGTTGGGAGGCTCAGAGGATTGAACGAAGTAGAATGTGCAAACTTAGGGAATCAAACTGCTGCAAGGTTCTTGGAAGAAAGAAAGGAGGCATTTAAATGACTCCTGTGCTTGCCGTTTTTATAGATGCTTTAAAACCAGAGAGCGTTGAACATATGGAATTCCTAAATTCTTTTGAGAATAAAGCAAGAGTTAAAACTGAATTACCCAGTTATTCCAACACATGTCATGCTTCTATGTATACAGGAGTTTATCCTGAGAAGCATAAACATTTCTTTATATGGAAATACTCTCCTAACTCCTCCCCTTTTAAGGTATTTTCAAGATTGAAATTACATAAGTTTGTTCATGATATTCGCATAAAATATTTACTTTATGCGTTAAGATGTAAGCTTAAATTTGGAATAGTTCCTTATGGTTACCTTTTCTTTGCAAGACATCCTTTAAACTATTGGGCAAATTTTGATTTTGAAATGGTAAGATTTTGGGGAAGACCTGATATGTATGTAGGAAAATATCCCACTATCTTTAAAATTCTCGATAAAGCGGGCGTTGAATATCAAGTAATATGGAAACCAAAAGGTTCATTAAGCAGAATCAATGTGAAAAATCCGCCCGTTCCCTTAACGTATATCTTCATCGGACATATGGACCCTGTTTCCCATACTTATGGGCAGGAATCTCCGGAAGCAAGGGAAATGCTCAAGCAAATAGACACGGTCTTAAAGAATGAGTATTTTGAATTTGAAAAGATTTATGGAAACGATTTTTTCTTCCTTGTATTTTCAGACCATGGACAAACAAAGATTAAAGAGAGGGTGGATTTATACTCACATTTTAAGTCAAAAGGGAGAAGTTTAAATGATTATCTTCACTTTATCGACTCCTGTTATGCAAGATTCTGGTTTAAGAATGAGAATGAGAGAAGGGAAATAGAGGAAGTGCTTAGTGAATTGGAAGATAAAGGTTTCATTTTAACTGAGAATGTTATGGACAAATGCCAGGCTAAGATGCCTAAAAATGAGTATGGCAACTTGGTATTCTGCTTAGAGCCGCCTTATGTGTTTGATGTTGTTGACCCAAAAGCTATTTCCATGCATGGATATCTACCCAGCCATCCTGACATGGATGGTATTTGTGTGGCAAACAGAAAAATAAAAAGTTCTTATATAAAACTCCAAGACATAACCCCTTCCATCTTGCAAGCCCTCGGTTTGGAAATTCCTGACTATATGGATGGTGAGCCTGTGTGGAAGTAAAGTATGTGGAAAATCCGAGATTGAATGGAAAAGTAGCGCGAGTAATTGAGGAACTAAAGAAAGAGATAATTTCTCGCTTTCATCCGAAGTCTATTATTCTTGCGGGAAGCTTTGGGAGGGGTGAGGCAACAGTTATTGAGGAAAATGGAAAACTAAAATTTCTAAGCGACTGTGAAGTTATACTCATACCTTACAAATGGATATTTAACAGGAGGAAATTAGAAAAATTTGAGCAGGATTTCTATAAAAAAACAGGATTAAAGGTTGGGATCTGGGGATTTACTCCTACTTTCTATCTTTTTCTTCCCTTTTTAAACAAAAAAATCAAGCCGACGATAGCCAACTACGATTTAAAATATGGTTCAAAGGTGATTTACGGAAAGAATTACTTGAATAAAATTCCAGCCTTTAAACCCAGGGATATACCTCTCTGGGAAGGTATAAGATTGATGCTTAACAGGATGGCGGAAGCTTTAGAACATTTCTCTCTCAATCCAAGTGAGAATATGCTTTTCTGGACAGATAAAATAGTTTTAGCCTGCCAGGATAGCTTGCTTCTACTTCTAAATGAACACACGCCATCATACAGGGAAAGAAACGAAAGGTTTATTGAGCTTTCCAAATGCTTCAAGTTGTCTTGCATTCAAGCTCTTGTCGAATTTGCAAAAGGGGCAACACATCGTAAACTGGGATCTAATTCAGCTATATCTATGGACAGAAGATTGGAATATTGGTTTGAGGTTCAAAAGGTATGCGATGAAGTTTTAAGATACATCCTAAAAGAAGGATACAACATCGAATTCAAGGATTACATAGAGTTTCAAGAGAAGTATCTAAATTCAGAGCTTAAAAATTATACCACCCTTCCTTTTGATAACGTGATTCTTCAAAATCTCTTCAGGTTCTTTAAAGGGCGAATGACAGGAAATAAGCTTCCAACCTTAAAAATGTTATTAAGATTGCGTTGGGATCACATAATCTACACGCTTATTCCCCTCATCTACTTTGCATTAGAGAAAGACCTGAAAGTAAACACAAATTACTTAAGGAGAATTTCAGAGATAGTATTCTGGGAGAAAATAAAAGCTGATGGCTCGTTCAAGAGCTGGGAGATAGCTAAGGATGTCGTGATTAGCTCATGGCGTCAGATGAGGTTGTAAGTCATGTGCAGCACTATGTTTACGTGTGAGGAGTCAACTATAAGGAATTCTAGCTGACACGGAAACAGGTTTTGTGGGACAGCATTGCAAATATAACTCTGATAAGCTTATGAGCCACAGCGAGGATGGCCTTTTTGTAGGAGATTCCTTCCGCCCTCCGGCGCAAGAAATATCATCTTTAGGTATGGTTGTACCTTGCTACCTTTGTGGCCATGAGCCAGAGAACACGCCTGAGGTGCCGGTTGCCCCGCTTGGAGATTCTGCTCTGCCCCTCGAATTTCCCGGATTGATGGACGGTGGGATCAAGCCCGGCGTAAGCAATAAGCTTTTTGTAGTTCTCAAAACGGCTCACATCCCCAACCTCGGCCAAGAAGTGGAGGGCAGTGATATCTCCAATGCCCTTGATGGATTTGAGGATCCGGAGGTCCTCAAGAGCAGACTTATGGCACATCTGGGTCAGCATATCGGTGAGCTTCTTCAGTTCTCCCTCAAGCAGAAGAAGCTGAGAGGCCTTCTGAGAGAGGATGAGTTCTCGTCCGGGACTCATGGAGGCGATAGAGCTCCTCGCCAAAGAGATAAGCTCCTCGGGGGAGATCCCGAGCTTTCTTCCCCTGGTTTTCGGTTCGATAAGCCTGGCCACCTCAGAGGCGGGGAGGGATTTGATCATCCAGGCAGAGGGGTAATGTTCAAGGAGATTAAGGATGGCTCCGGAGTAGACATTGGTCGCCCTGAGGAGCTCGGGGAAGGTGACAGAGAGAAGCTTCTCGATGTCGTTTTTGAGCCTGGCGATCTCCGAGGAGAGCCTCTCCCTCTCCCTGGCCAGCTCTCGAAGATCAGGCGAGAGGAAGCAGGATTGTGGCAAGGAGCCATAGAACATGGTCAGGAAACAGGCGATGGCGAAGGCATCCTTCCTATCGGTTTTAGTTTTCCTGAGGGAGAGCTTCATGAAGTTGGAGATGAGCAGGGGATTGATAACAATGGTGTGGTAACCGTTTCTGGAGAGGAAGGAAGAGAGGTTAATGTGATAGCAGCCGGAGGATTCCAGGCCGATGAGGATAGAGTCCTTGGAAAATTTGGAGAGGTGTTCGGTGAGTTTTCCGAAGCCTTCCATATTCATGGGTACGGAGAACTCAAAGACCTTATCTTTTTCCTGCCCTATGGCACAGGCGGCGAAAGAGCTTTTGGAGATATCCAGTCCGACAAATATCTCATACATAAGCGCACCTCCGGTAAGGATTTTTGGGCAAGGGCAGGGGCTGCCTCCCGACCAATCCTCCATGATGACGAGGGCTTCCTAGCCCAACCAACCTATCATGGCTTGGGGAGGCAGGGAACAGACTCCTTGAAGGGCTTTTTAGCCCAGGTGAAAAAGAGTTCTCCTGCCTTGCCCCTTTTGTCACTAATGGGTAAAACCCATTCACATAAGAGTTATACCACAAATTCATAGTAGGAGGTTCAAATATGAGAATTCTATTGGTCTGGAACAATGTCCCATCTCCGCATCATGCTGCTACCACTCGGGCTTTCTATCTGATAAAATATGCGAAAAAATATAGACATAATATATCACTAATTGCATTTAAGCAAGAAAGCCACATTCATCCATTAATAATTCAATCATGCGAAACTATTGATACTATAGAGTTGCCGAGAATTTCAGGAACCTTTGTTAAATCATTAGTTAAATCATTAAAGGAAACTCTCTCATATACAAACTTAACTAGAAGTCATAGTTTTATCGCTTTTTCATATTCAACAAGAATGCAAAAGTTGATAGATAAAACCTTAAAGGAAAATAATTTTGATATCCTTTTTGTAGACTATGGAATGATCCACTATCGTTATGATTTCACACCAAAGGTATTAGATATACGGGATGCTGTCTTAAATTCTTATGCATCCTTATATCGTTTTGAGTCAAGTTTGTTTAAGAAGATATTTTGGTTATTGCGATTCTATCATTTAAAATTCTTCTACATTCCTAAATATCTAAAATTTGATGTCTGTATAATAGTTTCAGAACCAGATAATAGGATCATTCAGGAGTCTTTGCCAAAGTTAAACTCCATAGTAGTCCCTTATGGTGTTGATATAGATTACTTCAAACCATTATATTTTGAAGAAGAATA
>Ga0190337_1000244_pt1 | contig 10537 bp, 12 predicted proteins | sample 4872041011_MG_FD_161677 | JGI IMG/M metagenome (GOLD analysis project Ga0190337, IMG submission 161677) | Hydrothermal vent sediment bacterial communities from Southern Trench, Guaymas Basin, Mexico - 4872-04-10-11_MG | ecosystem: Environmental > Aquatic > Marine > Hydrothermal vents > Sediment ...
TTCAGGCCGCCGTCCGTGTTCACAGGGATGGACCCGCCTATCCTTGTCTCCTGATTTAGAAGCAGTTCCCTTCCCTTTCCAGGTTCTGCAAATCCAAGGTCTTCATAAGCTATTAGCTCTGCGATTGAAAAGCAATCGTGTACCTCTGCTACATCTATATCCCCTGGCTTCAGGCCTGCTTGGGAATATGCCTCCCTTGCAGCAAGCCTGGCTGCCTCCAAGCTTGTCAGGGACTTTCTGGCATAGAGACCCAGTGTGTCAGAGGCATGGGCTGATGCGAGAACCCATACAGGCTTTTCAAACTGCTTGGCTATATTTTCGGACGCCAATACAACAGCAGCAGCTCCATCGGTTATCGGGGAGCAATCTAGAAGCCTTAGGGGATCTGCTATTAAGGGTGACCTTAAGACATCCTCAACCCTTATCTCGAACTGAAATTGAGCATAGGGATTGTTCTTTCCATGGAAGTGGTTCTTCACAGGGATCTCTGCAAGCTCCTCCCGGGTTAGGCCGTAGAGGTGCATATACCTCCTTGCCATTAGAGCATAGAGACCTGTAAAGGTGAAACCGAGAGCTGATTCCCATTCCTGGTCCCCGGCACCCATCAGGGTTGCAATTGCACCAGAGCCCTTCAGGTCTGTCATCTTTTCAGCCCCTGCAGCGACCACCAGATCGTATTCGCCTGATTTTACAGCCAGGTATGCCTGGCGGAAGGCAAGGGCTCCAGAAGCGCACGCAGCTTCGCACCTCACCCCTGGGATCGGGTTCAACCCTGCATGATCCACGGCCATTGCCCCGAGATGTTCCTGTCCTATAAACCTGCCTGCGGACATGTTTCCGACAAAAACTGCCTGGACCTGAGATCCATCTACTCCTGCATCTTGTAAAGCCAGAGCACCGGCTTCGGCTGATAGCGATTTCAGGGATCTTTCCCAGTGCTCACCGAGTTTTGTTTGACCTATACCAACTACAGCTACTTTCATACCTATCCCTCCCAGGTAAGGGGTCTGCACACCCCGGCCTTTGATCTAACTGTGACCAGGCATGCCAAATAGCTGTCTTATAATCTATATCACCACCTCTTGCCTGGATCTTCAGGTAGCTCTCTCCTGCCTTACAACCTCTATTTTCTTCCTTCATCTTTTAAGTTTCCTCCTCAACCTTACATACATTCCGTAATCGATATATTCCCTTCTTCTAATCCAGCTTTCGAGTTTGGGCGCCCTCTCCCTCCTTTCCTCTATCCTATCTGTGACCTGAAAGCTGAAGGAGTCTGAACCGGCACCTGAACCATAGGAGGTTATCAGGATCCTGTCTCCTGGTTTTGCCTGATCGAGAACCGCGCAGAGTCCCAAAAGGCTTGAAGCAGAATAACAGTTTCCGATCTCCTTCACCACCAATCCGGGTTCGTACTGTTCTGGCTTGAAACCGAGCTGTTTAGCTGCTGTTATTGGGAACTTTCCGTTAGGCATATGGAAAACCGCATACGTGAAGTCCTCTGGCTTCAGCCCGAGCTTCTGCATCAAGCCTTGGGTTGCCGACAAAACATGCTTGAAGTATGCCGGTTTTCCTGTAAACCTAGCTGCATGCGAAGGATAATCCTCACCCTCCCTCCTCCAGAAATCCGAGGTATCTGTCGTATAGGAATAGTACCCTTCCAGGGCAGCCAGGGGGTCCCTGCCTATCAGGAAAGCGGCTGCACCGGCTGCTGCTGTATATTCGAGGGCATCCCCGGGCTTTGACTGCGCGCAATCAGAACCGATAGCCATTCCATACTTTATCCATCCTGCCTGAACAAGAGAGTGACAGAGGAGCATTGCTGTTGTCCCGGCTTTGCATGCGAACTCGAGATCGACAACGTTTATCTCAGGTGTGGCACCCAGGGCCTCTGCTACAACAGTACCTGACGGCTTGACTATATAGGGATGCGATTCAGAGCCTATATAAAGGGCCTGAATATCAGCCGGGTCTGTCCCTGCCCTCTGGATTGCCTGCTTTCCGGCCTCAACTGCCATCGTTATTGTGTCCTCGTCAAGATCCGGAACCGATTTCTCAGAGATTATGAGACCTGATTTTATTTCTCCTGGATCCTTCCCCCATATCCGGGCTATCTCCTCGACCTTTATCCTATACCTGGGGACATATCCGCCATATCCGCAGATACCGATCATAACTTTCATTTTGAGCGAAAGGGTTTTTAAACTAACGTTTTTCAGGCTCGTGGATTGACGAAAAAAGCTTTTTTTATCCCAAGCCAAATTTGCTTATGGAAACCCTTGAATGCATCAGGAGCAGGAGGTCGATACGCAAATTCAAGGCTGATGAGATTGATGACGAAACCCTTCTCTCCCTTTTAGAATCTGCAATCCAGGCACCATCAGCCGGAAATACCCAGGAATGGCATTTCTTCATCATTCGCGAGCAGGCAAGCAAGCAAAAGCTCGCGGAGGCGGCAATGGGGCAGGGTTTCCTGGCAGAGGCACCTGTCGTGATAGTCGTGGCTGCTGATCTTGAGGAGATAGGAAGGGCATATGGGGAAAGGGGAAGGACGCTTTATGCTATCCAGGACACGGCTGCAGCAATCCAAAACCTGCTTCTGGCAGCATGGGATAGGGGGCTTGGAGCTTGCTGGGTCGGTGCCTTTTCCGAAAAGGCTGTTTCAGATCTGCTTGCCCTTCCCAGCCACTTGAGACCTGTTGCTCTAATCCCGTTAGGAAGGCCTGCGGAAATGCCAAGAAAGCCAGAAAGAAAGGGATTGGAAGGGAGGGTTCATTGGGAGCATTGGTGAGATGAAAAGGGAAAGATGGGCTGCCCTGGTTTTGGGGCTCCTGATGATCGGGTCTATCCTGGGTTTCGCTTCTATGTCTGTAAGATTTTCGCCTAAAAAGACCGAGATAGGCCCGGTGATCGACAGGATGCTATCACCAGAGGAAAAGGCTGCGATCCTGAGGACAGGGAAGGTCCTGATAGAGTACGGATATCAGCAAAAGGGTACAAAAGCCGGGCTGTATCTTTCCTTTGTTCAGAAATATCCCCAGTTTGCTGTTCTCGAAATCTTCCTCTCAAACCAAACGATAGATCAGCTGATAGGGAATCAGGGGAGGATCATAGACCTGCATAATGTTACCCAGGAATCTGAACTCTTTAGGATATTCTGTGATAATGCTGTTCTGAAACCGAAAGAATGTCTTCTAGAGTCCTTTTAGCTTTTCAGGTTCTGCCTTTCCCTGAGCCAGCTCCTTCCTGCCACCACCCCTTATCCCAAGTTTTTCCAGAACCTGCCTTGCATCCTCCCTTCCTGACATGCACACAACATCCCCGTCTGGATTCCAAAGAAGGATCGTCGATCTCGGATTTTTCTCGAGCCAGCGGGCTGCTGTCAGGATGAGGGTTTTCCTGTCAGCATCCACCTGCCTTTTCACCCATTCACCTGCCGGTATCTCTCTTGCAAATTTTTCAGCAAGGGCTTCCCTATCCTTTTCTGCTTCCTTTCTCGACTTCTTCCATTCCCTGAATACCCATTCACAGAAATCGTGAAGGTTTCCAGAAAAGCTCCCCTTTACACCCTTCAGGAACTTTTTGAGCGTTTCTGGTAGATTCTCGGGTTGGACAGAAAAGAAGCGAGAGGCCTGTAGAAGGGATTCAGGACCCTCTATCTCGAGCTTGACCTTTTCCGGAAGGATTTCCCTTATCCTTTCCGCCAGGTTTTCGAGCTCTTTTAGATATTCCTCGGCTGCAGGACCGGCTTTTATCGTTATCCTTGATATCCCATCCTGAATCCTTTCTGTTGAGATGACTATAATCCTTCCTATTTCCGATGTGTTCCTGCAATGAAGCCCGCCGCATGCTTCCCAGTCAAGATCATCGATACCGATAAGCCTCAATTCCTTTGCAGGGACGGCCCCTCCCTGGTATATCCTCATCCCGAACCTTTTCTCTGCCTCGAGCCTCGGCAGGATCAGTCTTTTCACTTCATGTCCTCTCTGAACAGCCTGGTTTGAGAGCTCAGAGATCCTTTTAAGCTCTTCCTGGGTTATTGGCTTGAAATGCGTTATATCCAGATGCGCTTTTTCAGGAGATTTGGAAGAACCCGCCTGCCACACATGCCTGCCCAAAACCTCTCTTGCAGCCCAGTTGATAAGATGGATAGCTGTGTGATGCTTTCTCAGTCTTTCCCTCCTTTCAAGATCTATCTCTCCCTCGACCTCTCCTGACTCGAAATCCGGGTTCTCGACAAAATGCAGGACGATTCCCTTGACCTTTTTCACATCATAAACCCTGTATTTCCTCCCATTTACCAAAATCCACCCGTGGTCAGCTTCCTGTCCTCCTCCTTCTGGATAGAAAGCTGTTCGATCAAGGATCACTATTTTATCCTGGAGGACCTTCAGGACCCTAGCCTTAAACCTTCCCATCCATTCATCCTGATAGTAAAGCAAGCCAGTAGCTGGCAAGTCTGGTATCTCCAGAGGTTCTTCCTCCTCTGCCCTTTCCTGCATATGCCTTTCAGACACCTTTGCGTAGAAGTCGTCGGGTATCTCGACACGGATTCCCTGTTTCTCTGCCTGGGACTTTACGAGCTCGGGGGGTATGCCGTGAGATTCGTAAAGCTTGATCAGAAGCTCTAGATCAGGTTTCTCTTTTTTCAAAACCCTTTCAAGCAGGGCTTTTCCTCTTGCTTTGGTCTGCCTGTACCTCTCGGTTTCGACCTCGAGAACCTCCTGAAAGCCTTCAAGCCCCTCTGAAAGATCCGGGAATAGCGGTTTCAGCCATTTAGCATGTTCTTCAGCGACCCTGATAAAATCTATATCCAGCCCGTATCTCTCCCGCAGGTCTATCGCCCTCCTCAGGACAAGCCTGAGATTATAACCACCGCCCACGTTTGAGGGCAGGGAACCGTCCTTTGATGCAAATAAAAGCGATTTTATATGATCCGCTATCGCAAAGATAGCCTCTATCGGTCCTATCTTTTGGTCGAGCTCCTGATAGGTCAGACCCAGCTTCTTGGCTATCTCAGCTTTAGCTTTTTCGAGATCCTTCACCTCATCCAGGTTGAGCCCGCCTGCAAATCTGGCATACTGCCTGAAAACGTCTTCATCATATTCCACCTGCTTTTTTAGCTTCTGAATAACAGGTCCGAAAACGGCTTCATAGGCTGTTGGGGTTCCCTGGGATATCCAGCAAAATCTTTCAAGACCTGCGCCCATATCTATCACAGGCCTTTCCATCCTCTTCCAAGAGGCGGGCGTCCCCAGAAACTCTGTAAAGACGGCGTTCCCGAGCTCCAAGCCCCTCACCATATACTCGAGAGAATATCCGAAAGCCGCTGGACCCACCCATGCATCCTCTATCCATGTTATCTCCTCTGGCTTGATCCCAAAAACCCGGGTCAGAAGCTCGTAGTCTAGCCTTATGCATTCATCCTTCCAGTACCCTTCTGGAGGCTGGGAATGCTGACCTATCATTACAAAGTTCGTAAAGTGCTTCCCTGTCCTGCCGACATTCGGGATGTCGTTGAACCTTAGGCATGCCTGTGGGATTATGAGCGGGTTTGCCGGAAACTCGAAGGTCACGCCGTTTCCTGCTCGTTGAAATGCGACGATAGATGCTATCGTGAAATAAAGACCCGGAAACCACCTGCAAACCACAGGATAGGACGGAATCGATTTATGGCCGTTCTTCACAAAAAATCTCTCTATCTCTCGCCATGTCTCGAGGTAATCAAGCTTTTTCTTGGTTGGTGGGTTCTGGATAAAACCATAATCCACGCAGGGAACATCCCCGCACGTCTGCCTGTCAGGATCAAGGGTCCAGAACGCCTTTCCGCACTTGCAGGTCTTTCTTATCCATCCCTGCTCCCTGAAAAGCTCGACCTCCCAGTACTGCTTGTAATTTTTTTGGAGTTCAGAAATCAGATTTTTTTTATCCATTATCCGAAGAGTGCTGACAAACCAGCGACAGCCTCTTCAGCCTTCTTCTCCTCTTTCTTCTCTTCTTCCTTCTTCTCCTCTTTCTTCTCCTCGGCCGGTGCTGCCGGTGCTGCTGCAGGCTGGATAGGTTGCTTGATCGCCTCGTCGATGTTTATATCTTTCAAAGCAGAAACCAAGGCCTTTATTCTTCCCTCATCGGGCTGGATGCCTGCTGCTTGAACTACCTTCTTTATCCCTTCTTCATCTGGCTTCTTTCCAGCCGCATGCAGGAGCAAAGCAGCATAGATGTATTCCATCCTTCACCTCCAGATAATTCCTATTGTGCTTTCATATTTAAAAATTTCTCCAGGGATGCTGCCTTGGCTGCAGCCAAAGCGAGCAGATCTGGTAGAAGTTCCTTGACCTCGATGCCTGCTTCCAGGGCCAGAGCCCTGGCATGCTGATAGGCCTCTGAAAGATAGAGGGGCATGAGCGGGGCAGCAGGCCATTTAAGGCTGAAGGCGAGGCTGAGGGCAGAGGATGCAGATTCCTGAATTTCATGAAGCCATTGGTCTCGGGATTTGAAGAGCAGGTCCTGTGTATAGATAAGGCCGGAATCCCAGGCAGCCAAAAGGTTTAATCTTAACTGAATGGGCTTTATGTCAAGTTTTCCGAGCAAGTCAGCCAATTCCGGCGAAACTTCCTCTCCTGCCTTCGCGATCAGCTTGTCAGCCCTGACTACAACCTTCTCCCCCTCAACACCTGCCTGGATACCGAATTTCTGCAAGAGCCCGATCGCAGGGCCAGGAGGAAGCGGGGTAGGACCTGCCCTTATCCAGAGATCTTCTGGTAGAATATCCCCTGCTTTTGCTTTTGAATAGCTCTTATTTTGCTCGATCAACCTTGCAAGCTCGAACGGATTTTCCTGGGTGAAGAGCAGGGCTGGCTCTCCCTGAAGGTATTCTGCCAGCTTCTCCAGCCCGGCCTCAAATAGGGCTCTCTGGATTATCCTTTTCCTGTACATCCTTATGAGTGCCTTGCCCCTGAGCTTTTCCCTTATCTCAAAAAGCTGGCGGGCCGGAAGCTTATAAAGATCGAGGATTCCGACTACCGGATACTGCTTTAAGAGCTCCTTTATCTCCTTAACCTGCCTGATTTTCTTTTCAGATACCATCCAGCCTCACCACCTCACCCATTGTAAGCTTCAGGTAGACGGACCTGAGGTTTTGCTTCCCTTTAGGAAGCTTCTCCTTGACTGCTGCCAGGACAGCCTCGATATTCTTCTGGATAGCCTCGTCCTGCATATCTTCTGTTCCGACCGGGACCATAATCACAGGAGTCGTTTTCAACACAAGTCTAACAGAATTCTTCAGGTTATCGATAAGCGGCTTTAGCTGTACATTTGGTGGGACAGGTTTCGGCATCTTTCCTCTCGGTCCCAAAACCTGCCCCCAGGTCTTACCAATCAGAGGCATCAGGGGTGCTTCTGCAAGGAACCAGTCATATTCGTTTGCGATCTTTTTGAGCTTCTTCTTATCCTTAGCCAGCTTCTCTATCTCAGGCTTCTGGATAACGAGATCGGCTGATGACTTTGCCTGACCGACTAACGAATCAGCAAAAACAGCTACCTTCTGCTCCTTCCCCCTTCCTGCTGGTAAAAGGAGCTCGATGGAAAAGCGGTTTTCCGGTTTTGTCAGATCGACACCCCTGAGGTTTATTATAAGATCGAAACTCTGCTTGAACCTCCTGGGTTTTGCCCTTTTTCTTGCCTCCTGGATTTTTTCTAGCATCCCATCCTCCTGCCGAAGCAGTTTAGCGGATTAAAAGAATTAGGATCAAACCTTTAAATCCTTTCTCAGCTGGTTCAGCCTGTTCTCGAGCTCTAAAATCTTTGCTGTTAGCAACCTAAGCTCATATTCCAGCCTTTGCTCTATCCCTGCCCTTTTCCTATCCAGATGGAAGAAACGGTAGTTTTGCTGGACCCTGAGCTTGTCGTGCAGGTCCTCTGCCTCAGAAACCCTCTGATCCACGGCCAGCAGCAATCTATCGAAATCGCGGTTTATCCTTCTCTTCGCTATCTCTTCTCCGAGCCTGTGAAGACCTAGGGCAATGAAGGAAAAGCCCAGAGCTGTATAGAGCACCATCCAGTTTCCGTTGGAAGCGAGGATAACCAGGAGGCCTGCTAGAGCGAAAACTGTCCAGAATACCTTCCCTGCATGCTGCTCGAATGTCTCAAGGAATCGATTCATTACTGAGATATAGTAAAAAGATTTAAAAAACTTTCTATTCTTCTGCCTTCTCTTCCTCTTTCTCCCCTGGTTTTGCCGCTTGCTGTATCTTTCTCTTTTCCTCCTCTGTCAGGGGCCCCTGCCCAACCGTGACCCCCATCGACCTGGCTGTACCTATCACCTGCTTTAGGTAGGGCTCTGCATCAGAACCGAACTTCTTCTTGGCTATCGCCTTTACCTGTTCCATCGTCAGGTCTCCGACCCTGATCTCACCTGCCTGACCAGAACCCTTTTCTATCCCAAGTTCTCGCTTTATCAGGGCTGAAACAGGTGGTGTCCCTATCTCTACCTCAAACTCCTTGGTCTCTGTATCCACTTTCACGACAACCGGAACCTTCATCCCCTCAAGTTCCTTGGTCCGGTTGTTGATTTCCTCAACGATCTTAGCTATATTTACCTTTAAAGGTCCGAGGCTCGTTCCGATAGGCGGGCCTGGTGTCGCTTTTCCTGCATCGACCAGAAACTTGAAACTAAGCTTCGGCATCTTCCTTCTTTGCAGGCTTCACCACCCTCACGAATTCTGTTGCTATCGTGACAGGTATGGGTATCGCTGCTTCGAGGAGCTCAACGGTAACCTCATCCTTCCCTATCCTTTGGACCTTCCCCTTCTCGCCCTTAAAAGGACCTCCGAGGATCTCGACGATATCGCCGAGCTGGAGGGCTATCCTCTCCTTTTTATATTCGAGAAAATGCCTTATAGCATCAAGCTCCACCGGCTTATTTATGATCCCTTTCACATGCATCGTTCCTGATACGACCTTTTGGATGGCCGGAAGGCTGCCCTCAACAAAGATGTATCCCTTTATCTCTGCTGGATGGACTATCGCCTTTATATCGATCCCCTCTGCCCTCGCCTTTGAGCTAAGTAGCTCTGCAACGATCTCTTCCCTACCGACCGTTGTCCTGACGATATAGATCATATCCCGAGCAGCACGAATATCAGGAAGATGACAAAGCCGATGATGCCTATCAGCAGGATCCCAAGACTGCATATCTTGGCTGAGATCATGAACTCATCCTTTCCTGGTTTTCTCGCTACCTGCATCACCCTCTTCCATTCCCTTAGCTTTTCCCTCAACATCACCAGCTCCTCTGGATCAGGAATTCTGCGAAAGCCCTTAGCTTTTGCTTGGCCTCTGATTCCGGCAAGATCCTATCGACCTGTTTCCATGCCTTTTCGACGATCTCTCTCGATCTTTGCTTAGCGTATTCTATAGAGCCATATTTTTTAATTATCTCCATCGCCCTTTTTATTTTCTGCCTGTCCCGGGTATGGCTGTCTAGGATCTTAAGCAGTTCCTTTCTTTCCCTTTCCCCTGCCTTTTGGCAAGCATGAATCACCATAAGCGTCCTCTTACCCTCTGTTATATCGTTCCCCCATGCCTTTCCGAACCGCTTCCTGTCAGCAATCAGATCCAGGACATCGTCCTGGATCTGAAAAGCTATACCGATGGCCTCGGCAAATTCACCTAACCGCTTTTCCAGCCCAACCGGCTTTTCGAGCAAGCATGCTGCAAGCCTGGCAGAAAGCCTGAGGAGGGTCCCGGATTTCCAGGCACACATCTGCATGTATTCGGCCTCGGTCGGGACCTTATGGCCCCTATGCCACCAGATATCCAGGGCTTGACCGAGATGGATAGTCGTGAGCTCCTGTGCCCATATCCTGAAAGCCCTCACAGCCGTTTCAGGTTTCAGGCGCTTCCTGAAAACGAGGAGCGGGACGAAATACATAAAGTTTCCGGCATTTATCGCAATGTCCTCACCGAAGATGAGATGGGTGCACGGTCTTCCTCTCCTAAGCTTGCCCTGATCCTCGATATCGTCTATCATTATCGATCCCTCATGCGCAAGCTCTATAAGCGGTGTGAACTCCATGAATCTTTTCGGTCTTCCTCCCAGGGCCTGAATGAAAAGCAGGAAGAGGGCAGGTCTGAAGCGCTTTCCGCCACGATCCAGGAAGTCCCAGATAGGTCTTGATAGGGCCTCTTCAAGTCCTTTCAGATCCGGCTCATACCTCACCTCCCAGTACTTAAGCCATTCTTGCTCAAGCTTCCTGGGTATGTATTTTTCGATAGCCCTGTCTATCTCTCCGGCATATCTCGAAAGAAATCTCTCGATCTCCATTCCGAAAATTAGTTTTTAAATTTTAAATAAAATATTATGATATGAGAAGGCCCTGGGCCTATCTCCTCGCAGGATTTCTTTTAACCTCTCCTGGATATCCGGCTGTAAAGGAAAAACTAAGGGACTTTTCCCAGAAGCTTAAGGCGAGTCAGGAAAGATATAAGGCAGGGGAGCTTGCGGATCAGGAGAAATTCTGCCAGGCTTTCGAGCATTATC
>Ga0190337_1000245_pt1 | contig 10511 bp, 21 predicted proteins | sample 4872041011_MG_FD_161677 | JGI IMG/M metagenome (GOLD analysis project Ga0190337, IMG submission 161677) | Hydrothermal vent sediment bacterial communities from Southern Trench, Guaymas Basin, Mexico - 4872-04-10-11_MG | ecosystem: Environmental > Aquatic > Marine > Hydrothermal vents > Sediment ...
GTTTGAATCTTTGTTCTGCCTTCTTTCTTGGAAGATAAATTAAGTTTCCTTTTTCTGAAAGATAGACAAAATAGTCTTCAGGGACTGTATATACTTTACCTTTGTATTCTATATTGCTTTTTTCTTTTGTGATATGAATTAAGTAGATATTTTGACTAATTTCATCATAGAAATAGTTTTTTGGTAATTTTTCATAAGGAATTGTTTCCAATGTCATAATCCCCTCCTTTCAATTTTTTATCGTAAAAATTTTTTTCTGCATTTATGAAAAACTTTATAAGTTCTAAACATTCATCATTCATTCCTTTCGCTTTTAATAATAAATAATAAGCAAAACTACAATCATAACAGAATTTAAACCACTTTCTAAACTTGAAATATTCCAATCTTTTTTTGGTAATAAAACTGAAAACTAAATTCTTCTCTTTATTACAAATATTACAATGAAATCCATTTCTATCAAATAATGAAGCTATTGTAAACTTCTTAATTTGTCTATAAGGATAAGTAAACAAATCATAAGTATCTAATTCTATCCATCTGATTATAGTTGCTTTTTTAGTTTTTGCATTAATAATAGCTTTCTGAGAAATCTTTAATTCCATCAGATTTCTCTCATTTCTTACAAGTATTTTCTTTAGAAGCTGATTTCTTTCTATTTCTTTTTAAGCATTCTTGATATTTAGAGATTAAAAAGTTTCTATATTTTATAACTTCTTCAATTCTTTCAAAGAAAACACTATTACGATAAGGAATCATTTCATTTTCCTTTATAATAACTTTGCAAGGAGAAGTTAAATCAATTTCAACGAGTAATTTGTCTAAAATTCTAATTTGTTCTAATAATGCTTTACAACCTTCTGGCATGCTGTATCTTTTTTTAGAGTATTTCTATCTTTGCTCCTTCTTTATCTTTTTCTACTTTTATTAAGTTATGAGCTATTTCTTTAAAGCTTTCTTCATGTGTTATCAAAATAATTTGATTTACTAATTTCTTAGAATAAGCTAACATTATCATTTCCATTAAATCTTCAATTCTTTTTTTGTCAAGAAACATTGTTGGTTCATCTAAAATCAAAAATTCTGTCTTATTCAAGTTCAGAAAAGCTAATCTTATTGCTAATGCAGTTGCAACCTTTTGACTTCCACTTGCCAGATGCAAAGGAAATTTATCTATAAAAAACTCAAAATTCTTATTAAAGCTTAATTTTCCTAAGTCAAAAATTTCAAATATCTTTTCTATTCCAGTTTGACTTAATGCTTGCCATCTTATTTCTCCTGCTAAATTCTTTTCTACTATAACTTTCTTAAAATCTTCCATACTATCTATCTTCTTATTGATCTCTTTCAATTTGTTTTGCAATTCTTGATAATCTTTCTTAATACTCTTTTTTAAAATCAATTCATATTCCCATTTTGCTTTTTGTAATCTATCTTCTAATTCTTGATAAAGTTTCAATACTTCTTCATATTTTCTGAAAATAACTATTTCACTTTCTTTTACTTCTATCTTTACTAACTCTTTTAGCTTTCTTAAAGGAAAAACTTCTAAGCATTTCTGTCTTAATTTTAACATATTACTTTTAATTTTGTAAGGATTAAGCTTATCTAATTGATATTTTATTTTATTGAGTTCTTTCTTTAAACTTTCAATTGATTTTTCTAATTCATCTAAAGAAGTTATAAAAAGAGCAACTTTTCCTTCTTTATCCAAAATAGCTTGTTCATATCTTTCATAATCTTTTTGCTCTAAAGGTCTTTCACAATAGATACACTTTCCTTCTTTTAATAAGTTTCTATACTTTTCTACTTGATTTTTTAAATTTTTTATTTCAACTTCTAAAGTCTTTTTCTTTTCTTTTAGTTCTAATAACAAATTATTTTTTTCTTTTTGTTTTTCCTGCAAAATTTCATATTCTTTCAATAACTTTTTGCATTTCCAGTAATCCTTTAACCATTTTTCTTTTTCAATAATTAATCTCTTAGCTTCAATACTTAATTTCTTCTTTTCTAATTCTTCTAATTCTTTTTTAACTTCATCAATTTTAGTTCTTAATGTTGCTATTTCTTCTATTAATTCTCTTTTTCTTTCTTCTTTGCTTGCTTCCAATCTTTTCATTAGAAACTGTATTTCTGTTTTCTTTGCTTTAAGTATATTGATGTTTTTTGTTAAGAGCTTTACAAAGTTTGTAATATAATCGAGATTTAAAATTTTATTAACAAACATTTCCTTTTCACTTGGTGACAATTCAACAATATCTAAAAATCTATCTTGTGAGGTATAAACAATAGATTGAAAAAAACTTCTTGAAATAAAAGATTTTTCAATTTCTTTTGTGATATTTTCTCTTCCGAAAATTCTTTTATTGCAGTATAGCAACCAGTCTTCAGGTTTATCAAATCTTCTAAAAACAGTAAAATTATCTGTTTCAAGTTTTACTGAATTGTAATTTGGTTTAAAATGATGAAATATTTCTTCTCTTTTCTTTCCTTTGAATGTTGAACAATATAAAGCAAGATAAATACTTTCTACAATAGAAGTTTTTCCACTTCCATTTTCTCCAGTAATAACATTTATTCCTTCTGTAAATGGAATTATTGAATGGTAATGATTAAATAATCTGTTGATTTCTATCTGTTTCAAAATCATTGATCCACCTTTCTAATTCTTTCTCTACTATATCTATATTACCAAAGTTTTTCATAAATATTTCTTTTAACTTTTCATCTATTTCAAATTGATTTAGAAAATTCAAAATCATATCTTCTAAATTTTCTCTTGTAATTTGAATTTCTGTATTCAATAAATCATCAATAGTTTCTTCTACTTTTCTTTTTATTTTAAATAGAAGGCATTTTCTTTCAAATAAAATTAGTTCTGAAGGTTTAATATCTTCAGGTTTTCCTGTATAAAATACAATTGGCTTTAGTTTTTCTATTCTTAAGATTTTTATTATTTCTTCTTTATTATCTGTTTGAATGATTTTTCTTGTTGGAATGATATGATAATAAGGTTTTATTTCATTAAATTCATTAATATCTAAAAACCATAATTTTCTTTCATCCTGATTTGTTATGTCTAATCTTTCTAAAGATCCTGGAATTAGATATTTATTTTCTAAAAGACTTGGATTATGAAAATGAGCAATAATACAAAACTTGAAATCTTTAATATCTTTTATTGAAATATATTTATCTTCTTCTTTCAAAAAAGGCATAGCTTCCAATAAATTGGCATGTAAGACTAAAATGGTTTCCTTTGGATTCAGTTTTGATCTAATTTCTTTTATCTTTTCCCTTATTACATTATGATTATGATAATAATCTATTCCTGCAATATACAAATTATTCTTTAAGCTTATAATTTCCTTCTTTTCTACTCCTAATGTTTTGAAAAATTCATTTACTTTAGGTTCATGATTACCTTCAATAAAGAATATTTTATCTGAAAATATTGAAAGGAAATTAGCATAGTAATAAGAAAGAAAGCTTGGTTTTTTGTTATCAAATAGATCTCCAGCAATGATAACTAAATCTGGGTTTTCTTTTTTGATTATTCTTATTGCTTCTATAAAAGTGTTATAAATATCCTGTTGTTTTTCTATTAAGTTATAAGGCTTAGCTTCTAAGTGAATATCTGAAATGATAGCAATTTTCATTTTTTGTTTTTAGTATCTTAATAACAATCGCAATCCCAATCTAAACATTCACATTCACAATGTCCATTATAACAATCACAATCCCAATCAATACAGAAACATTCTATTTCACAATCATATTCATATTCAAAAGTATCTATGTAGTAATCATAATTGTATTCATATCTCTGAGGAAAATATCTTTTATGTCTCAAATAGTTTTTTAAATTTTCTTTGTTTAATGCAAGGCAAAAAGAATTTGTCAATAAAAAGGATAGAATGAAAATTAACAATTTTTTCATTTTGATTTCCTTTACTTACATTTTAAACTACATAAGTTTCCTTTTTTATTAACTAAAATTCCAATTTTGTATTGCTGTCTAAATTTTATGTAATCTTTACAACTGCATCTTCTTATAACATAAACTTTTTCTTCTTTAACTCTTGATTTTTCAATAAAATCTTGAAAAATCAAATTGAAAGATAGAAATATCCAATTTAACCATAAAAGAAGTAAGATAAGTATAAGAATATTTTCTTTTCTAATCAATTTCTGTAACACTTATTTCTTCTCCTGTCTTTTTATCATAAGTAACTATTATTTCTATAGCTCCAGTATTATTACACCATTTACAACCGAGACCATTACACATATCACATATAACTTCTTTTTCTATTTCTAAAATATCATCGTCTTCATATATTACTTCATAATATTCTTTAAGTTCTTCTAAAAATTCTTTGATTTCTTTTTCTTGCTGAATCATTTTTTCCTTCCTTCTTTTTCTTATTATTATACTATAAAATCCAAAATTTTCAATATCATTTATAGAAAATATTCTTGCGAAATTTAAAAGCTTCAGTATAGCTTATAGATTTATTTTTTATTTTCTAAAAGCTCTATTCTTCTTTTCAAAGTCTCTTTTATAAAGCTTATTCCCCATCTAAAATTTTCTTTATCTTCAAATGCTAATATTTCTTTTAGGCTTATAAGCTTATCTTTTATATAGTTTAAACTATTTTCATCTTTTTCTATAACTTCTATCATTAAAGACAAAATTTCTATCATATTTTGTCTTAATTTACAAATCTTTTTTATTTCTTGCATTTTAGCTATTCCAGATCTCTCTATTCCATTTCTCAACAAATGTATCTCTTACAGGCTTATAGACTTTATTGAAAAATTTGTTATGATTTTGTAATATTTCTAAAGGAAATTGATCTATATATTCTCTTATTTCTTTCAAACATTTCTGGAAATTTTCATTTGTTTTAAATCTTAACAATACATTATTGAATTTTCTGTCATCCATTCTTTCCTTTCCAAAAAGAAAGATTCTTTCATTATTTTCCTTTTCATACTGAAGTTCTATTCCAAAAATGTCTATTCTATTATCATTATTATTATTTGAATTATTGAAAATTCTCAAATTTTTATTTGATTTTTTCTTTCTTGAATTTTTTATTTTGACATTATAGGCAAGATATCTGTTCTTCAAACATGCGTAAAAGGTAGAAAAGAATATAGCTAAGCTTTTTGATTCTGTATCTGAGAAACCTAATTTTCTAAATCTTTCATATTGTAGTAAACTCATGACTTGGAATCTTCCAATCATCTTGACCTCCTTTTTTCTTTTTTCTTATTATTATATCACAAAATAAGAAATTGTCAATAAAGTTCAAAAATTTCAAGTTCATTTATAGGAATTAATTTCTTGAAAATTCCAAAGTTTCAGTATAGAGAATAGAAAGATATAAAGTTATAAAGAATATAAACTAATTCAGGTTCTTATTTTCTAATTCTTCTATTTCGATATTCAAAAAATCCTGGCTTATCAAATCAGAAAAATATGTTTTGATAATATCGCATATAAGGAAAGTGATATAGAATTTATTTTCAGATTTTTCTATTTTGTCTAAGATATGCCCTTTTATGTCTTTTATGATTGCTTCTATTTTATCTTTATGATTATCAAGTAAAGCATATAAGAAATATTCTAATTCTTTAAAGTTATGAATTATGTCATCTATTTTCTTATCTTTGAAAAAGCTTTTATCTTGCATTATTCAAAATCTTTTACATTATAGCATTTTCCATATAACCAAATAAGTCTTTCTATATTATGTTCTTTTTTCATGTGTTCTTCTATGCTTTCATCTTTTATTTCTTTATTACATATAAAGCATTCTTGATATATATCCCATTCATTTTCTATTGGATCTACACATAAAGCATCCCTTAATCCTATTGGTTCTATATTTTTTTCTAATATTTTTTCAGCTATTTTTATTTTTTCTTCTGGTTTGTTTCCGAAAAGTTTATGTCCAAATATCAGAATTTCTGCATCTTTTTTGAACATAGGAAGCCTCCTTTTTCAGTTTTTTATTCTTCATCTTCATCTTTATACCAAAATTTTATATATTCAGGAGAGCATTCTTTGCAACAAGCCAAGCTATTTCCATTAATATCTTCAAAGTATTCAATATTTTTTCTATCTATAGCTTCTAATATTATTTTATCATTTTCTTTTCTTATATTGATATGAGGACAAATATAATTGACATTTCCTATAACTCCATTACATAAGTTATAGACACTTATATTTTTGAAATCTATTACTTTTTCTATTTCTTCCTTTTCAATTGTCTTAATTTCCATAACATAACTTCCTTTCTGTCTTTTCTTCATGTATAAAAGTCTATTGAATATTATTCTTGATAATTCTCTAAAACTTCTATTTCACAAAGATAATAGTCACTATTAGTAAATCCCCATCCATTATAGCCTAAAATTTCTATTAATGCTTTTTTTTATCAAAGTCATATTCCTGAAGTATTATTCTATCATAACCATAATTTTCTTTATCTCCATTGACAGTTATAGAATATCCATAATGTCCATATCCAAAGTCTATAATATCACCTCCTTCTATGCTTATATAAGGAAATGTATAGTTATCATTTTCGCTCCAATATTTTTTTATTTTTTTAACTTTGATTACTAAAGGTTTCTTTTCCATTTTTACTTCCTTTCAAGTTTTTCTTATTATTATATCACAAGATTGAAATTTTGCAAGTGTTCAGAATGTAAAAATCTTGTAAAAATGATTTATAGGCAGTATAGAAGATATAGAAAGTGTAGAAGAAGGTAGTTATCTATAGAAAATATAACAATTATTGGAAGTATGAGATTCATTCATATTTTAGCAGTTTTCAAATTTTATCAGAGTCTTTAGGTCGTATTTAATTTTATCATAATTTTCATTCTTATAATATAATTGTTCAATACAAAATAGCAATTTATCTTGTGCATTTTTTATTTTTGTGTAATCGGAATGTTCAGAAAGGCAATCTTTATGAAAATATGCATAAGGACAAAATAAGCACATATCAAAAATTTCAAAATCTTTTGCTATACAAAAATAGCAATAATTATGTCCAAGCGGAATATTATTGATTATTGTTTTTAGTAATTCTTTCTTATAGTACATAATATCTTCAACAGATTCAGCCTCTTTTATTTTGTTAATATAAAAGCTTATATCTTTGTTCAATCTTTCTTGAAAATCTATAAGATTTTTTACCAATTTTTCTTTTACTTTCTCATTTGCTTTCATTAGTTCCTCCTTTTTGAGATTTTATAGAGATAATATTCTTTGTAAAAGGTAAGTTCTGCTATTCTTTTTTCATATTCTAAGATTATGTCAATGCATTTATTGTCTATATCTATTGTTGCATCAAATAAAGATCCTATCAGGAAACTATTTTTACTGCTGTAATTCTTTAGTGTTTCATTATAGCAAGCTATAAAAGCTTTTTCATCTTCTTCATTATCGAAATTATCTTTTATCAATTCTATATTTTCTTTCAAAACTTCATTATGTATATCTTCTATTTTGTTATATATTTCAAAAGCTTTCTCTTTCATAATTTTTACCTCCATTTCAGTTTTTCATATCTTGCAGAATCTTTTAATAACAAGCATAGCAACTACTCTTACCATTTCCTTCTATCTTTTATCTTATTATTATCATCTTTCTATTTAGCAATAAAAATAACTATTCCTATAATAATCTCTATACTTTTCTCTTTTCACCAAGGCTATCAAATAATCTATCTTTCCATTATTTTCTACTTCTTTTACTCTAATATAGAAGAATTCAAATATTAAAGACAATCCTTCAATATTAAAGAAATCATCAGCTTTCATAACTATATAATTCTCTTTTATAATATCTAATATGTTCTTTTTATTGATCCTCTTTTCATTTCCACTTTTAATCATTTAAACCTCCTTTCAAAATTTTTTCATAAAGAAAAAATTTATCAAAAAATATAAAAAGTATTAAACCTTATTTAACTTCATATATCCATTTTCCATCTATCAGTTTAACTGGTCTACCATCATTTATAATTACTCCTTCTTTATCATTATACAAAAATATTCTTCTTTTTCTCATGCGGTATAATTTACCACTTAAAGTTTTCATATACCATTCTGTTGTTATTATTCTTCTTGATTTTTTGATCATTTTCATTTTTGCCTCCTTTTAGTAAATTGTAATGGTATGAATATTTTCTCCAAGGTCTTCTATAAATGCTTTGCGAAGTTTTTGTATAAACTCTTCATTATTAGAAATATATCCCATATCATAAATTTCATTATCATTCTCATCCGATATAATTACATGATTATATCCGATGCTTCTAATATAATATTCTTTTCCATTTTTATTCTTTGCTATAAAAACATATCCCTTTTCAAGATCTTCTATAGTTCCTAAGAAAGCTATAGCTTTTTCATATATATCCATCTTATCAACCATTTTCATAAAATCTTTAAGTTCCATTTTTCCTCCTTTTTTAATTCTTTCTATTTCTTATTATTATCACAAAATCAAAATATGTCAAGCTCCATTTTTACTCATTTTTTCCTATTACTACTAATTATTTTAATTTCTTTTTGTTCTTTTTTGATTTTTGAAAATTTTTTCTAATTTTCAAAAATTTCAAATTCATTTCATAAAAAATAATCCTGCAAAATTTTTTATGATGTCGTATAGAAGCCAGATTGATTGTTTAGTTATTTAGTATTTTTATTTTCTGATAAGTTTATTTGGATTTATGATTTTATGGTTTTTGATAAAAGAGAAAAGCCTACAAGGATATTAAGTCCTTGTAGGCTTTAAGGAATATTAAAAACCTAAATCTTCTAATTCTTTAAGAAATTCTTCGCATAAATAAGGATTATCTGATAATTTCACAAGTACTTTCCCTATAAAATCTAATTCTATTAAACCCGTGTTTTCTAATATCATTTTTATAGCTTTTAGTATTTCCTTATTCATTTCTTCTGTATAATTTTCCATGCCTATATACCCATATTTTTTATAAAACCACCTATATATATTTTTCTTTGGTAACTTAACCTTGCCTGCTTTTTGAGGCATTTTAACCTCCATTTTTTGATTTTTTGAAAAAGCCTTGAGGGATAAGATAAATCCCTCAAGGCTTAGAGAAGAAAGATTAAGAAGTAAATTCTTTCAATAAAGCTTCTTTTAAAGAATTAAAACTTAAAATTTCTGAAATGTTAATCTCTAACTCAACAGGTTTTCTGTTAAGTCTTTTAGAAATTGAAGATAAGGTTTCAGATTTAATGAATATAATAGGTAAATTGATAGGTTGAAATCCTTTAGAGATCCAAGTTTTTCTGATTTTTTCTTTAACTAAATTTGTTTTAATTTTACCTTTACAAGGGATTTTTTGAGAAAAAGAAACAAAACTTCCTTTATAAGTGTTAAGAACATAAGCTTTTACTTGCATAGCATCACCCCCTCTTTTTTAGTTTTTTTGTTTTTAAGCTTTTAATTTTCCTTTATTCTTTTCTTTAACCATTCCATCCAATAATCATATTCATGACAACTTGTCCTCCCTCCCCAATTTAACATCTCCCACAAAAGCTTTTTTGCATGTTCTATTCCTTTTTCTTTTAAAACTTTTTCTAAAATTTCTTGTTCAATTTTGAATAAACCTTGACTTATCATTTTTACTTCCTCCATTTTATTTTTTCTTTTCATATTTTCTTATTATCATATTTTCAAAAAATGTCAAGTCTTAAAAAATTTCATTAAATCTTATTATTATCAATTACTCTATTTTTTCTTTTCTTTTCAAAATTTTTTCAAATTTTTCTTTAATTTTCAAACATTTTTAAAAAAGTCAAAAAACTAAAAAATAAACTTTCAAGATGAACCTAAAAAGTTAAAAACATTACATTTTGAGAACTTGCTCAATCTTACATTACTTATTACTCTTTAATCACTCTCTTTTTATTATTATCTTTTCATTATTTCTTTTTTATTTCTAAAATTTCTTTTATTTAAAAAGAAAAAAGTTTTTTCTTTACAAAAAATCTTTCAAAGAATACTTTTTAAAGTTAAAACTTTATCATTTTCAATCTAAAACAAAATCCTAAACAAAAACTTACTTTACTTTAGAATTTTATTATTATCATCTAAAAACTATATCAATTTAAAACTAAAAAGCATCCTTGATTTAAAATTAAAACATTTTTTATTTTAAAATTAAAACAATTCTAAGTTTAGCTCTCTACTTTATTTATTTCTTTTCATTATCATTATACTTAGCTTACTTATTTCTTTTATCATTTTATATTATATCAAAAAACTTAATTTAGTTGTTGACACATTTATTTGTTTATATGTTTAATTGTTTATTAATTTAGTAAATATAGCCCCCTACTTTATTTTCCAATAAAAAAGAAAAAATTTAGAAGGGCAGATAGACACTTTCAACTTACTGTATTTCTCTTTAAAAAAGATAGTAATAAGAGTATTTTTCCTTATATGTTTA